>JAAUYA010334002.1_pt1 | contig 31581 bp, 28 predicted proteins | sample 7278161 | NCBI WGS metagenome assembly JAAUYA01 (sample SAMN14350120, study PRJNA611818) | marine sediment metagenome | isolation source: surface marine sediment (3m) | place: French Polynesia: Moorea | collected 2018-08
GTACACTCCCTACGGTCGTGAACAGAATGCAGAATTCAGAATGAAAAAGCCTTATTTTTCAGTACTTACAAGAATTCTCAACTCCCGTTTCATTTATGCCCTTTACCACTAGAAACTATCATGACAAAACAAATGAATAAATCCAGTGGACTCGATCGATGGCGTAGCATCCCTCTATTTATAACCAGCACATTTAGAGACATGCACGCAGAAAGAGACTACCTCATCAAACACGTCTTGCCTGAATTGGAAGAACGGTTGCGAAAACGCCGACTCCTTCTTGAGGTAATCGATCTACGTTGGGGGGTCGAAACTGTGTCGCTCCAAGAAGAGCAACAAAAGGAACTAAGAATATTAAGAGTCTGTTTGGATGAGATCGAGCGTAGCCGTCCACTGCAAATCATTCTACTCGGCGATCGATATGGTTCGGTTCTACCATCCGAGCGCATGGAAACGGCAGTGGCAGAAAAAGGCTTATCATTAGAAGATAAAGAAATCAGTGTTACCGCCCTGGAGGTGGAATTCGGTGTTTTTGCGGTGGAGCCTCCGCAGCGTCGTTGTTTCATTTACTGCCGAGATCCCCTTCCTTATGAAAAAATGGCAGCCGAAGATGTCGCCTTTTACAGCGATGCCACCAACTCGGAAAAGCTCAGCTCACTCAAAAAAAGACTCGAGCAAGCTCTGCCGCAACGGTATCGTAATTATCCTGCGAGCTGGGATGCAGAAAACAAAAGTGTCACTGGACTAGAAGAGTTCGGCAATCAGGTACTAGATGATCTATGGTCAGAACTCGATGCTATTACAACAACACTTATTTCCACCTCCCCAAAAACCTGGAAGGAATCTCAATACCGGCAGTACAGTGATTTTGCCAGCCAGCAGTCTCGTGGTTTCGTCGGACGTGAAAAAGTTCTGGATGACCTTATGCAGTTTGCTTTGTCGCCCGTTAAGGACAGCAACCTCTGGGGAATCTGTATAACCTCGGCAATAGGCGGGGGTAAAAGCGCGATTATCTCAAAGCTTTTTGAGTTGTTAACTCAGGAAGATGTCTTGCTCCTAGCTCATTCGGTGGGGATTGGAGAGCGCGGTGATTCGATCGATGCGATTCTATTTCGCTGGATAGAACAGATCGCTCAATCCGTCGATTTCCGGATCGAACTCCCGGATGATGTATCGGCTAGCCGAATTGATGAGGTTTTTTCCTATTATCTCGAGCAAGCAGCACTCAATAGACGCGTAGTTCTTCTGCTAGATGGCCTTGACCGCTTTGATGATTCCGACCGAGGCAAGTCGCTGACGTGGCTACCATGGCGCTGGCCTTCGAACGTTCGTTTGCTCAGCTCCGCTCGCCCTGGCGAAGTCTTATCCCTACTGAAACAACGAGAAGGTTGTCAGCAATATCCATTGCCATTACTCACCTCCGCCGAAGCTTCTCAAATAGCGCAGTTAATCTGTCAGCGCTACCATCGTCAATTGAATGAAGCCGTTCTGCAAACCTTGTTAGAGCATACTACGCCTGACGGAAAGAGGGCTGCTGGCAATCCGTTATGGATTAACCTCGTGGTCGAGAAAATCAACCTTCTCGACCGAGAAGATTATTCGAGAACGGAGACTTCCTACACTGGCACTCCCGAACAACGACTCCAACAACTGCTAATTGATACTGTCAGTCAATTGCCACCGGAAATCCCGGAAATGCATCACTGGGTTCTGGCAGATGCCGAAAAGATTAACGGAGAGATCTTCAGGGCATTTGTGCTTACCATGGCTTTGAGTCGTTCTGGTTGGCGGGAAGTGGATCTCAAGGCTCTGATCCCGGAAATAACTCATCAACCCTGGTCAGATCTCACCTTTGCTCAGCTGCGACGTTCTCTGCGGGGGCATCTGATTCGGCGGGGGCGACAAGGTCGATGGGATTTCTCACGTCAGGAAATGCGCCAGATAGTGCTTGATAAGTATGCTTTGACTCCTGAAGTCTGGTCTTCCTTGCATAATGCGATCGCCGACTATCTTGAATCGCTTCCGAAAGAAGATCCCGTTCGTTCCACGGACCTCTTTTACCATTACCTTCAATCCCAAGATTATAAGCGTGCCGTGCAGTATCTAGCCCAGCCGCTCTTCCAGGATCAACTACAACCGGCAATCCTGACTTTAGCTAAATTCACTCTTTCAAACCGGACCCAGGAGAATGGCAGCATGACGTGGATAGATTCGGTGTTGAACGAAACTGCCGCTGATACAGAGTCGCTAGTTGCAGTAGCCGAACACCTGGAAACCAGCCTTCTGGCTCAGCTTAAAAGAGCGGGCGACATTAAAGTTCAAATCACTCTGCTGGAAAGTATCAGAGAGTTTTGGCAATCCTTATGCAATCAAAACCCTAACGAGCCAAGATGGTACCGCAAATTGGCCAAGACTTATTTTCGCATCGGGAGCTTATATAAGGACAGGGGAGAGCTTGAAAGTGCTCTCAACACCTTTACTGAGTGCAAAAAGACGATCGCTAATCCTCTGATAGCCGGAGAAGAGATGAGACAACTTTTTGCCATGTTAGAGATAAGAGTCGCTGATATAGAAATAGAAGCAGGGTTTATCAAGCAAGCCTGTGATACTTATTTTAGGAAGATCTCCAATCTTGCCTCTCATGAGTTAACACTTGCCGACGATATACTTAGATATACTTTTTGGGGCTATGCGTCTCTTATCATCGGCTATGGAGCAGCCACAACAACGTGGTATGAGTACGCAATTAGGTACTTTAAAAGAATGCGTAGCTTAGAGTCCGATCTCCTCGATGCCATTGACCGCGAAATCGCTTTAATCCATGGCCGTCAGAGTCAGGCTGAACGGTTGTATTGGCAGCTAAATTCGGCTTTTAAGAATATTTATGAAGCTATCAATATTACTGAAAATCTGCTCAAGCAAGATCCCGCCAATCGAGATTTGCACTATGACCTCGGATTCTACTATTTATGGCTTTCCGATATACTCGAGGATTACGGCCTATCGACTGGCAATTTTAAGGCTGCCCTGGAAAGCAGTCAAAAAGGCTACCAAATTCTGAAGAAACTTGCGGAAGTAGACCCCCATATTCAAGATTGGCAAAAGGCAGTTATTGAAGCCGATCGTCGTATAGAGCGACTCAGATCCCGTCAAGAGGAGCCACAAATAACATTGTCTGAACATAAATCATATGGGGGTTACGGCTCAGGTGAGAGCGATACGAAGGGCGATCGCTCAAATGATAACGAACCCAAAGTAATTTGGTCAACTGACATGGAAGAGGAGAAATTAGAGAAAATTAAGGCTGATGAACCCGAGAGATTCTCTGCGTGGGAAAAAACAGTTTTATCAGGCCCAAAACATGGAGATTGGTTCTTAGAGGTCAACCTTAAGGAGCTGCCATCTGTGAGAATATACAAAAAAGAAGAGCTGCAAGGAAAAACAATTAATCTAAGCCCCGAAGGACATCAAGATATTCTGGAGCCGATCGCTGAACAAGGCGACGCCGATGCACAACTACGACTGGGAAAAATACTTAACGCCAGTGAGGCTACTAATGAACAACTCGAGGCTGCTGCTCAATGGCTGCAAAAGGCTGCAGAACAAGGGCTGAGTGAAGCCCATTTTGAGCTTGCCTCGATTTACCGCGAATCAGAGAGTAAGCTGGCGAACCCTAAAAAAGCATTCAGGCATATGCATCTAGCAGCCCAAAAGGGATTGGCAGAAGCCCAGTTTACCTTGGGGCTCTTCTATCAAAAAGGAGTCGGCGTCGAATCCAACAGCGAACAGGCTGCATTTTGGTACCGTAAAGCAGCGCAGCAGCAAGAAATGAGAGCAATGCATAATTTGGGACTACTCTACCTCAAAGGTCAAGGCGTAAACCAGGACTTGCGACAAGGGGCCATCTGGATTCGCCAAGCAGCGGAAAACGAATCTTCCTTATCTTGTTCTCTCTTAGCAGAACTGTATAAGGATGGAATCGGTGTACCACAAGATATTAATGAAGCATACAAATGGTATAAAAAAGCCTCTGACCATGGTAACACCAAGGCGAAACTTCAACTGGGTCTTATTTGTTTGGAGGAGGAAGCAGGTGTCCACGACGATGTAGAGGCCGCATTATGGTTGGATAAAGCTGCCAAGGAAAATATCCCGGAAGCTCAGTATAATTTAGGGTATTTGTGCTTGTTGGGTAAGGGAGTCCCCAAAGATATTCAAAGGGGAGTTGAATATATTAAACAAGCAGCCAAAAATGATTATGTTCGTGCTCAATACGAGCTTGGTGTTTTCTATTCACAAGGACTGTATGTTGATATTGATTACGAGGAGGCGTTAAATTGGTATGAGCTGGCTGCAAAACATGATTTTCCATTTGCTCAGTTTAACCTTGGTCATTTATATATAGAAGGAAAAGGTGTAGACAAAAATCCAAGCAAAGGCATAGAGTGGATTGAAAAAGCTGCGGACCAGGATTTGGTTTCTGCGCAGTACGATTTGGGAGTTATCTATTCTGACAATGTTCTGGTCAAGGCCGACTTCGAGAAAGCGATCGCATGGTACTCTAAAGCTGCCGACCAGGGATTTATACTAGCCCAGCATAATCTAGGTCATTTATATTTGTCCAGTAAGCAGAACGAAAAGGATATCCACCAAGGCATTGAGCTTTTGACTCAAGCAGCCAATCAAGGCTACGAGCGTTCCCAGTACGATTTAGGCTGTTTTTACTCTGAAGGTAAATTGGTAGAAAAGGATGAGGAGCAAGCTTATCGTTGGTATCTTCAGGCCGCAGAAAAAGACTTTCCCCAAGCTATGCATAATCTGGCCCATTGTTATTTATATGGGAAAGGAGTTGAACGAAGTAATCAAAAAGCTTTTGAATGGTTTCAGAAGGCCGCCGAGAAAGGTTTTATCCCTTCGCAATATATACTCATGATGTGGGGAGAGCAGAATGAATCAAGAGTCGACCAATCAATTGAATGGGCTGCGAACCAAGGTTATCCCAAGGCACAATATAAATTGGGGATTCAATATTACCAGGAGGACACACCTGAGGGATATCAAAAGGCCGCGATTTGGCTCGCTAAATCCGCACAACAGGGTTTTGCTGAGGCAGAGCATAGTCTGGGACACCTCTTTTTAGAGGGCAAAGGCGTAGAGCAAGACATCAACAAGGGAATTGATTTGATCGCAAAAGCTGCTAACCAGGATTTGGCTATCGCTCAATATAATCTGGGAGTGTTTTATCGTGAAGGTGAATTGGTGCAGCAAAATTTCCAGAAGGCTTTTGATTGGTTTCAGAAGTCGGCTGCACAGAATTATGCAGCAGCCCAATTCAATCTGGGATATCTTTATTTGGAAGGCAAGGGAGTCGAGCGGGATATCAGCAAAGGGTTAGGCTGGATCGAAAAAGCAGCTAATCAAGGATTGGTCAATGCTCAATATGATTTAGGAGCTTTATACCATCAAAGTGAGCTAGTAGCCAATGACTTTGCCAGAGCTATCTATTGGTATCGTAAAGCAGCGGAACAGCAAAATTATGCGGCAATGCACAATCTGGGATTAATGTATCTAGAGGGGCAAGGGGTGCCACCAGATCCTGAAAAAGCATGGGAACTATTTGGCAAAGCTGCCCAACAAGGATTTTTGCCATCGCTGCAACTAATTGCTGCTAAGGTTAAGCAAGAACAATCGGCCTTGCTTCCTCTTGATGAAGCAAAGGCTCATGAAGGCGATCCCCAAGCACAATACAACCTGGGTTTATACTTCTATAAGCAAGGATCGTTTGAAGATTTTCAAAAAGCCGCTTATTGGTACCGTAAGTCGGCAGAACAGAACTTTTCGTCCGCTCAATATAATTTGGGTTATCTGTACTTGGAGGGCAAAGGCGTCGAGGCTGATGTTGAGAAGGGGCTGCAATTGATTGAAGGAGCTGCCAATCAGGGCTTAGCCCCTGCTCAGTATGAGCTAGGGACATTCTACTTTGAGGGAGAATATGTAGAGCAAGATTATCAGCAGGCATACCATTGGTACCAAAAGGCAGCTTTACAGGATTGGGCACCAGCGATGCACAATCTGGGGCATATGTATTTACAAGGTTGGGGAGTTGCTCGAGACCGGAAGAGGGCAATTGAATGGTTTGAGAAGGCTGTAAAACAAGGTTTTTCTCCTTCTCAGATGGCTCTGCTGAAAATTGAAAACAATAGCTAAACGCTGACGACTTTGATTGGTAAACGTGAGTTCGACGGAATGCTCAAAGGCTGATTATCTGGTTAGTCAACCTATGACTCAAGATGCAACTCAAAAAAGAGTCAACACCTTATTTGGAATGGGATTGATACAATTAATACCCAATCCAAAATCTAAAATCCAAAATCCAAAATCGAACTCACGTAGATCAGGTTCTCTCTCTTGATTTTTATGAGATTTTTCATGAGATTTTAAAGTAATTTTCATGAGATATATTGGTTGAGTTAAGAGGAAATAATCGATCATCTTTATATTAAGCACAGTAGCAAAATAGAAAAATAATTAATCAAAACTAATTAAATCAAGGGAATAAGAAATGAAAGTTTGTTATTTAGGTAATTTTTATAAATCTAATTGTAACGACCTACAATCATTAGAATTAGTAGGTCAAGACCTGAGTAACCAAGATTTATCTAACCTTATTTTGCATAATGTTAGCTTCGATTATTCCATGCTGAATAGTACTAATTTAAAGAAGGCTTCTATCCAAAAAACTTCTTTTTTTAAGACTGATTTAGAAAGTGCCAAACTTTCTTATGCCAAAATCAATGATTGTGATTTTCGTTATGCTAATTTAGAAAAAGCTGATTTAGAGGGGGTTAATTTTTCTAATTGTGATGTTAGAGGAGCTATTTTTACCGATGCTAAAGGACTATCTTTTGAACAAAAAATCTGGTTAAAAAATAATGGAGCTTTAAATATATCTTTAGAAAAAGAACTAGTAAAATCTTCTAGGAAATTAAATTATTTCAACAGCCTAAAATCATTGTTTTTATACTGAAAAAATTTGGTAATTAACTCTTAAATCTGGCTCACTACCCTCAAGTTGAGTCCGATATTATCCTAGCAGAGAAACGAGTTCAAAGTTTCTTATTTCAGTTTTATTCATCAGCATAAAAACGATAGAATAAATATTCATCCATGAAAGGATGTTGATCTGTTACGTGATGAATAATCTTTTTCTCAATTAAAATTTGACCTAATTCAATGGCTTCTTCTCTGATATAACCATAATTCTTCATTAACCAATCTACCAATTCTTGACCGACAAAGCAGTTATGATAAGTATTTAAACGATAGCGACGATCTCTAATTTCAACGCCATTTTTCCCCTGAATATTTTTTACCAACTCTTTTATTTCTTTGTCAGTATATCTATCTTCAAGATAACTTAAAAAACTATTGGTATCTTCTTCGATAATTTCCATATCCTCCTGCTTACATTTGGCTTGCATTTTTGGAGAGATTCCTTGGTTTTTTAACCACACTTCGATCATTTGTTCTAGTTGAGGCGATCGCAAATGAAGATCTCTTTGAGGAAAAGGAATCTCAATGTCATAACGATATAAACTAGCAGCAATACGATAATTAAGTTCGCTTTTGAGTTGAAACTGCTTAGAAGGCTCAGAAATCCACACCAAAACTTCAAAATTTAAAGAACTATCGCCAAATTCTTGAAACCAAACTTGAGGACGTGGAGTAAGCATCACATCGGGATGACTTTTGACGGCTTCTAACAGGGCTAATCGCACTTGTTTGATATTTGAACCATAGCCAACACCAATGGGAATCCGTAACCGAGAAACAGGATTGTCATAATTCCAATTAATCACATCATTTTCTAAAAAACGAGCATTAGGAACAATAATTGAGACTTGATCCATAGTTTTTACCACAGTACTGCGAGAACCAATTTTTTGTACTTTGCCAAGTAAATCACCAACTCTGATAAAATCACCAATTTGTATTGGTCGCTCAATAGTAATAATTAAACCACTAATAAAATTATTAGCAATATTTTGTAAGCCAAAACCAATACCTACTCCTAAAACACTCACTAAAATAGCTAAAGAACTAACGTCAAAGCCCCAAATTTGCCAAAGTATAATTATAAAAATAAAACTGAGTGTATATTGAATAATAATAGCTATAACATCTTGTAAACCTCTATTGGCTCCTGTTTTGCTTAGAACAGACTGTTTAAATAAAACTGTAAAAATACGGATAAAAAACCATAAGCCAACTGTAAAAATTAATAGTAGTAGCAAATCAATGGCTGAATATTCACTTTCTCCTAAAGTGAAAATATGAGCATCAAGTGTCTGATAAATTTGATAACGCCAGCTCCGAATCAAAGGAAAAATTTCACTGATATAAAATAAAACAGCAATCCAGATGCCAATTTGTAAGCTGAAAATAGTTAAATTCCAGATAATTTTAATCGGAGCTTCTAGGTCATAAACTGGTGAAGATGGGTTGTGCAGGAGCCAATCTAGTTTTTTGATACAAAATTTACCAAAGAAATATACGAAAATATTAAAAATTATCGTACAAATTACAGCCCAAAAAATCCAAAATAAATGATGAAACACATAAGAAGGAGTTCGTTCTTGCCTAGCCTGGAGTAAATTATTTTGCAGTATATCTCGCCATACTTTGGCTTGGTCTGAAATTGTTGTCCCAGAAATAACATCTGATGCAGTTACATTAAGGATATGTTGATTATTCGGAATATTCCGAATAACTATGTGTTCATTTTCTAAAAATACTTCTAATCTTAATGGTTGTGAACTATTTGCTTTTTTAGCTAAGTTATTATTAATTAATTCTGCTCTTTCGATGGCCGTAAAATTTTCAATACTACCTACTTTAAATAAAAGTTTGCCATCGAGCACAATCATAGCTTTTTCACTATCTTGAGCAAGACTATCTCGATCTCCTGCTAAAGTTGAATGAGCATTTATTAATAAAAAGAAAATTAATAACCCCTGGAAAAAGAAGCTTAATATCTGTTTTAATTTCATCTTATTTAACTTGGCGAGCTTAAATTGAGTTGATTGATTTGGAACAAACAGAAAAGCTCTGCGTCTAGTTGGGTGTAAATAAGCTCGTCGGAGTATAGGTTTATGCCTCAATCTAATTATTTTCATCCTAAAACTATCAAGGCGATCGCCTTGCTCCTCAGTTTGACAACTTTTGTGCCTCTGTTGAACGTATCCTCGGCTTCAGCACAACTATTTCGCTCACCTTCTAATTCAATTCTCAGAACTAATAATAACTCTAGAGCTTCATTTTATGCTCAGTCTCTAATTATTCCTGCTGGTACCAACATTCCGGTACTGTATGAGCAAGCAGAAAAAATCCTCGTTACTAGAAGCGAAACTCTACCTTTAACCGTTAGAGTGGCAGCTAATATCAGAAATCGCAATGGAGATATTTTAATTCCTTTTGGCAGTGAAATAGTCGGTCAAATTCAACCGGCAGAAAATGGTTCTCAATTTGTCGCTGAGTACATCTCACTCCCAAATCAACAAATATCTCTCAACGCCAGTTCTCAAGTAATTACTAGAACTGAAGTAGTCGAAGAAGGGGCGGATGCCATCACCATTTTACAAGGTACTCTGGTAGGTACAGCAGCAGCTACCCTGATTGCAGCAGTAACTGGAGATACAGCTATCGCCACTGAGGAAGTCCTCGCCGGAGCTGCTTTAGGGACTTTAGGTGGCTGGTTATTTGGCGGTGGAGAGGCGGAGTTAATTGCCATTAATCCCAACACAGATTTGACTTTGACCTTACAATCTGATTTGGTAATTCAATAAAAAGCGATCGCCTTGTTTCCTCAATCAATTATGGCCGATCAGGTAAAGGCGATCGCTCTATATCCATACCACTGATTAGCAGTTAAACAGACACATCGCTTAACTCACGACTCATATGGTCAAAAGGTTCATCGACAAAAGCGGTATCTTCAATACCAGCATCTAAAACCATTTCTTTGACCATCTCTTTCATAATTTGCACGCCGCGGACAGTAGGACCAATAGGTACACCCAGAGAATTATAAGTCTCCCGTAAACCTTGCAATACTCTCTCATCTAGGACAGTCATATCCCCTGCCACTAAAGCATAACTAGCATAGCGCAGGTAATAATCCAGATCCCGCAAACAAGCAGAATAACGACGAGTAGTATAGGCATTACCACCTGCACGAAGCAACTCGGGTACTTCTTCAAATAACTGAGAACTAGCCTTCTGGACGATATTAGCTGAGTTAGCATTAATTACTGCAGCGGCAGTAACTCTGTCTTTACCAGACTGAAAATAAGCTTTCAGAGAATCAATTGCTGGTCGGTCCAAATAACGACCAGTAAGATCATAATTTTTAATTAAGCTAGTAACGGCGTCCCGCAACATTGTTTTCTCCCAACTAGTATTTATCTTAATTGTGTTCCACTATCAACCATCAACTTCGCTATGCACCAGTTGGCTAAGTCAAGAACCTAGCAGCCCACATTAGTGGATTTTTATGATAGATATAGTAGTAATAGTCAGACTATTATCTACCATTTGAACCTCAAATATAAATAAAAGTATAAAATCTTTACATCTTGTTAAGACAATGAAATTTCGTAATCTAGTTAGTCGCTTGACTTCCCATCTAATGGCCTTACTTTTAGGGATCTTAATTACTTTTACGGGAATGAGAGGGTTATCTTCTCAAGCAGCACCCATTTCGCCCCATCTGCTTACCCAAACCGCCAATACAGTAGCACAACTTCCTAATTCTTTTAGGGGTGATAGTTTTGTGTCGGCTTCCGTAGCACGGACTGGGCCTGCGGTAGTTAAAATTGACACAGAAAGGGTTATCTCTCGTTCCTTTGACCCTTTTTTTGAAGATCCCTTCTTTCGAGAATTTTTTGGGGAACAGTTTCGCCCTAGAATACCCCAGGAAAGAAAAATTGTCGGACAGGGCTCTGGTTTTATTATTGATGGTAGTGGTATTGTTCTCACTAATGCTCATGTGGTCAATCAAGCAGATCGAGTTACTGTTACTCTTAAAGATGGGCGTAGCTTTGAAGGAGAAGTGAGGGGAACCGATCAAATTACTGACTTGGCAGTCGTGAAAATCAATCCTCGAGGGGAAAATCTACCCGTAGCTACTCTGGGCGACTCCTCTCAGGTACGAGTGGGAGATTGGGCGATCGCGGTTGGTAATCCGGTGGGTTTAGACAATACCGTAACTTTAGGGATTATTAGCACTCTAAACCGTCCTTCGTCTGAAGTAGGTATTTTAGATAAGAGAATTGATTTTCTTCAAACTGATGCAGCAATTAATCCTGGTAACTCAGGTGGTCCCTTGCTTAATTCCCAAGGAGAAGTGATTGGGATTAATACTGCTATTCGTGCTGATGCTGCAGGTATTGGTTTTGCCATTCCTATTAACCAAGCCAAAGCTTTAAAAGATATTCTGATCTCAGGAAAAGAAGTACCTCATCCTTATGTAGGTATTCAGATGGTCGCTATTACTCCGGATTTAGCCAAACAAAATAACCAAGATCCTAATTCTGCTTTGATCATTCCCGAGGTAGAGGGGGTATTAGTGGTTCGAGTTTTACCTAACACTCCCGCAGAAATTGGCGGTATTCGCCGAGGTGATGTCATTGTCAAAATTGATAATCAACCCGTCCAAGATGCCAATCAATTACAATCAATGGTCGAAAATAGCGGAGTGAATAAATTTCTCAAGTTTTCTATTATTCGTGGCCGACAAAATCTAGAATTAAATATTAAAACTGCTCAATTGCGAGGAAATTAATCATAGTTAATGGCTATCCAAATAATTACTTTTTGCAAGAGAACCCCAAAACTTTATGTAATGTACACTACTTAGAAGATTAGAGGATCGCTGCCACAGAAAATCAGGTACTTGAACCGATGTTATGACTGAGGCAGCGATTCTCGAAAGCTAGTTACAGTCTTTTCTTCACCATTAACCTTCCCAGGAATGTAGTACAGTTGAAGCTAATTAATATTGCGTAAAAATACTTAGGTACTCTTTTAAGATTTATTAAATTTCAGGGAAAATACTGAGCTTTTTGGAAATTTTCGGGTAAACTTTTAAGAAAGGATTTAGAGGAAATTAATAGCTACTACTTTAGGAAAGTAACTTAATAAAAGTGTAGCAACTTGGACAACCTTATATAGTTTTTAACTAGGAGATTAGTTATGTCTGAGCACGAACATCAAGAAGTTTCTTCAGAATCTGTTGAACAACCAGGGCAAATCCCCCCCCCAGAAGCCAGTGATTTACACCAAAGTGTTTCTAGTGATGGCAGTGAAACCGAAGACATTGATGAAACTGCCGACACAGAAATAGATTTAGTCGCGGAGGACTTTGAAGGCGACTTTGGAGATCGTAGTTTAATTGAGGAGGTACCAGGATTTGATCCTAGTGAAGCACTGATTGAAGGCATAGGAGATTCACAATCGCTGATTACTGAAGACTTGGAAGCCTTGCAACCCAGTTGTCAGATGGAATATGCTACCCCTGAATCAGTCTGCGGTCGTGATGACCGAGTGAGAATCACAAGGACAACTAGCGCTCCCTGGCGGTGGATCTGCCAATTGATTATTACCCGAGCTGACGGCCGGCAATCTCGGTGTACTGGTTGGTTCATCGGTCCCTGCACAGTTATGACCGCTGGACACTGTGTTTACAGTCACAGTGCTCGGGGATGGGCTCGCCGGATTGAGGTTATCCCCGGCATGAGTGGAGGTAGTCGCCCCTTTGGCTCTCAGGTGAGCAGCTCATTTCGCAGTGTCAATGGCTGGGTAAGGAGTCGGAGTCCTAACTACGATTACGGAGCCATTATCCTCCCAAACAGCACATTGGGGCGGCGAGTTGGCTATTTCGGCTTTGCTGCTCTTTCCAGCAGTTCCTTGAGAAACTTGTTGGTCAACAACTCCGGCTATCCTGGCGACAAACCCTTCGGAACTCAATGGTTCAACGCTGGTCGGATTACCTCGGTTACCTCTCGGCGCATCTACTACATGCTCGATACCTTCGGCGGTCAAAGTGGTAGCCCCACCTGGCGCTACCGCAATGGTCAGCGGCACGCTGTCGGCATCCATGCTTATGGCGGCTGTCCCAACAGCTCTACTCGGATTGTCAGACCTGTTTTTGACAACATGATACGATGGAGAAATTCCTGTCGCTAGGCTCGCGGCAATTATTCTTGATTGTGTTAATCGCTCTATTAGGACTGTTAGGTTGTAGGGGAAGCAAAAATCTTTCCCTTCCTAACACTCATAAACTAGATCAAAAAAGAATGCCCCTAGAACAAACGATAATCATTGAAGGTGAGATTGTAAGAGTCATGGAGAGTTGGCCTCTACAGTTGGCTGTAGAGACGGAGGCTGGTGTTTACCACGTTGAACTTCTAGACGAAACCAAGGTGATTCAGGAGGAGCGAACTATCAATCCAGGAATTTTGACTCCTCAGTTGCATATTCGAATACAAGGTTTTACAAGTCGAACAACACCCTTAGCGATGTTGGCTCAAGAAATCGAAATTTTGCCCGATCCTAACTAAGAATGCTAACACGAAACTGGAATCGGGATTCAGTTCAATTTACTAAATTAAATCTATGTAGTAGCAGAGATATTAAAAATAGGAACTTATTTTTTTCTCATTACGTCATGGCAACTAGTTAACTAAGCCATTTTAGGGAAAGAATTAACTATGTTATTACCATCTCTGCTCAAACAAACTCTTTTGCCTTTAGGCATTTTATTACTAAACCAACATAATGTCTATGCTTTAGATATTTTTAAGGAATTAGAAAATTACAATCCACGCTCCTCTATTCCAGATGTTGTCATCCCAGAGCCTAATCCGGCAAATTCTCCTACTGCTCAACCATCTTCACCTACTCCTACCTCTACTTCTAATCTTGACGATCCCCGTTTTACTTGTGAGTTGACTAGTGGAGAATATACTGTTATGTATCACCCTGAAAGTCGACCCAATCAAAGATATCCTTGGGCAGTGCCAGGTAAGATGGGAGGGGGCTGGACACCAGAAAAACGCTGCTTAGAAATAAGCCGACGTTTAGAAGAATATCGCTCTGATGGTTTATTAGAATTAAATATTGGCAGAGAAAATAGCCACGATATTCTCTGTGTTACCACTGAAGTAGATCCTAGTTGTCGCATTGTTTTAACCGTACCCCCCGGTGAAAATCCAGAAACTATCAGAAACTTGGTTTTTGAAAATTTAGTGACCGCTGACAGCGGAGCTCAAACTTATGGAGTTACTACTTTTAGTAATCGTGGTAGTAATCCTTTACCTCATCAACTTGGCAGAATTTTAAACCCCAATTTAAGCAACAGAAACTCTGCTTCAAAGGATAGCATTAATTTAAAACCTTTCTTAGATCCAGCAGACGGTGGTACAGCTAGCCAATTTAAAACCAAGTGATTAGGATTAAATTAGTAGCTATCAGTTAGCCAGTGTTATTTTTTCTTCAAATATGAAGAGATACCTTTTCAACTGTGTGATAATATAGTAAAAGACGTAAATTACTAATAGCTTATTGGTCCTATGCCTAAAAATAATTTAGCAGAACCTGTAGTCTTTCAAAACAAAACTGATGAGTGTGGAATTTCAAAACTATCTCCTGTGGCTTTAAATCTGATTGCCGACTTCTTCAAAGTACTCTCAGAAGTAAGTAGACTACATATTGTTTGTTCCTTGAGATCTGGACCAAAAAATGTAACTCAGATTATTGAAGTAACAGGTTTAGGACAAGCTAATGTTTCTAAACACTTAAAAATATTAGCACAGGCCGGGGTTGTTACTCGCAATCAAAAAGGAATTAATGTTTATTATCAAATTGCCAATCCTTTTGTCTTTGAATTATGTGATTTAGTATGCGATTCTCTCTCTGTTCAAATACAACAACAAAGTGAACAATTACAGCAGATTAAAGCAATTCAAAAAACGTTTTAACATACTGCGGAGAAAGCTTAATGTTATAATCGTAATAACCTTTACAAGGTAAGAGCTTTCGTCTGTGAAGAAGTGGAAAGAGGAAAAAATACCATAGCCGTCTCTTGCAGATGAATCAAAAATACCTGTTGGGTCCAAAGATTTTCGACATACAACAATTGCTCCTGTGATGATTAACTCACCATTACTTCAAAAGATAAAACTGTTTCCCGTACTAGCTTTAACTGTTGTATCATTTAACAGCTACGAGCTTAGAGCGGCGGGGGCTCCTCTTGAACCAAGTCATGGGCGATCGCCATTGATATCTCAATCATCCCATAATCGCCGTTTACGTATTAGTTTCCAACTACCCAGTAGGGGAACACCAAGAGGCACCATCGGAGGTGCTACCAGGGGAGGAAACTGCAAAGGAAAACCAATGGCTATTTTACCTAGAACCAATCTAGGTTTAACTACTAGCGATAATCCCGTCATTTTCGTTTATGTTCCTGAAAATAGCGGCAAATATGCAGAACTTACCTTAGTAGATCAAGATTATCAAGAAGTTTATCGTACTTCTTTCCCCTTAACTCAACAAGAAGGTATCTTGATGCTGAGGTTACCCGAAGAAGTGAATTTGTCCGAAGGAAGACAATATAATTGGCGATTAAGTTTGGTTTCCGATCCTAATTCCCTAGATAGATTAAGGACTGGAGGCTGGATCGAAAAAGTTGCTCCGAGTCAAAATATTGTCCAAGCTCAATTGAAGAGTGAAGAAACTTGGACAAATATTAATATGTTGGCTCAAGAAGGGATTTGGTACGACACCCTGGAACAATTAGCTTTATTGCACTTAGAAAATCCCGAGGACGAACAAATTCAGCTAGAATGGACTGAATTGTTAAAATCTGTGGGTTTGGAACAGGTAGCAGAATCTAAAATATTGCCGTTGTAATCTAAACAGTGCAGTTGAAAGTAAAACCATAATCTTTTTATGAGAACAACTTGGAAAGAATGGCTCAGCAAAAAACCTATTTTTGCTGCGTCAGTTTCTGTAATTATCGCTGCGGTGGTTACGACCGGTATTATTGCTGGTCTGCGTCAGCTAGGATGGTTGCAATCTTTAGAGTTAATTGTTTACGATCGCCTGATGCAGTCACGTCCTGAGCAAGAGCCTGATGATAGGCTGTTGACGGTATTAGTTACGGAAGAAGATATTCAGGAACAGGGAACATGGCCTTTACCAGATGCTACTCTGGCTGAAGCACTGACGATTATCCATAATGCTCAACCCCGAGCTATTGGTCTGGATTTGTATCGAGATTTACCAGTAGAACCGGGCCATGCTCAATTATCTGAGCTATTTAGTAGTAGCGATCTCCTGATTGCCGTTTGCAAGCTAGCCTCTGAGCAACGGCCTGCTGTGGCACCTCCGCCAAGCTTGTTGATAGAACAAGTAGGTTTTGCAGATATTGTCGTAGATAGCGATGGAGTAGTACGGCGCAATCTCTTCTACACAGATCCACAAAATGGTAAATGTCCAACTCCCCACTCTTTTAGCTTACAGTTAGCTCTCTGGTATTTATTCGCAGAAGGCATTGGTCCCCAGGTTACAGAAGACGGTTTGTTACAGCTAGGAAAGATAACTCTGCAACCAATTAATAGTAATACTGGAGCTTATCAGAATATCGATGCGGGGGGCTATCAACTGATGCTCAATTATCGTAGAGCCAAAAATCCTGCTCCTGTAGTAACCTTGGGTCAAGTTTTAGCCAAGCAAGTTAATCCAGATTTAATCAAAGATCGGGTAATCCTTCTGGGAGTATCAGCATCGAGTTTAAAGGATTATTTCTACACTCCCTTTAGCAGCCAAAATCAGACAGTTCAACTAATGCCAGGAGTAGTAGTCCATGCTCAAATGGTCAGCCAATTATTGAGTACAGCATTAGATGGAGCGCCCTTAATCTGGAGTTGGTCTCAAAACCAAGAGATTCTCTGGATTTTAGCTTGGGCATTGGTAGGTGGCTCTGCTGCTGCTTTCATTCACCGTCCTTTACTAATTATCATAGCTGAATTTACTGGCTTAATTATTCTGTTAGGGATTAACTGGATTATTTTTGTTAATGCGGGATGGATTCCTCTAGTTCCTCCTATTTTAGCTCTGTTTATCACTGCCGGTTCAGTCATTACCTTCAATGCCTATCAAGCTAAACAAGAACAATTAAAAATTAGGCAACAAGTTCAAGAACAGGAAAAATCCTTAGCCATGCTGCGATCGCTGCTCAATCAAAGTCAAACAGAGTTGGCAGCAGCTAAAAGTGATACTCACCTAAAAGTTAAAAAAGATTCCATGTTAGTAGGGCGATACCAGGTCAAGAGAATCTTGGGCAAAGGTAGTTTTGGTCGTACCTATTTAGCTAGGGATTTACAACGCCCTGGCCAACCTTATTGTGTAGTTAAGCGTTTAAAACCAGCTTCAAATAACCAAAACTTTTTACAAGTTGCCCGTAGGTTATTTAAAACAGAAGCAGAAATATTAGAAAAGGTAGGTAAACACGAGCGGATTCCCTTACTTTTAGCTTACGTGGAAGAAAATAACGAATTTTATCTAATTCAAGAATATATTGAAGGGGAAACTCTAACTCAAGAGTTAAGCCATCATAACCAATATAGTGAGCCACAAGTAATCCAAATCCTCAAGGAAATTCTTTCAATTTTAGTCTTTATTCAGCAATACAATATTATTCATCGGGATATTAAACCTGATAACATTATTCGTCGAGCATCTGATCGTCGCCTAATTTTAATCGATTTTGGTGCTGTCAAACAAATTCAACCTCAAAACCTTGGTCAAGGAGATAATAGTACTGTAGTTATTGGTACTCACGGTTATGCACCTCCAGAACAACTTGTTGGTCAACCAGTAATGGCTAGCGATCTCTATGCCACAGGAATGATTGCGATTCAAGCTCTAACTGGTATCGACCCCAAAAAGTTGGAGAAAGAAGCCACCACTGGCCAAATTGTTTGGCACTCCCATACCGAGGTGAGTGAAGGAATAACCAAAATTATTGATAAGATGATCAGCTATCATTTTAGCGATCGCTATCAGAGTGCAGCAGAAGTCTTGAAAGATATTCGTAGATATCAGATATCATCATAAACCTATGTGCCTTGCACTTAGCTTGAGTGATCAAAAGTCAATGAGTATTAGATTATTAACATTGTACTTTTCTATTTAGTTGTTAAAACTCTGGTACTTGTATCTGAGAAACCACACCAGCATAATGTTCTATAATAATCTTAGGTGAATTACCAACCCAATTAGCAATTTGTTGAGGACTTACACCAGCTTCTAAAGCCATAGAAATAAAAGTGTGTCTAGTGTTATAAACCGTTCTATATTCAGAAACCTCTCCAGACTTAACTAACTGAGAAACAATACCACCTGTAACGTTACCATGTCTATTTTTATAACCTCTCCAAGCCCTGTTAGTAAAATTATGATTATCTATTTGGGAGCATCCCATTTTTGCAAATGTATTCTCGAAGGCAATGGCGGAATCGAACTTAAAGGGATGCGCTGAACTATGTTCTTGCAACTTTGGGATGCTCCCATCTATTTCAGTATCAGTAGGAGATGGGAACACTAAATCATCAGAATTACAATTATCGGGTTTTATGGACTTTAATAATGATTGCAACTTACTATTGCAAGGAAAAGTTCTTACCTTACCCGTTTTAGTTTCTTTTCTTACTCCTCTAGTATAATTCTCAGAAAATAATATTTTTCTAAAATCAGGTGTAATATGTTTCCACTTCAAAGCGATAGCTTCTCCTGTTCTACATCCTGTCATAAATAGAAATCTGACAAAATTAGTATAATAACTATACTGTATGTCGTTTTCAAAAGCTCTGATAATAGCATCTCTTTCTTTTGCGGTAAAAGGTTTAATATCTTCAGACGGTTTCTTTTTAACCTTAATTTTATTTGCCATACCAGCAAAAGGATTAGACTTGATGTAATTATGTTCTATACCCCAATTACAGCAAGTATTAATTTGAGTTAAATATTTCTTTATGGTTACGGGTTTAATCGGTAACTGTGCAAAATAGTCAAAAATTTGAATAGCCTCATCAAAAGATGTCGTAGGCATTTTCTGTAAATGAGATGTGACACTATTAAAATTAATTAGAGTGTTTTTGCTAATATCATTACACTTGACCAGATAATCCACATAGTTACTCCACAACTCATCAAGTTTTATTTGAGATTGTATAGAAGTGATAAGCGAAGCAATTGGTCTTCAATGGAAACACATTGATTTTGACCGTAATTTAATGTTTATCTATGAATCTTTAGGACGCAATCATGGTAATTCTGCCAACAGAGTTCGTCAAACCACTAAGAACAAAAAATTAAGGGAATTTCCCTTGTCAAATAGTCTACTGGAATTGTTACAATCTCGATATTCTTCAAGTAAGAAAAGTCCTAAATCTTTAGTTTTTTTCAGCCCTAGAGGGAAAGCAATTGACGATCATAATTTCTCTCAACGCATTTGGAAAAAATGTTTGAAAGAGCTAGAAATTGAGCATAGACCAAGCTATAATACTCGCCATACTTTTATTTCTCACTTTTTAGAAAAAACTAAGGATGTGGTTAAGTGTGCCAGTCTAACTCATGGCTCAAAATCTGGAATTCAAACAATTTATAAGAATTATGCAGGAATTATTTCGCGTTTAGAAGTACCTGAGCTATTTTGAAAATCTCTAGGGCACCTCGAAAAATTGGTTAAGTCGGTCGCTAATATGACATTATAGATAGAAAATAAGCTGATGTGGGGTCGTCATGGAAGAAAAACAGAATCGGGAACTGGAACAACGCTACCAGAAGTTGGAGAGCAAGAAAAATCTTTTGATGAAGCTAGATGAGCAGATCCCATGGGAAGAGTTTCGTCTCCTGCTACAGCAAATCTATGAATTGAATTTGACATAAAGTGAGCTGAAGTCATTATTCTCTCGTTGAAAGTTGCACATCACGTTATATAACACCTACATATATCAAATTTCCGCAACAAGGGAAGAAATACATCCACAACTTTGTGCCAGATTCATACTCTTATCGTCAAAAATGAACTCCCCATAATTAGCCAGATCATCCAGTCCTAGCAGATTGATTATTATTTCTAAAGTTAACCAAAATGTGAGCTTAAAGAATAACTTGTGCAATTGAATTTTCATCTTCTTGTACGGAATTCGTCTTCATTAATTAGATATATCCAGGAACGAGAAGGATATGCAAGATAAAAAAGAAGCAAAAAAAGGTAGTCCCTACAAAACAGTGGAGGTGACCAGGGCAAACGCATCTAAATTTTGTTAAGTTATCTTGACAAACTGCTTGATAATGTGCATTGTTGGTTTAGACAGGCGGTCTGCTTTCCAGTGCCTTCGGCCGCGCCGTTGAGTGCACCAAGGCGCTCACTGAAAAAAAACAGAAATTTTTCTCAATTTAAAGAATCAATAAATCTTTGAATAATCGGGGATTCCCAGAAATATTGAACAAGTCAATAAATCAACAAATATTAATTGATTATATCCGCCAATAAATGTGATGGTTTTTGAGATCTAAAAATCGATTATTTTACATTGATTGGTTCAATGAAATTAAGACCTAAAACGACAATTGAGCAGCACTTTTCAGCTATTGAGGATCCTAGAGTAGAACGAACCAAGCGACATTTGTTGATTGATATTATTACGATTAATCTCTGTGCCGTTATCGGAGGTGCGGAAACATGGGATGATATTGAACTCTACGGTAAATGTCAATATAAATGGTTCAAAAAATTCCTCAAACTCCCCAATGGGATTCCTTCTCATGATACATTTAATCGAGTTTTTGCTCAACTAGATTCTGAACAACTACAAGGCTGTTTTCTAAATTGGGTCAAATCAATTAGTTCCTTGGTGTCGGGAGAAATTGTAGCAATTGATGGCAAAAGGATATTGTTTCTCAAATTGTTGAAAAAAAAGCTGATTATGTTATTGCTTTAAAAAAGAATCAAGGAGGATTATATCAACGAGTTGATGAGTTATTTAAAGAAGCTTTATCAAATCAAGGGATTGGTTATCAATACAGCGAATATATTCCCATTGAATCAGGTCATGGTCGAACTGAAATCCGACATTATCAAGTGTTGAACAATATCAAAGATTTAGTCGATCCAAAGGCCGAATGGAAAGAGCTTAATTCAGTGGCGCGTGTCCAATATTATCGCACATTAAAGAATGGTAAAACTAAGGAACGAAACTAGATATTTTATCACGAGTTTGTCTCATGAAGCTCAACAATTATCTCAATCTATTCGTGGGCATTGGAGTATCGAAAATCAATTACATTGGGTCTTAGATGTCGAATTTAATGAAGATAATTCGAGAAGAGCGAAAAGATAATGCTCCTGAAAACTTGGCAATAATTAGACATATTGCTCTCAATTTGTTGAAGCAAAATAAAAGTGTGAAAGGAAGTATCAGAAGTAAACGAAATCGAGCAGGGTGGGATAATAATTATCTTCTTGAGATCTTAACCAATTAATAATTTTTCCAGCTCTTCTGGTTTAACTCGATTGGTAAAAACCACTTTCTCCTGCCCCTGCTCGTCATAGATGGCAAAAGAAGAAAGCATCTTGCCAATCATCCCTTCTGCATAGGACTGGGCAAATTCCCGCACCGCCTCGGGATTGTTGGTGGTCAAGTTACGGGGAATATCGAGACCTATTTCCTGTGCGATTTTTAGCTGCAGTTGTTTATTCTTGGCTCTTTCCACCTTGGCTATCGGATCTAAATAGAAAGCTGGGAGGCTGGCAAGTAATCCCTGAATAGTTACCCGAGACTCCTGTACGGAGGCTTGTCACATTTGCGGTTCCATGAGCGTGGGAATTCTGGCTCCTATGGCGATGCGCCGATACCAAACTGCAGATACTTCCCTTAAATCCAGTTTTTCTGTACCAGAGTCGAGAATCAGTCGTTCCTCTCCTTTGATCTCGGATCTCGTATCCATCTATCACGACTAAGAGTGTTATGATGTCTAACCCAATGATCTAATTGCCAGCCTTCTATCTGAATCCTTACCAGGAAACTAATACTGCTGGGTTAAGCAAAAATTTTTGATGAAGACTGCAAGGGAGCAGGTAGCAGGGAGCAGGGTGCGGGGGACAAATCTGAAAACTCCTCTCTCTGCTCCAAACTCCGAAGTTCCTCTACTTTTTTGGGAAAAAACCAAAAATCCTTATCCGAGCAGAATTGACCAGGAAACGGTCGGTCTTCGAATTTCCCATCCCAGAAGAGATCTTCATTAAATGGGAGCTCCTGAGCACAGATACAGGGAGATTTAAAGCACTTGCACAGAGGTCCTTTCGAAAGGTTCCATGCTAGAGCTGGTTCCACACAAGTGAGAGCTGCCGCTATACATAAAGCTCCAATACTCATTAATTTCATGTTCATGGTTTTTTCTCCTTAACATTTATTTACAGAAGACAATTTTGTGATTAGTTTTAAGCTGTTCTATTTACTTATCGGTAAAAGTGAAACGGATATTGTATTAGACGCGCAGGGTTAATTTTTGGCCCATTTTTTCACAAAATGGGCTATCGGCATTAGTTATTGACGGAATAGATCTAGTTCAGAAGAACCTTGTTTTTTGAAAGAGAAGGTTCCATTATTTAGGGTGTAGCTTCTCGTTTGCACTCCATTTCTGTAACTGCCGTCAAATGAAATCTTTGGTTTTTGAGTTCCCCTGTAAGAGTGAGCCTTTTTGTATCCAGCACTCAATAAATAAGGTTTATTATTAATTTGGTAGGTAATCGTATTTCGTGTCCGATTGATAATTGTAAACTTATATTCTTTAGTTACGCTATTTCTGAGTGTTTCAGCACCTCGTCCCAATTCAGTACGAACACTATTGTCAAGGCGACGACCTGCATCTTGTAGCCATCCAGCCTGTGCTGGTTGAATCGCCATAGCGCCTAAAGTAATAACCAAAACGGCAGTTCCGGCAAGAATTTGTTTCCCATTAATCATGAATTTTACTCTCCTAATAGTAGATAAGGTGATTTCTGGCAAAGAAATTACCAGCAAGGTTAGTCAAAGATTATCGTGAGAGATATTTTTCGGTTACTGAGTTGGTAAAATATTTCTCAGAAATCACCTTAAGCTTTCGTTCACCTATTTCTATTACTGAGTAACGAGAGGGTATGCACTTTTGAGAAGAAAAAGCAATTTTAAATCCCTACAGCTAATCACCTATAAACATATGAGGAGCCGAAAAATGAGGTTGGTTAAAGCGAGAATTCTTTAAAAGAGCTAGTTGAGCGCGACGAAGTGCTTCTGCTTTTTTAAAACCTACATTCAGCAGATTTCTCAACAGAGGAAATCCAAGTAAGATACGATCACGCAGTGCCACCTTCGGCGATCGCATCGTTGACGAAACAATTAGGTTTTGAACAATCTCCGTTGTGATCGCCTAAAATTTTCATTTTGTTCTTACTTAAAACCCTGAAATCTTTTTACAGAGAAATTTTAGCTTAATTTATTAAGTAACTCAATTTTAAAATGAGCTAAAGGTGAGTCACTTGAACAACTTTTCAATTTATCTACAACACTACCAAAATAAAGAAGCAGCGAAGCGGTTGTTCAAAACTACAGAAAATACTTTTTCAATTTTTGCATATCCTCTTCCTCACCAGAAATACGAATCAATAGAACAAAACAAACAAAAAAAAGTTAGATAGGAGAAAAATAGTATGCGTGTTCTAAGAAAAACTTTTCTTTCTACAGCACTAATTTTTATGAGTATCACTAGTTCTAGTAGTGTCAATGCTCAACGAAATGTGGATTGGAATTGCGTTAATTTTTATAAAGAACAGACCATTACTCTTCGCTCAAGAAGGCGAGAGGTTGGAGGTTGGACTTATTTGATTGAAGATCCATATATTAAAAAGCGATTAAGAAAACAAGGATTCAAGATTCATTCTTATATAAGGGGGCCATGGCACGACGAAGGGGGGTATTTTTGGGATGCAATTTACCATACCCATTCAACCCTAGTAATCCCCAAATATACCGAAGAGGAACTAATGAAAAAATGTCGGACTTAGCGGTAGAGAGATAGAGAACTATAGGCTAATCGACATTTTACTGACTTAGTTTGCCATACTGTTGGGATAGTAACGAAAAAATTTTGGCAGCTAAGTCTGAATTTCCTGCTAACTCACCAACTTATCACTTTTATAAGAGTTATAAGAATTTGTAGAGACTACCGTTTACTACTCTTTACCAGTGCCAAGTAGAGAAGTAGGAAAAGCCTATGTTTTCTTAAAGAAAGTGATATTGTTGGTCAACTTAAGAAATAAGGGACTGCACTGCCGAAGGCAGGAGGCAGTCCCCATGAAAAAATTTTCACCATCAGAGATGAAAGTTGAGACTTTCAAGTTAGTGGACGTTAGAAGTACGAAGACAAGAAGGATTAAGCTTTTCTACTTTTTTCTTTTTTTTTCCTTCTGCCCTCTGCCTGCTCCCTGTTTAAATGTAAAGACATTTGTGTAGGTTCTTTAATTCTCGATACATAGAGAAAACAGAACCTTTAAAAAGGACAAGGTCCACCGCAACTTTCACTAACCCTGGGGCTAATGATGTAATATGAACCTACGGGGGTAAGCCTCCAGTGTAAATTGTGCTCGTGATTATTGTTTAAAGGATGTAGATAAGGATTGCCTCGTCCTCCATCAGCACTCAGAGCCACTTGTTCTCGAACTCTGGGTCGAAGCACATAGTAATCTTGGTATTTAATCAGTTTCCAGTGTAAGTTGTGCTCATGATTATGGTCTAAAGGATGTAGATAAGGATTGCCTCGTCCTCCATTAGCACTCAAGGCTACTTGTCCCCGAACTCTGGGTCGAAGCACATAGTAATCTTGGTATTTAATCAGTTTCCAGTGTAAATTGTGATTGTTACGATTAATATTAGTATTCTGATAGGGTATTCCCTGTCCACCATTGGCATCGAGAGCAACCCCTAGGGAAGAAATTTGACGTTCAAGGCTAGCATACTCACTGTTAAATTTTTTAGCAAAGTCGTAAGCTTCTCTCTCCAGTTTATTATTTCTGTAAACTTGATTAGCCCTTTTATATTCTTTAAAGTACTTGTACCCGAAATTAGATGCTCCACCTAATCTCTCACACTGTAGACTATGTACCATTTCGTGCGTAATCAAGCTCAAAAGATTTCTATCATTCCTGTTATAACGTTGAGTAATGTAAATATCATTACAGAACGTCTGACCATCTGAAGGAATGCTAATTCTAAAATTGCCAACCCTCCAGTTATCTAAAGTAGTTGCACCATATTTAATTTTTACTCGATCTACTAAATTGCCAAAATATGGTCTAAGATGTTCTTTTTGCCAAGAACTCAAACTCTTGGCTGGTAAAGTAGAGTTTTTAGCAGCGATTGTTGTTAGTCCTGTTGTATATGCAATTCTTCCTGCTTCACCCCATGCTTCATCAGCAGGAAGAGAGCAACCACCTCCATTTATACAATCGTCTATTTCTTTTGGTATCTGATTCGGTAAATTCCTTATATCATTAGTTCCACAATGGTGAGGATGGTATACTCTACAATGTGCTTCAACAACTTTAGGTTTCAGAAAAATTGCTGCACTCGTACCTAGAGTTAAACTAGCAATTAAGCCAGCTTTTAACAAATTCATTTCAATAACCTCTCGTTTTCTAAAAAAGGACATTAAGTTTTGGTTGTTGCCCTTTGTCTTCCTTCTGTAGGTTCATATTTCTGAGGAAGAAGAGGGTATGCAAAAATTGAGAAATTATTGTAGTTAATGTTGTGAAAAAAGCAATTAGAGGGTGTCTATTTTTCGGTTTCTTGCCAATTAATCTGTTTTAATTAAATCCAACTTAAATCAAGCAATCTTTGACTTTGTAATAAAATATTTTCTTCTTTTTCTGATTGATTTATAGCCGGTTTTAAAAGAGCGATCGCTTGCTCAGATTCTCCTTGTCCATGATAAAAATTAAGAATGCAGAACGCAGAAGGCTAAATAATTATCCATTATCCATTACTTAAAGGGTTTTAATTCAAAAGAGAAATAGATGCCGTCGGATTGTAAGGTATCATTACTATCGGTAAAATCAGCGATGGGAATACCCCAATCTACCCTTGCCGAAAAAACCTCATCTACCAATAACCTTAAGCCAATTCCCGCACTATAAAGACTCTTTCTTTGCAAGGGAAATTGGTCAGTATTCCACACAGTGCCCACATCAAAAAACGGTGATAATTGAAGGGTGGTAATCCATTCGGGAATTTTGAGAATATTGGCGCGCAATTCCGCCGAAGCAAATAAACCATTATCCGCTAGCAAAGCATCTTGGGAGTAGCCACGTACACTAAATACCCCTCCCAAACTAAACTGCTCCACTGGGAGTAGCGATTCAGAGGCAAATTGTAAATCCGAGCGTAAGATTAAGATCACATCTGGCGTCAGTAAATTCAAATATTGAGCTTGCCCCCGCCAGGCGAAAAATTGACTATCTGGACGTCCATCATTATTATTGGTAGCGCCAAAGGCATCAATACCAAAGCTAAATTGGGAGCGTGCTACAAATACCTGTCTGCCGCTGCGATGATTGTATTCTTGGAAGAATCTGAGGGCAAAAATTCTGGTTTTCCCTTCACTATCGGCACCACGGGATAGGGGAAAAGGCTCACCTAATAAGAAATTGGAGCTGGTTTGCCAGTCTCCGGTAATTCCGAGGGCGAATTCTTGATTGGCAGATTCAATGATTGGTTGGCGATAGGTAAATTCATATTTGCGATACTCAGATTCCAAATCAAAAGGCTCAAATAAAGCCGGTTGAATTACTTTGGAGTCACTTAGTCGAAACCGGGCATTAAGAGTGCCATTTTCGGGGTTAATGGGTAGAGTATAACTAAGATTGTCGAAACTATCACTGCCATCAGTATGATAGTAAGTGAGGTTGAAGCGATCGCCCCAGCCCAATAAGTTATCGTGGGTAAGTTGCCCTAAAATTCGATCAGTGCCCACACTGGGATTGCGATAGTTGTCGTAACTGGCTAAGAGATGAAAAGCATTGGCTTCCGTTACCGAAATAGACAAAACACTAGTACCGGGTTGAGTGCCGGCGGCTAATTCAGCGGAGATATTACTAATCAGAGGGTTAACTTGTAATAATTGTAAGGCATTGAGTAATTCAGGTTGATTTAAAGGTGGCCCCAAGGCTATTTCTAGGCGACTACGAACATAATCGGGATTAAGATGCTCTAAGCCTTCCACTTCAATGGCTTCAACCCTACCCTCTACCACTTGAATTTTGACGATGCCGTCTTGGAGAGTTTGGGCAGGGATGAAGGCACCGGAGGTTATATAACCTTTACCTTGATAGAGTTTAGTGATCGCTTCTTGGGCTTCTACTAGTTGAGCGAAGGAGATGGGGGTGTTGGTATAGGGTTGTAAGACTTCGGCTAATTGTTGTGGGGTGAAGATACTGCTGCCGATTACTTTAAATTCAGTGACTGTGATTTCACCGGGGATGTCTTGGAGGGGAGTAGGTTGAGTGGGAGGAGTTTCCGGTGTTGGTAGCACTTCTTCAAGGGGTGGTAAAGGTTGCACATCTGGTGGTTGCTCAAGGGGGGGAGTATCTAGTCTCGGTAGGATTTGAGCAAATGCCGATGTAGAATATCCCAAAATGATTGAGAATGATAATAATAATAGTTTTTTAAGCATTAATTTATTAGTAAGCTATATTATGATTTAGGTATGAGAAGATAATTTAAAATTATGTGAATTCGATTAATGTTTCTGTTGGTTGGTATCGCTATAGCCAATTACCTACAAGCACATAAGGAGCCCAAAAATGAGGGCGCCTAAAGCGATCGTCCTCTAGAAGAGCTAGTTGAGCTCGACGCAGTGCTTCTGCTTTAGTAGAGGTAGTATTTTGATTAGCTAACTCTTGATAGAACTTACCCATCAGTAAAGCAGTGGCTTCATCATTGACGCGCCAGAGAGTAGCCAGAGTACTGCGAGCTCCAGCACGCAGAGCTACTCCCGCCAATCCCAAAGCGGCTCGCCTGTCTCCAGTTAAAGTCTCGCAGGCACTGAGAACTAAGAGTTCTAGGGCACTTTCTCCCTTGGGGTCGCTCTTACGGAGTAAGCTGTTGAGTTGGTTAACATTGATGCGATCGTCCCAGGTGAGAATAAAGGTGTTTTCTGCTTGGGAACTAAATTGACCGTGAGTTGCCAGATGGACTACAGGGAAAGGAAGTTGGTTGATTTTGGCCAGGAATGCCGTGCTGGTGAAATCGCTATCGAGCAATAGTTCGGTTTCCGATACTTGAGATTGAACGGTATTTAACTCATCGACTACGTATTTCAGGGGCGGAAAACCTCCCCGGGCTTCAGTTAAGCCAGCGGTTAAGGCTCTTAAGCGTTGCTGGGCAATGGGTTGAGGTTCAATTAACTGTAGTCCTGGGCTCAGGGCTATGGCGTACTTTTCGACTAGATATTGTTGGCCATCGTGGAGGACGGACATGGGGACGTTGCGTAGGGAACTATCGAGGACAAATACTAGAGTTTTGGCTTTGCTGGTAGCTAAATCTTCTTCCAGAGGTCGGATTAACCAATCGTATGCTTGTTGGGCTAGAGGTACAGTTTCCTGACTGTTGCGCTGGCTCAGAGATTGAGCCAATCGCTCTAAGAGCCTCTCCACTTTCTGGGGATTATCTAGGGGCGTGCTGTAGTGGCGGAGCTGTTGTTGGGGTGATTTCAGGATAATCTCAAAACGATCTGGTAAAACAATGGTATAGATTACGGCTGCAGTGGTATCTTCTCGCTCGGTAAGTTGGTCGATGAGCACTGGTTCGGCATCGAGACAGGCGGCGCGGAAAAAGTTATCTAATTCTGCCAGTTGGAGAGCTTCAATCACATCACGAGCTTGCCTAATTTCGCCTGAGTTAGCCTCCGGTCGCAGTAAAATACTGACTAATTCTCGATAGACTGGCTCGACATTTTCCCGAAAATTAAACTCTAAATCGGAACTTACCGCTACTAAATCACTCCGCAAGGTTTTCAGGGTATTGACAGCGCCAGAGTAGGAGGCGATCGCTGCTTTCCTATTCTCTAGCTGGTGCATAATCTGTCCCAGTTGCCATTGCCATTGGTAAGCGAGATCTGGAGCTTTAATCTCTTGAGCGATCAGTAAGGCTTTCTCAGTTAGTTCTCTCGCCTCTGACCACTGTTGTTCTCGTTGGTATAATTTACCTATATTTCCTAAAGCATTAGCTTCTCCCCTTTGATAACCTATTTGCCTTGCTTCCTGAAGGGCGCTGCTTAATTGTTGTAAAATCAATTGATTATCTTGAGGCTGGTTGAGTTTGCTGAGGTTGACGGCGAGGTTAATCCGTTGCTTGACTAAATTTTTACTGGGAGGAAGATGATTAATAATCGGGATAATTTGGCTAATTAATGGTGATGGTGCATTGGCGGATGCTTGATTGACGAGGATATTTAGCTCAGACAAATAAGCTTGTAGCTGTAAAGGGCGATCTTGAGTAACTCTGGCCGCCTGCCGGTAAAAATCAACAGCAGAGTCAAAGTCTTGTTTAGCCTTAGCAAGGTGCCCCAGGCTAATTAATAGAGCCGCTTGAGCTTGAGGATTTTCTACTTGGGTGACAATGGTTAAACCCCGATCTAGGGCGGACTCAGCTTCAGTAAATTTACCTAACTTCCGTAAGAGGTCGCCAATAGTTTGCCATGCTTTTGCCGTTACTAAATTTGGGGGGGCTTCTGCTAACTTAGGTTCAATCTCGGTAAGAATTTCCACTGCTTGGGCGTACATTCCCATTTCCTGTAAGGCTTGTACTTGTTTAATTTCACTCTTGAGAAATTGGCTAATATCCCCTCTTTGATAGGCTAGTTTACTACTTTTTTTCCAAGTACTTAAAGCTAATTCTGGTTGGTCAATAGCTAATTGTAATTGTCCTTGGATTTCTAGGCAAAAATTGAGGAGTAAGATTCGCTCTTGCTCATCGTTAATTTTGCTAGTTAATTCCATAGCTTGATTAATATTGGCTGCCGTTGCTTGCCAGTTTCCCAGTTGGAGATAGATTAAGCTGAGGTTTTTTAAAGCATGAGCCTGTTTGAGGGTTTGTCCTTGCTGTTTATAAGCATTAATAGCTTTTTTAATTAAAGGAATTGCTTCTTTTAATTTGCCTTGTTCGTATAATCTTCGTGCTTGTTGAATATCTCCAGAGGCTATTAATTTATTTTGTTGCAAGAGATGAATATTAGTGTCTTCTTTAGCTGCTAAGATACCGCTATTAATACCAACAAATAGGCCTAAGAGAATGAATAGATATGGTAGTTGTTTATTCATTTATTTATATCAAAATTACTTTTGACTTTTGATTTTTGACTTTTGACTTTAATTTTGTGTTGGGTTTCACTTCGTTCCACTCAACCTACGGATATTGCGGTTAATTTGCCGGATATGGTATTACTCATAGTTGCGGTTTGTTCTCACAACTAGAATGCACTAGGTAAGGAGCATAGGAACTTACCTTGATAGTGCGGTCAATTGTTAATACTATCTGCCCTTGAGCATTTACTCGCCATCCCTCGGCTGCTGGTTTGTCTATTTGCCCTTGCTCTTGGGCTTCCTCCTCTGGAGATGTCCATTCCAGTAGCCAGTAATCGTTAGCAGTGGTTTCTTCAAAACCGGCGGGCAATCCTCCTTTGCCGGTGACGACAAAGGAGCTACCTCCGGCAATTTGCTCTCCTTCAAAGGCACAAGGGTTTCGGGCAATGAGACTCTCCGCATCCACGAAGTTGGCTTCGATGAGAATTAAACCCTTAGTAGGCTCGACATCGGGATCGTTGATGGTGACTTCTCCATCTATGCCCAATTGGGAAGAAGCGTCTATGATTAGAAATTCACCACCAAAGATGGCATTGGTGGTAATCTCAATGTTACCTCCCCTTCCTTCAAAAGCATTAGCGGTGATCGTGTTAAAAGGATTGGAGGGGATCGAGAAGATAGAGGGTGAGTTAATCACTATGTTGCCTCCATCTCCTCCTGCTTGGGCAGTGCCTGCAGTAGCGGTGATATTGCTACTATTGCTAAGAATGAGTGTGAATGGTTCCAGTATATTGAGGGTAATATTGCCGCCATCAGTGCTGAGAGTTTGAGCGGTGATGTCACTGTTATCGAGAGTGAGGGAGTTAGCGGTGATGTTGATGTCTCCCCCTCTGCCTGCTCCCATACTGCTGACAGCAATGGTGGCATTATTTTCCAGGGTAACTAGAGGTGAGTTAACGGTGATACTTCCACCATCGCCAGTGGAGTTGGCTTCGGTGTTGGCAAATAAGCCACTACCTTCATCGGAGATAAATAAGCTTTCGCTGAGAGTGAGGGTGATATTACCAGCATCGAATTGGCTAGTGGTTTCGGTACGAATTTTACTACCATTGATTAAC
>JAAUYA010189056.1_pt1 | contig 31441 bp, 28 predicted proteins | sample 7278161 | NCBI WGS metagenome assembly JAAUYA01 (sample SAMN14350120, study PRJNA611818) | marine sediment metagenome | isolation source: surface marine sediment (3m) | place: French Polynesia: Moorea | collected 2018-08
CTTTAATCTAACTTGAAACCGCCCTGCCTTGTCAATGGGGGCTAGGGGGGATCTAACTCAGAAATAATAGACAAAATTTGTAACTAGTAACTTACGTTAATACCAATTTCATTTAATCATGCAACATAGCAATTGTAGGGGCCCAAGGCTTGCGCCCAAAAAGTGTAGCAATCTTTTCTAGATTTGGGATTATCCATAAATTTGTGGGAGCGGCTCTCGAAGCGATCGCCCATTCGCCTATTTCTCTAATCGCCCTTTTCTTTAAAGGTTGATAAAATTCTGAATATCATCAATTTGATTATTGATAATAGTTAAGCTATGGGGAATAAAAAGTGAAAAGAGTAAAGGGCAAAAGGGTAAAAGAGCAAAGGGTTAAGGCGTCCTCGGCAACACCCCCACTACACGAAAACCGCTATTGTTGAAGAGGTTGTTGCCCGCAATATTGTAGTAGCGGGAGGCGGAACGGCAGAAGAAAGGATAGCCGTACCAAGGACCACCGCGTTGCACCTTGCGAGAATTATTATCATTATCATTTAGCCAAGCACTACCATCAATTGGAGCACCTTGATAATTATCATGCCATGTATCAGCACACCATTCCCATACATTTCCGTGCATATCATACAAGCCAAAGGCATTGGGGGGAAATTGTCCTACTGGTGTAATTTCTTGTCTATATAATCTTTTTGGTTCGTCAGCATAAGTTTGAGTCCCTCGATAATTAGCTAAGTCAGAGGTGATAGTTTCGCCAAAATAAAAGGGAGTGGTAGTACCTGCACGACAAGCATATTCCCATTCTGCTTCCGATGGTAGTCTGCATTCTTTCCCTATTATTTGTGATAGCTTATTACAGAATATAATACAATCTTTCCAAGATATATTTTCTACAGGGAGATTTTCTCCTTGAAGGTAAGAAGGGTTTTTACCCATGACTGTTTGCCATTGTGCTTGAGTCACCTGATATTTTCCCATCAAGAAAGGCGATATTGTTACCCAATGTTGCGGACTTTCCCTACTTATATGTCCTTTTTCTGTGTCTGGTGAACCCATGAGGAATTTACCGCCCGGAATAGAAACAAAATCCATTTTTACTCCATTTCCCAACTCAGCAGTAAAATATTTTGCTGATTTGCTTTCTCTTGTTGTTACCTCTCCTCTAGAGTTAACAGCTACTACTTCAAAGTTAAATGTTTTGAAAGATGGGTTTATTTTACCAGGTGGAGGTGGAGAAACAGAATGAGGAGAATCTCTATCAAACAAAAGCCAATATGTAATCATTCCCGTAATTATACCCGTACCTCCCCATCCCATCCACTGGAGAAAATTTCTTCTAGTTTTTGCCGATTGCTCTGGTGGGGATTGGATGGTTTCCGCTTGGTTGGATGCTATTTGCTTATTTTTTAAGTCCTTAATCTCTGTCTCTAATTTTTTAATACGAGTTTGATACGCTTGCGCCAGTTGATCTTTCTCTATCTTTGATTGCTGAAGCTGAGCCTTTAAATCTTCTAATTCCTCAGCTTTAGATTGCTCGGTTGTCTCTAATTGTTTAATACGAGTTTGATCTTCTTGCTTCAGTTGAGCTTTCTCTATCTTTGATTGCTGAATTTGAGCCTTTAAATCTTCCAATTCCTTGACTTTAGACTGCTCAGTTCTCTCTATCCGTTCGCGCAGATATTCTAGTTCCTTGATCTCTGTAACCGTCATAATCTTCAACTCCGGGAATAAATCCGGCGGCGATGCATCAACATTAGCAAGAGTACTGCGGATTCGTTGAATTAAGTCGCGTTTTAGTGCATTAAGATTCAGAGCGTCGTATTTCAGGTAGCGAATATGCCCGATATCAAAAGGTACATCCTCGTCCGATTGTGCGAGAATTATTACTGGCTTTTTAGCAGCGTGAGCAAGGCCGAGTTCGTACATCACATTCGGATTTCTCCCGGTAACATCCGCAATAATAATTTGAGCAGCGTAGATGTTTCGCGTAACGTCCCTCATAATCACGTTCGTACCACCATATTCATCGTCGGCGCGTTTTGCCTCAAGCCCCACTTCACGCAACGCGGGGCCAAACGAAAGCTCCCACTGATTCGTGAATTCACCAGAAAATGGCATCAACACAAAGCCAAAGCCAGATGAGGGAGTCATTGTCGCCTCCAATTTTTATTCTGATAAATCAGGTGAGAATGTCTTTTACACAATGCGGTTACGGAATTGGTAGGAATTGGTAGACTAGCTAGATAGTATACTAAAACTTTACTTCTTGTCAACCCTTAAACCCCCAAGAAAGCTCGGCGTACATCTACATTGTTTAGTAATTCTGCGGCGGTTCCTTGATTGAGATATTGTAGTTGTTCAAAGATCATTTGGGTTAGATTAGGGGGTAAACTAGCCGAGGGTTCATCCATCATTACCATCTGAGGTTCTAACATGAGCGATCGCCCAATTTCTAACATTCTTTGTTCTCCCCCAGACATACTTCCTGCTATTTGATTTAGCTTTAAATACCCTTGACTTTCCTGCACCATTAGGACCGATTAAATCGGCGATTTCTAGGGCATAAACACTTAAATATACTTAATTTTTGAGGTTTTACTATTTACTTTTTGTCTACCTTTACCAGATTTGCACTTACGCAACAGCAAGGAACTAGCACCGAAAGCAACCAGTGTCAGCAGAGAAAAGAGCGACGATCGCTCTGGCACTTGAGCGATCGTGAAGGCATTGTCCTGGATGTTCGCAGCAACGAAATCATTTGAATTCCGGCGGATAATGTCAGAGAGAGTAGTGTTTAGTATATCTGGATCTAGGATAACTAGATGCTCAAGCTGGTCAGGATTGAGGTAGAAGAAGCGATCGCCATCCCTGAGTCGAAGGAACTGGTCTGAGATGATTCGGCTGAAGGTGGGACCGAGCAAGCTACCGTAAATCGGCAGCTCAGATATTCCTCCGCTCCACAGCTCAATTTCATCTACACTCCCATAGGCTCTTTGGAAGAGAGTAATAACATCTGAGGCGAAAGGCAGATCGTCAAAGTCATTAATAATACCTAAACCGAGTCTCTCAAAAACATCTACGTAACTGGGAAGGCCGACCTCTCTTCCTCTCGCGATATTGACCGAGGCAAGATCGAGACCACCAGTCCCTGCGGGGAAGAGGAAGTTTCGTACACCTTCTACTATCTGATTGTCAAGTTCTTGAGCTGCCTGTGCAGCTAGACCTAGGAATAAGGAATCGACGCCCTTGGCAGTAATAAATTTCGGATTGAAGAAGGCATCTTCAAGAGCAATATAAGAAGTACCGTCCTCGTCAATCAGCAGGAGCTGAGGAGAAAGTAAAGTATGGCCAAGGCGATAGGCAGCATTGGCAAATTCGTTGCTGATACTTGGATCGACATTAGGATTGTATCCTGTGTATGGTTCTAAAGTCTCACCAATGAGCAGGGGCAAGAATTCATTGTAGGTGATGACCTGAATCTGAGCGCCGACAACCTTGCGGGCTGTCTGGTAGAGAAAATCATCTTGGCTCAACCCTGAATCCCTCAACTTATCAACAAGGGCTATTTCACCGGCCTCAAGTCTCTGTTGGATTTCTACTGCGAGACGATTGTGTTCGCGCACAAAGAGGGTGTGGACGGCTGTTAATCCGACCTGTTCGTTGACACGAATATCACCAGCAAAGTACTGGTCGTTAGGATCAGTTAGTAACCCTCCGCTAGCATTGGGTAAGCCTCCAGTGTTCAAGGGTAGAAGTGTTTCACCATTCTTACCAGTAGTAGTCTTCAGTTGTCCCTCGCCTGCCCGTAAAGCGTTAGCTCGCTCACTATCGGAGCCGTAAACACTGGAAGCATCGAGAAAGGAAGTAATTTGGTTAATCTGCTGGCGCGGAGTGGTTTCTCCGGTACCCCCAGCTGCGGGCACTCTGATAAAGGGGAGTTCTGTAATCCCACTCTGAACAAATGGATCGTTCGCATTATCTTGGGGGACGGGGATGGGCGTGTTATCCTCAGGTGCAGGTGGATTTTCCTCATTAGCCTCATTCAGATCCAAATCGTGGTCAATGAATTGTCCCCACTGCCAGAGCCAGTCGCTGGCGTTGAGGAAATTGGTTACTGATTCAGTCTGATTGGCAATCGTATTGCTGATCGTGCGGGGGTTAGGAAGGATCGATTCCTTAAAATCTCCTCCTCGTGGGATACTGATGTCGTCTTCGTAAGCAGGAGGAAAAAGTCGCATCAGCTCTGTGTAAGCTGCACCTAATTGAGGATTATCTATGTTGTTCTGGGAGCCATCTATGGTGCGGAATCCTCCTGCTGTCGCTGATGGTTGTAGGGTAAACTCTAGAGCTGCGAAGGCGATCAAACCCAAGCTAATTTGAGGTAATTTGAATGTCCTGATATCAACCATTTCTTTCTTGCTAGAGTTAACTTAAATAATTGCAATCTATTTATTTGTCTTGAGCATGTATTAACAATTGTAATAATTTATATGGAAACAGCAAATACTGCTACAAAAATAAATACTTAGACAAAATAATCAGATTAATTCATTTCTCGAAGAGATCGCACTCAAACAAACTATAGCAAGATTATTAGGTTATAAAATAGAAAATGATATTTATTAGTTCAAGAGAATACGTTAATGACAGTACAGCGTTGGACAGATGAAATGCTTGATTGATTGGCCTCTAGTGTAAGTGAGTTACGAGAAAGTATGAGTGAGGTAAAGGACAGTGTAGATGGTTTAAGGGTGACGACTCAAGCGTTATTGCAATTGGCGGCTCAAAGTCAGCGAGATACGGAATTGATGAAACAACGCCAGGAAGAAAATGATCAGAGGTTTAATGTTTTATTAGAAGAAGTTCGCTATTTAATTCGAGGTAATCAAGACAATTGAAAAGTTAATAATGCTTACCCTACAAGCGATCGCCTGATGAAGCTCCTCAATTTCTTCCAGATATCGGCAATGAATGAGGTAGGTGGGTTAAAGCGATCGCGATACCCAACCAAAGACCGAGCGCAATCGCCTATAATGCTTAGGATTAATCGATCGTCACTTTTAAGTCAGGTAAGATGTCTTCCCCTGATAAAATAGCTGGCATCTCAATTACTTCTACTGCTTTTTGGGGACGATAAATTTCTACTTGTTGTTGTTGTGGATTAATTAACCAACCTAATTGTAATCCTGAATCTAAATATTCCTGCATTTTTTCTTGTAATGGTTTTAATCTGTCACTTTTTGACCTTAATTCAATGACAAAATCAGGACAAATAGGTGGAAACCCTTCTCTTTGTGCTGGAGTTAAATTATTCCATTTTTCTGATGATACCCATGCAACATCAGGAGATCGATCGCCTCCTTTTGGTAAACTGAAAATGGTAGAAGAACTAAATACAAATCCTAATTGAGTTTGACGATTCCAAATAATAATATCACCAATTAAATTAGCTTCTTTATTACCGCTCTCACCACCAACAGGGGAGATAATAATTAATTCTCCTTGAGGATTTCTTTCTAATTGTAATTCTGGATTTTTTAAGCAAAGTTGATAAAATTGTTCTCTAGTTAAAGAGGTAATTGGTTCAAGATTCAGTACAGTATTCATCGTTAATTTACCTCCATAAATTATTTATGTCTCTATCTTTAGATTTGACTAATAAGATTTTAAAATCTAACTGTGTAAGGCGATCGCTTGTAACTTACCTGTAGTAAGTTGTCCAGGAGAATTTATGCGAGGAAGATATACCTATGGTATCTTACAAATGCTCGGAGTAACGGAAACTATTGCTGCTGATGAACAAGGATATATTGATATTGCGGTTAGATTAGGAAAAGATACACAGTGGAGAGAAAGTATCGTTGAAAAAATCCAGGCTAATCGTCACAATTTTAACTCCGCAGCAAGAGTTAAATTTACAAGTTGACGCTGTACGAACCAAAAGAAGTAGTTAGGCGAGTTAGCGGGGAGTTCTCGTTATTTCTTATTCCTATTACTCACTCGGAATGTTGGAGATATTCGGTACGTTGGAGAGAAGACCTGTGGGGGAGTACCTTTCGCCTCTACCACCAATATGTGTGGTGACATAAGGCAGTGCTCCACCCTGCTGCCGCATCGTTCTCGCAAAAGGAATTAATGCATGGTTCTGCAGTTGTCTGATCGCAAGGTCAAGCGGTCCATGGGCCTCCTCGCAAGCATTCCGCCATCGCCTAAAGTCAGGTAGGCTTGACGGATCGATATCGTTTCTGTTTTGTTGCGTCGAACGCAGCAGATTTCTTAAGTGCCGGCGAATGCCGGGAGGGGGAATATTTGCAGACAGGGTCGAGAAAAGGTCTCCAAGCTCGTCAATCAGTCTGGATTCCTCCTCCGCCTGTTCGGGTGTAACTGTCTCCCTTTGAAGCAGCCTATTCAAAGTCACGACAGCCTCTGCTGCGGCAGTAAAGCCAATTTCTTCTGCATAACTGTCAGCATCAAGCGTGGTAGGTAAACCTGCGGTAAGCGCACTTGAATTTGGAACAACCCCATTGGGCCTTCCGCCAATTGCTGAGGCAAAGGCTCGTAACCTTTCGTCAACTCTATCGAATCGACCGGTCAAGCCTCGTAGCAGTTGCCGCGCAGCCTCCCGTCTACGGGTAACTCGTGGTTCGTAGCGCAATCTGACTATCTCGACAGAACTGGCTCGTGCAGTTTCAGATGTCGCAACATTGTGACTAAGGTTGCGTAAGCGTTCATTGAGTTGCACCCTTCTCTCCAAATTGTCTTCTTGGTTAATCGTAAGCAGGAGTGCACGTTGATTGGGTGTGATTCGCCAAGCCAGAGAATCTAACAGGCTACGGTTTTGCTCCGCCAATCTTTGCATCACGGCAGAGCGGTCCAGACCGTGGCGCTCAATGAAGCGAGGGTTTTCAATCTCAGCACTTCTTAATGTTCCTGACGGAAGTGGCGGCAGAATTTCATCGGCAGTGTCAGCTGGATTACTAGCTGAAGACATTCTCATAAACCGTGTAATACCATGAACATCGTGGCCAGCCTCTCGTCCGCTAAAGTTGCCGATCCAATTAGTATGAGCTCTTCCTCCGCGTTGCGGTGATCCCTGGCTGTACAATTCTGCCTGCCCATAAACACGACCGCCACTAGCTACTACCAGAGGTGTTCGCCAGCGTGAAAAAATAACACTATGATCTCCGGTGCGAGTGTCGACATCGGTAAAAATATATAGCCAATCCCCTCTTTGCAGGTTTCTTATATCGGCAGCTGATATTTCCACACGCCGGGAAACGGCCACTCTGGCTATTTCTACCATACGACTGTGTTCTCGCTCTGCTCTCCTTAACGATCCTGTTGCCGACCGCAGCCTTCTATTGGCTTCGTTACGTTCCTGGGTGGCTGCCCTTACACGTTGCTGCGCGGCTGGCAGCCGTCTCCGCAATGCTGGCCTATCTTGCGGGGAGGCATCTTGTATTTCTGTCTGCAATTCACGAATTGCAGCCAGGGCATCGGTTCTTCTCTGCTCGGCTTCTCGCTGTTCACGTGTGGGATCCACAAGGGCTGCTCGTGCGGCTTCCCTGGCAACACGCGCCGTCTCGAGCCTCCCCTCTCGGGCTAGCCGACGAACCTCGTCTGGTATTACTGCCCCTTGATCCCGTGCCGCTACAGAGCCGCCACCCAGCACAACTTGCCCGGTAGGGTCTGTTGTTCCCATAACGCCAACCGTGAGAGGACCACTCGGTGGAGTTACACCCGCGTAGTGATAGACCAGGTGTGCCCAGTGAAAACACATGCGCGCATGCACTCCCTGCAAGAGAAACCCTGGATCATATCTTCCATTAGCCAACATGTGTGCCGATATTACGATTCGCTGATCGGCATCGAGCAGGTTGGTCTCATCGCCATTGAAAAGTCGCTCCGGTATCACTCTTGAAGCTAAATACTGTGACAACAACGTAATCTGGCCTTGCGTAAAGTTCGCGGCAATTTCTTGTGCACTCAATCCCCGTGAAGCTTCTTCCGGAGATATGACTGCGGAAGAACCACTAGCCGGCCTGGGCCTGAATACGTGTAGTATGCTACTAAAATGGCTATTAAATTCGGTAACAAAGTCAGCCGACACCCTGGTTGCCTGGCCCGCTTGCTCCTCATGGGAAAGGTATCGCTCGTACAAACGGATAAACTCATCGATTTCATTGGATGTGATGGTCAAATTGTAGCTGTCTTGTTCGGAGCTAAAGACTACGCGACTTGTTTCATCGGTTTCAGACATCGAGCTTTCTGCACGCCGAAGTCCCTGCAAAGCTGCTCTGATGTTATTCTCATTGCCTTCATCGAGGATGCGCATCAGGTGAGGAACTGAACTGGCATGATCTTGCTCAGTGTACTCATCAAGCTGGACAATATTACTTTTTGTCTGGATAGTACTAAAATTATTTCTCATCGCTAAGCGTGAAGACTGGTATTTAGGTACTAGCTCACCATTGACTGCCTTTTCCCCAAAAATGTCAGCTTCTCTCTCTAACTCTTTATCATCGTTTAAAATCAGCCCCTTCCCCATCACACTAGTGGGTTTCACCACTCCACTTCTCTGCTGGGTCACGTGAGCAAATTCATGTCCAACAAGATTTTTTCCTTTTTCCGAGTTAGGATTAAATTCACCGGGTGCAAAATGAACCGAATCTCCCTTAGTAAATGCCCGGGCATTTAGATCAACTGCTTCTTGCGAGTTCTTCTGAATATTTACATTTGTGAAATCTTGTCCAAAAGAATTCTCCATGTTTTCTTGCAGGTCTTCAGGCAAACTTTCATTCTTTTTCATTTGATTTGGAATAGAGTTAAAGCTTAAGAGTGGTGAAAAAAAGCTTGCATCTTTACTGAAAAAGCTATTTTCATTTCCTTCTGGCTTGAAAAATGTTTCTTTTCCAGATTTCTTTTGAAAAAATGGCTGATTAGCATTTGCTCTGCTAACTGTTTTATTGTCTATGTTCTCTGTTTCAGTCTGTAGCATTCTCAGGACGGCATGATTGCCGACCGTGCGTTTTAGGTTAAGAATAGAGCTTACATCGCGGCTTTGGCCCACAAATGATCGACTGGGCTTCGTAGATTTTGCAGATGTGGTCTGCTGAGTAGCCTTCGGTTTCTTTGCGAATGTACGCATGAATGTGGTCTCCTTTCTCTCTCTTTTCCGCCTAACTATTTATTATACCGAAACTTTCCTTCTTGTCTACCCTTCCTTATGGGGCAAAAAGCCGAGGCTTTCTGGATATTAACCCCATAGAGGATGATATTAAGAAATTTTCTGTATATTATCCGATGATAGCGAGAAATTTTCTGGATAATATACCAAATATTCATAATATCAAGACTTTTTCTGAATATCATTCTCTGGAAAAGCCTCCTAAAAAATTGCTTGAACAGGTTAGTGATGTCATTCGTCTGAAGCATTACTCTTACTAAACAGAAAAAAGCTAGATTAATTGGATTAAACGCTATATTTTGTTCCATAATATTAGAGATGCTAAGGGTAGGGAAAGTCGAGTCACGATGTTACCCATAAGTGCGATCGGTTGTGTAGATTGGATTGAGACCCCCCCCAAATCAAGGCTTCTGCCACTAAAATAGAAGTATTATGGAATAGTAAAATAGTTATGAGTAAAGAAGAAAAACTAGTTGAAAAGTGGCGAGAACTTACACCGCAGAAACAACAAAAAGTTTTAGAGTTTGTTGAACTACTTAAATCTGAGTCACAAAAAACACCCTCCGAATTTGATTTTGTGCCACAAACAACCTTAGGCAAAAAGTTATGGGAAATACGACAACGAGCGATCGCGGCTGGATTACAACTACTAAACGAAGACGAAATAGAACAAGAACTTGCTGCGCGTCGAGGCTGATGAACTGATCGCCACTGAAAAGTCAACTAAACCAATGCATCGAGTAAAGGAAATCCAGATTATTTCCATCTAAGACGATCGCCTTCTGAGCTCATCTGCATACAACTCACATAAAACCCTTTCAGGGGTGAGCGGAGAGCTAAACTCAAACTCCAGCTTAGGCTGAAATGCTTTCATCGCCTCACGGAGAGCAAAAAAGATCCCAATTCCATACATAAAAGGTGGTTCTCCCACTGCTTTCGAGCCATAAGGTGCAGGAGAATTATCATCATTTTCTAAAAACTTGATGTCAATCTGATCGGGCATGAAATAAATATCAGGAACTTTGTAATTTGCCAGATTATTGGCGAGTAATTGTCCCTTTTGATTGAACTGTAAATCTTCAATAGTCATCCAGCCCAATCCTTGGGCTAGTCCACCTTCTACTTGTCCGCGATCGACCAGTTCGTTGACCGATCGCCCTAAATCGTGGACAATTTTAACTGCATCTATCTGATATGTTCCCCGCAAACAATCTAGGGTAACTTCTACAATTGCCGTACCGCAGACGTGATAGGCGAAAGGATGTCCCTTTTCTCGATCGCGATCGAATTCCAATCCAGGTGTGGCATAGAAAGCATGGGCGGAAAGATTAATGCGCGCAAGATTAGCTGCTTTGGCTAAATGCTCCCAAGTTAAATCGGTTTCTTTGCCTGCATAAACAACTGTTTCATTGACAATCACAATTTTCTCGACATCACTCACCCCTAATTCTTTCCCTGCTAAAGCTTTGAGGCGGTCTAAAATTTGCGCGATCGCCCCTTTGGTAGCATTGCCATTCAAATCGGTTGTCACGCTGGCAGCACTAGCAGACATATTGGCGATGCGGGTGGTGTTGGTACTCTCAATTTTGATGCGCGGCAACCCAATGCCAAGAGCTTGAGAGGCGATCGCCGCAATTTTGGTACTCAATCCCTGACCCATCTCCACACCACCTGTAGTAATGCTAACGCTCCCATCGGTATAGACGTGAACCAAAGCACTGGCTTGATTGAGAAAGGTTGCAGTAAAGGAAATGCCAAAACAGATAGGCATGACAGCATAACCTTTCTTGGTTTCAAAGTGGTTGGCATTGTACTGAGCAATATTATTTTTAATCGCTTCTAGATTGTAAGTTTGCTCAACTTCTGCCCACGTTTGATAGAGACGATTGGTTGCTAATTGCTGTCCGTAAGGAAAGGTATCCCCTGCTTGCAGGAGGTTTTTCCTTTGGATTTCCTCGCGGGGAATGCCTAATGTCTCGGCAACTTTGGCGATCGCACTTTCAATCACAAACATTGCCTGGGGTCCCCCAAAACCTCGCATTGCCGTACTCGGAGGCAGGTTAGTGCGGCAAGAAACAGCGAAAAGGCGGGCATTAGGGATAAAGTAAGCATTGGTGCTGTGAAAGAGGGTTCTTTCTAAAACCGCCGTTGAGAGATCCGCATAAGCACCTGCGTTTTGATAATGCTTGACTTCATAGGCGAGAATCTTACCCTCCCCAGTCACCCCCATCTTAAAATCCGAGGAGTAGGGATGGCGTTTTCCCGTCATTGTAAGATCTTCCGAGCGAGATAAGACTAATTCCACAGGTTTATGGGTATGCCAAGCGGCTAAAGCTGTCAGAGAAGCCCAGTGGGTTGCTTGTTCTTCTTTGCCGCCAAAAGCACCTCCTAGGCGTTTAATGTCCACTTCCACAGCATGACAGGGCAATTCCAACATCTGGGCAATGGTTTTCTGAGTAAGGTTGGGGTTTTGGGTGGCTGAGTAAACCCGCAGATTATTTCCTTCTAGGGGAATCACACGCGCCCGTTGGGTTTCCAAATAAAGATGTTCTTGTCCGCCAATTTCACAGTTTCCCTCGACAATTAAATCGCATTGTTCCCAAGCACTATCTACATCTCCTAAGACGAAGGTTCTGGGCGTGCCAATTATTTGCCCTTGAATAAAGGCTTCTCGGGGAGCGACAATCACAGGAAGTTCCTCAATTTCTAGGCGAATAAGTTTTGTGGCTTTTTGAGCGATCGCTCTGGTTGTGCCCACAACGACAGCAATCGGTTGTCCCAGATACTGTACCTCATCTTTTGCCAGTAAAGGACAATCGGCAATAATCGTTCCCCATTGGTTGCTACCTGGAATATCGTCTGCGGTAAATACTCCTATGACTCCCTCTAATATTAGGGCTTTTTGTATATCCAAGGATAAAATTTTGCCATGAGCAACAGACGAAGCAAAGACTGCTGCATAGAGTATTTCGGCGGGGATGGGCAGATCGTCGACATATTCAGCTTCTCCTCTAACGTGATAGATAGCGTCAATTCGTTTCATAAAAGTCTTTTACTGTAATAAATTATGGAAACAGTTTGGTCAAGTTAGTCATTAACATCTGACATCTGCTTCGTTATAGAACTTTTGTGCTTTGCGAGTCCGCAAAAGTTCATATATGGCAACTTATACTACAATGCTAGTCTGGACTAAGTACAGGCTTCATTTTGCAGTAGTAGAAAATTACTCCTACGATAATGACAACCCCGGCAACAATTATCAAGTAATTCCCAGTACTGAATCCAGTATTGAATAGAGTTGCAATGAAACCTATAATGAACAGGATCACCGCAGGAGTGAATACCCATTTCCAAGTCTGTTTCACGTAGAAATGGAGACGGCTGTGATCGTTACTAAAGTAAGTTGCCGGATGAGATCGGTCAGACCAATATTCTTTTGGCGTTGTCATATGGGCGTACATATACACTGATGCAATAAACAACGACAGAGATAGTGTCATAGATATTGCTGCAATTCTTTGAGGAATATTAAAGCTTTCAGTTTTAAGAATATCGTTAAGTACAGCGAAAGTAAAACCTGCTAGAAAGGTTGACACTATCATCTTTGATTGTATTTTTGAACGGAGTGTCTCCTCAATACGATGATTGCGATTCGCTTCAATCTCTTCAATCTTATTAATATCTTGGTTCTCGCGGAATTCAAACTTGCCTTTCCGCTTACAAAAATCTTGGAATGTACCTTGAAAGCAGACTGCTTCGGCTTGCTTAAGCGCATGAATTTGATCCGTTGTCAGAGACCAGAGTAAATCCCACAAGGAGGGGTAGTGCCCGACAAATGCTACCACCTCGAGAGCTTCTAGATTTTCTCCCTCCTTCTTTATCTCCTCAATGAGCTGGTCGAAGATTTTTCTTGTGCAAATTTTTCTTTTATTGTATGGCTTCAATTTCTCAAGAGAGATTGATTTTCCACCCAATTCCTCCTTGAGAATATCTGCTGTCTCCTTAGAACAACGATAAGGGCTTGTAAAAAAGACTATCGGTTTTAGATTGTGACTGGCTAACTTTGTCCCAAGTAGCTTGACTTGTTTTCTACCTTTTGGAGATAAAGGTTCATCTCCGTCCGGCAATTTATTTTCCTGCTTCAATCCATGACGAATTAGTATAATCTGCATAAGTATCTCCTTTGTCTTCAGCAATTTGATAAGGTAAACTAGCACATCATCTACGTATTCTGACCCCCTAGAAATTTGTTGCATAAAAATCTCTCACTCTCAAAAATTCTGGGAACAGTTTGGTAAAGTGAGCGATTAAGATTTGGCGGGCTAGTAGTCGCTTGTAACTGGCCGAACCGTGAATATCACTAATAGGCGATATTTCCTCTTGCAGGATCCCAAAAGCACCGGTAATCTCCTCTTGAGTTACCCTTTTGTCAATGAAGTAATTACTGGTTTGCTTGAGAAACAGGGGAATAGGAGCAACTCCACCCATAGAAATTGAAATGTCGAGAATTTTATCTCCTGCACAGTTAAGAGTAATAGCACTATTAACTGCAGCACAATCTAGATACTGACGTTTGGAGACTTTTTCAAAATTAAATTTTGTTGCTGAAGGAGGAATAGAAATAACAATCTCTGTCAAAATTTCGGCTGGCTGCTTCGCTATCTCTTTGTAACCTCGGAAAAATTCTCTCAGAGGTACTTTACGGATATTATCTCCCTCTTGCAAAACTAGATCGGCATTTAAAGCCAACAGGAGAACACTGACATCTCCGATGGGGGAAGCAGTAATAATATTCCCGCCCACAGTGGCACGCCAGCGAATTGGCACCGAAGCGATTCTCTGGATGTATGATTGAATGTGGGGAATCAGCTTAATAATGGCCGGATGGTTAGCAAAGTCGGTAAAGGTTGTCAGTGCGCCTATGCGAATGAAATTGCCGTCAGTTGTAATTCCTGTCATCTGAGGAGATTGGTTTAACAACCGCACCGCAGACTCTGCCAGCATATCTCCCTGCTGTACGTAAAGATCTGTTCCCCCAGCAATGAGGAATTCAGGCGATACTTTCCCTTGTTCTGAAATTGCTCGGGGTAACTGGCGCAGGCGGGAAGGAATATTGCGGAAATATGCAGGTAAAATGCCTTTTTCAATTCCATTTTCTAGGTTGCTGATTCCTTGGTTGCCAAGAGATTGTACTAAGGCACTAACAGCACGCTTAATCGCAGCATAGCCCGTACAGCGGCAGAGATTGTTGTGAAGGGCGGTTTTAATCCCTGTCTCATTTATCTCTGTTTCAGTGGCTAATAGGTATCCTGTTAGAGACATGACAATTCCGGTAGTACAGAAACCGCATTGAGTTGCACCCCAATCTACCAATACTTGCTGGATTGGAGAAAGCTCTTCTCGATTTAATCCTTCGATAGTGACGAGATGTTTCCCTGATAATTCCCCCAGAGGTAACAAACAGGAGAGGACAGATTTGTAAACCAGTTTTTTCCCTTGTAATTCTCCTACCATTACCGTACAAGCACCACATCCTCCTTCGCGACAACCCTCTTTAGTACCTGTGAGTCGTTCCCAAGAGCGCAGATAGTCTAGCACAGTGATACCTGGAGGTTGTGAGGTACAGACGGTGCGATCATTAAGGATGAAATGGATTTGACCAGTCATATCGATACAGAGCAAGATATTCGTGCTTTTTTAAACTTGCACTTTATTTACTATCTTTATTACTATTGTCAGTTAAGGCGCAAAGCAGTAAGGCTAAAACTTAGTGAAAATTTACACAACTAAGGTAAAATACTAAAATTTATTACGTTTCATTAATTTCTGCTTCAGTCATACCACCTGCCTCCCTTACAAGTGTATGTATTTAAGATTTGGGTGAAGGTGAGACTTGGAACAGAGGGTAGAGGGGGAAGAAGGGAAAGATTAGTCAACGAAAGAATAGGCTTCTCCTGCTTGCCTCCACCAACAAATTCTGTTAACCGAACAGTATTGAGTCGTTGCCTCACTGCGAAATAAATTCTATGACCTCTTTCCACCACCGTAATCCTGGTTCAATTGGCATCTTGTTATGTGTTGCATTTTCAAACAACCATAGTTTCTTCTTGGTTGTAATTGAATCATAGAGCTTTCTACCATGCTGTACTGGAACTACCTCATCGTTCTCAGCGAGTATGACAGCGACATTCCCTGCAAATTGTCTCAGGTTATCAATATTGTTGTATTTGTCTAGTACTAACCAGCGCACTGGAAAATACCAATAGTGTTTTTGAGCTAAATTTGGTAACGAATCCCATGGCAGAAATAGGACTACTCCTTTTAAGGGAATGTCAGTTTTACTAACTGCACTAGAAACAACTCCACAACCCAGTGACTCACCCCAAAGGAACAGCGGCTCGCCATACTTGCGATAGGTAAGCCGTATAGTTTCAAGGGCATCCTTTACTAATATATCTTCACTGGGTTGTCCGGCTCGGCCTCCATAGCCAGGATACTCGGCCAAAATAACTCGTAAACCTAAGGGTGAGAGCGCTTTGACGTAGAAACCACGATCATACGCTGCGCCTGCATTGCCATGAAAGACGATGAGGGTTCCCTTCGCTTCAGCCGCTCCTTGGTGACCGATAAATCCACGATATTGTTCAAATGAAGGCCAATAAAGTAAGCCTTCATCAATTACACGTTCTTCTGAAAGGCGAAATTTGCTAGGCAAATAAAGCAATTTCCGCTGAAATATAAAAACGATCAAAAATAAAGTTAAATAGCCGATTAAAGCAGATAACAATATTCTCCCAATCATCTGAATTGCAACTCTTGTTACAAGCACAAAGGTTAAAATCTGAATAGCATCTAACTGTTTATCATACCGAAACTTACCTTCTAGTCAACCCTTATAGGACAAAAAGCCGAAACTTTCTGGATATTAACTCTATAGAAGATGATATCAACTCCTAAAAAATTACTTGAAGTTAAAAACCCAGGGCAAACGCATCTAAATTTTGTCAGCAATTCTCATTTTAAAAGAAGGGGGATTTGAACCTTTATGCAGAAACACCCATTAATGGTGATGCTGAAATTTTGAGAGTTGCTGTTCATCTTTCCCTCCTTGAGCTTTCAAGCACTCAATAGCAATCATAGGCTGATAAACAAGAAAATCCTGCCAGAACTCTTGACCAAATTCCTGTACCCCTTCGGGAGAGACTATCCTTTCGGTTCGCTCATTTTGGAACCCTGCTAGCTAAATAAATAGGATATAAACCAGCTAAGACAAGCTATTGAGCGATTAAGGTCAGCTTATCCAGAGTTAAAAGAGGGGACCATGTAGATCGATTCAGGTATCTTCATCAGACCTAAAATTTGCTGTTGGAGAGAATTAAGAGTAGAGATTTCTGTTGAACCGTCCCGATGGAAAGATAAAGTAATTCCCCTAAAAGCAACTAACAATTTTTCAGCCGTAGGACGAGCTGTTTTCCGTTTAGGATTACCCTCATATAGACCAGCAAGAGACTGTTGCTCCGTTGCCAATTGACGGCGAACCACAAACTCCATCAAAGTAAAAACACGCAGGGCGATCGTTAATAGAAACATCAAGCCACAAATCCTCTCCTCATCTTGGAAATAAATCGGTAAGGCCGGCAAACGACCTCGCTTAAAACGATGGAAACCTCTTTCTGTCTGCCACTGTTCCCGATAGGAGAAGACCCCTGCTTCTAAACTGAGTCGTTCTCTAGTAGCATTGGTAACGTACAATCGCCAACCAGCCACAGATTTAAATTCAGCGAGGTCGCTTCGCTCCTGCCGCAAGCGGGGCGCCTCTTCACAACGTTGGTAAGTTAGAATTAGTGTAGTCTGTCGGACTCGGCGGAAGGAACGCTCGGAACTCGGACGACCTGGACCTTCGTAGACTTTGACATAATTGATTTTCTTCTTAACCTCGGAGAGGATATAGTTAGTAACTCGATAGCGTTTGAGAATTTCCGCAACTTTGGTCTGTAGTACAACAGGATCTTCTTCTGGTTTGGCTGCCAGTTTGGCCAAAGCTTTCTCAGCATTGAGGAGGCGTTTATCTAATCCTTTTATTTGCCGCTTTGCCAAGGCATAAGACTGAACCACCAACCATCGCTCTGACCAACGATGCCACGTCTGGGTTTCTTTGTCGAACCAGAGACTACCCAATGGTACTTCAAATCCTTGGCCAATTGGCTCGTCACTGGGTTCTGCATCAGGGCAGATAATCTCTGTCACGCTGGTTGGAGGATTGGTTACCCAGTCCAACAGGAGTTTGGGTCGATGTCCCGTCATCGCCAGAGGAAAACAGTAGATACCACCTTCTCGATCAATTTGTGCTCGATTGGACCAACTAGAAGCTTTACAATCAGCCAGGAAGAGAAAATCGAGGTGGCCGATGAGTTGGACCAAACGTTTCCAAGTAGGAAAGTAGAGAGGATCATCTGCACCATTGCCGGCAAGGGTTGCACCTATTAACGGCATTCCCAAAGGATCTAGAGTTGCCAACATTTGACGATATTGTAGCAAGTCGGGACGGCGGTCTTTACTATGACCTTTGTGCAGAAGAGGTTTACTCTGTGTTTCTGATGGGTCAGTTTTTTCTTCCTGTGGCTGATGGTATACTGAGAAGCTGGTGGGATCACTCCTTGCTTGGTCATTGGGCAACTCATAGGCACGAATCAGATGTTGTCCCAGATAAGTTTCAATGGCTTCGATCGCTTTGTGTTGCTCTGAACCTAACACACTCATGCTTGTCTGCTAATCGGTCATCCGTAGCGTCTTTAGTTCCAAGGTTCCAGCCAGTAGCTATTTCTAAAGCTCGGTGATGTTGATTTACCCAAGGTTCGACGGCACAGAGTCGGTGGTCGGCTTGCGTAATGATGTAAGTCAACAACAATACAGATAATTGACCGTAACTCAATCCTTGTCGGTTGCCATGAGGTGGTGGTAACTCTTGGTCAATGAGTTGTTCAATCTGCATTTGCTTTAGCCAATGGATAATCAGAGGAAGATCATCTACTCTTTCTGATTCAGTTCGCCTCATTTTTTCCCTCTCTAAATTCTGAATTGCTTACTCAGACTAACTTTGAGAGGGGTTATTTAGCTAGAGGTATTTTTAAATAAGCGAACCGTGAGTAGTGAGCTAAGTCCAAGGGGAATTCAGGAGTTTTTAGCAGTCTAGAATACAGTACTTACGCTGATAATCCACAGACCATAATCCTTAATTGGGGCTGAAGCAACACGCTCCAATATGTATGATACTTATGTTGGATGTACTCAGTAACTATAATCATCATGGGCAAGATTTTTTCTGAAATTAGCAATGAAATGAGGGATTGGATTAAGCACCAAAAGGTCTTCTTTGTGGCTACTGCACCTCTTTCACAAGATGGTCATATTAATTGTTCCCCGAAAGGGATGGATTCATTCCGTGTTCTTTCTCCTAATACAGTGGCATACTTAGATTTGACGGGAAGCGGGGTTGAAACGATCGCTCACCTGCGCGAGAATGGAAGAATTCTGATTATGTTGTGCGCATTTGATGGCCCTCCTCAGATAGTACGTTTGTATGGAAAAGGAGAGGCGATCGCTCCTAACATGCCTGAGTTCGATTTGCTTCAGGTTAAGTTTCCTAAATTGCCAGGGACTAGGGCGATTATCAAAGTTTTAGTTTCTCGCGTTTCAACTTCATGCGGATATGGTGTGCCACTCTATGACTATGTAGGTAATAGAGATGTTCTTCAGAAGTGGGCTCAGAAAAAGGGCTCTGAGGGATTGGTTGAATATAGGTTAAAGAATAATTCTCAGAGTATCGACGGCTTACCTGGATTGGATGGAGCCAATAATAACAAAATGCTAACTTAATTCTACACGGGTACTTATTGGATAAAATTATGAATTTTACACAACAGCAATTATTAGATACCTCTGAAACTAGTCAAAATATGATGTTAGGACTTTTAGGTTTAAATGTTTATTATGGAGAAAGTCATATCTTGCGCAACGTTGATTTAAGCATTTTACAAGGAGAAATGGTATGCTTAATTGGACGCAATGGTGTAGGTAAAACTACCCTTTTAAAAACCATTATGGGTTTACTTAAACCTCGTAGCGGCAAAATTAATTTGAGTGGTAATAATATTACTAATTTACCAACTAATACAAGAGCTAAATTAGGGATAGGTTATGTACCTCAAGGAAGAGAAATAATTCCTCGTGTAACAGTCAAAGAAAACTTATTATTAGGCTTAGAAGCCTTACCCAAAGAAAGAAAATTAAATAAAGCTATTCCTGAAGAAATTTTTGAACTATTTCCCGTTTTGAAAACTATGTTAAATCGTATGGGCGGCGATTTAAGTGGTGGACAACAACAACAATTAGCGATCGCCCGTGCCTTGATGGGAAAACCAAAATTATTATTATTAGATGAACCAACTGAAGGCATTCAACCCTCAATTATCCTAGAAATTGAAGCAGCAGTGAAAAGAATTATTGCCACTAGAGGGATTTCAGTTTTATTAGTAGAACAACACTTACATTTTGTCCGCCAAGCCGACAGATACTATGCTATGCAAAAAGGAGGAATTGTCGCTTCTGGGAAAACTAGCGAGTTAAGTCCAAGGGTAATTCAGGAGTTTTTAGCAGTCTAGTATCGCTGCGCTCCAAGTCAAACCCACCCCTAAACCAACCCCTCCCAGGAGGGGAGCAGGGGGGGGAAGTCAATGTAGAGACAAGGCATGCCTTGTCTGTAATCAAAAGTATGATAAATTAAAGAAAAATTCAGTACCAGCCTTCTGCCGACATTGAAGGTAAATTGAAGGTAAAATGATAAATCAGAGTTTGTTTTTGATATTTGAGAACTTCAACTAAAAAAAAGATGAGTAAAAACAATAATGGCATTGCTTTTCTAGGAGGATTGTTAATTGGTAGTGCCTTAGGTACCGCTATAGGCTTGCTTGTTGCTCCTCGTACTGGTAAAGAAACCAGAAGGATTGTACAAAAAACAGCTCAGGCTTTACCCTCCATGGCAGAAGATTTATCAACTACCGTACAATTAAATGCCAATCGCTTGTCAGAATCAGCACTAGATAACTGGGAGCAAACTTTGATGCGCTTAAAAGCAGCGATCGCCTCTGGAGTTAAAGCCAGTCAACTTGAAGTTAAAAATCAGAACAATGAAGTCAAAAGTACGATAAATTAGGGCTTTTGTTTGCTTAACTAATTCCTCTTTTATGACTTCATCTACCACTAACAAAACATCAAAACTTATTTTAACTGTGACAGAACCAATTTTTTGGCTAGGATTTTCTTTGCTGTTAGTCGCAATCAGTTTGACGGCTGTGTTAGTGACAGCTGTGCCAGCTTTCCAAGAATTAACTCGGGCAGCCCGCAGTGCTGAGAAATTATTTGATACTCTTAACCGCGAATTTCCTCCTACTTTAGAAGCAATCCGCTTAACTAATTTTCAACTTACCGAATTGAGCGATGAGGTTAAAGATGGAGTCAAAAGTGCTTCTGGAGCAGTTCAACAAATCGATCGCTCTATTGTAGGGGCCAAAAAACAGGTAGAAAACGCCCAAGTTGCTACTCGTGGTTTATGGGCTGGAGTTAAGGCTGGAATTAACACTTGGCAAACTTTTATGCCTAAGAAGAAAAAAGGGAAACACGCCTGATGACATCAGCACAAGTGACCAATAACAGATAAAATAAAGTAAACAATTGTAAAGAAAATTAACTCGTTACCATTTTGGAAAAAATTTTAGTCAAAACTACCATGCCAAATCGTTTATCAAAGGGAATTTTAGTTACTTTTATTGCTTTATTGGTTACTGTTTCGAGTTGGTTTGTCTGGCCAACATCAGCTCATGCTGTCAATAACCCTGAATTATTGCCAGATCAAGTTACTCCAGTGGTGGATTTGGCTAATTATTTGCCCAAGCTTCAAGAGGAATCATTAATTGAACAAATAGATGAGTTTGAAAGCCAAACTGGTTGGAAATTAAGGGTATTAACTCAATACGATCGCTCTCCAGGAAGGGCAGTGATTAAATTTTGGGGTTTAGACGATCAAAGTATTTTATTAGTGGCAGATGGTAGGGGAGGTAATTTACTTGCTTTTAGTATTGGGGATGCCGTTTACGATCTATTGCCGCGTACTTTTTGGATTGAACTGCAAACTCGCTTTGGCAATATGTATTTTGTTAGAGACAACGGGGAAAATAATGCGATCGTTCAAGCTTTAGATACAGTCAAAGGTTGTCTATCTAATGGCGGTTGTCTAGTAGTACCAGGTTTACCAAGAGAACAATGGATTTTAACTTTAGTTACTTCCACAGTAGGAGGAGTTATTTTTGGTTTTGCTGCTATCCCTCGTAAATCGGACCAAGTATTTGCATGGCAATGGGTATTAATTATTTCTCCTTTATGGGGCATTCTCTTTCTTGCTTTTGGTATAGGACCGGTGGTTACTCGTACTTCTGACTGGTTGCCTTTATTTCGTAATCTGATAGGTTTTGTTTTAGGGGCTTTAGTGGCTTATTTTTCACCTATACTTAGTCAACAAAATGCCTCAGAAACTTAATTGACAAACCATTACCAATGAGACAGTAAAATCGCTAATAATCCAGGATTTAGTGCTGTGAATTTAAAATCAACTCTTTTTATTTATGAGTTCAATAATTTTAACTTTCACTTGCTCAAATTGTTGTTTTAGAATTTTTTTACTAGCTTCAGGTTGTTTTTTTCCTTGCCAAGAAATGCTTTTATCCCAACAAGTTTGTATTTTTTCATTTTTATGTTGATAAATTTGTATGGGGATAATTTGTTGACACTTTTCTGGCTTGTTAAGGGCAAATAATAAAATATAGTATAGTTTATGCTCAATTAAGCTGGCAACTATTTGCTCGCCTAATTCTGTGGTTAAATCTAAGTAACAAGGTAGCCAGGTAGGCCCATGGTTACGATTGTAGAGAAGGTTGATCCACAGTAACATTGGATGGGGAAAATCTTGAAATAAAAAATGATTATAAAATAAAGTAGAACTAGGATCAAATTGAGTAGCCTTTTCGGCTTCTAACATAGTCCACAAACTAGCAAAAACTCCTTCCTTGCCTTCCGTAAGCGCAGGGAAAAGGATTTTTTGTTGTGGTTTACCAGCCGGCCATGAAATGTGCTGATATCTTTCTTGAAGAGGTAAAAAATGCTTATCTTCTTTTGAATTGCTAATATGAACAGTGCTATTTTTATCACTATGTTTATGTGCTAAAGAATTAATAATTTTTAAAATTTTACTCACAGTTTGAGGACGATTATCTGGTGATTTTTCCAGACATCTAATAATAAGTTTTTCTAAATCACTCGGTATATTTAAATCAGTTGGTAAAGATTTAGGAACAAAATTATGATGGGCTTCATACCATCCTGGAAAATCATTTTCATTGGCTTCAATTGGGCTTTCGCTAGTTAGCATTTCATACATCAAAACCCCTAAACTATAAATATCAGCACGAGGATCTAATGTTTTTTTTGCCATATGTTCTGGGGAACAATATTGAGGAGTTCCCATAAAACTTCGGGTTTGTGATGTAGAGGGACTAGCAATTTGAGCAATACCAAAATCCAATATTTTCACTAGATAGCCCAAATCAGAGTCTTGAACCAGAAAGATATTACTCGGTTTAATATCCTTATGAATAATTATTGATAATTCTCCATCAATCATAATACCATTATGAGCATATTCTAGTCCCAAACAAATTTGACGAATTAATGAGAAAAATTCTCTTAAAGAGAGTTCCTTTTGGTTGATTATTTCATCTAAGCTGCTCCCCGTCAGAAGTTCCATTACATAAAAGGGAGTATTATTTTTATCTAAGCCATAATCTTTTACTTTGACTATATTTATACTTTGTTCTCCTAATAAAGCATTAAGTTTTGCTTCTTTTTCAAATCTCATCCGGGCTTTTTCGTTGAGACTAGTGGCGGATAAAAATTTAATAGCAACATCAACATCATCAAAGTTTAGATCTGAAGCACAATAAACTTCTCCCATTGCGCCTCTGCCGATTAGATATTTGAGCTGGTAGCGGTTAGCTATTATTAACTCATCTGGATTATGATCGATAGATGTAAGTAGTTTGGAAATTTGGTTAAACATTGCTTTGATCGCAAAGGCTGATACTAATAGATAATTACAAGAATTTTCGACTCTTCTACAGCAAAAAGCTCGGCAATAACCCTATTTAGCTAATTTATTTATAGTCTAACATTGCTTTTAGGTATAGAAAGATTACTTGACTAAGATATAATCGATTCGATTATGAGGTGTTTGCCTACTGCTTATACCATTTTTCCAAAACAATGAAATACTTGAGAGCGTCTTTAAACACTGCTTAAATGTACTGGAAGAAGGGACAAGCTAGTAATTACCACAAACATTAGAGCAGTGATTGTTTCGATCGTGGCGACATACTGAATAGGAGTAGTACGATACCATGCCAATTGCCAGATAATCAGGATAAATTTGACTAAAACAATCGCAAAAGCCAACACTGTCACTAACCCCAACCAATTGAACCAGTAAAGTGCTAAACAAATTACTGTAGCAACAAAATGATAGACTACAGCAGGTGCTAGAGAACTGGTTTTAGGTTTTCGGAGTTTGACTGTAAAAATACTACTGCTGAAATAGAGTGTATTTAATAACCATAGTCCTATAATCAGGGAGCTGAAGCTTCCTTGGGTAGTAAGATAAGCTAGAGGTGCTGACAAGCAAACAGCAGCAAAAGTAATTAATTCATTAATAATTGATTTTCTCTGTTTACGCCAGATTTCAATTAAATCAAATACAAAAGCAGCACTAGCCCCTGCATAAACCCACAATAATACAGATGTCTGTAGATATAACCAAATCGCGATTGCTAAAGCCACACCACCGTATAACCCACCCCAAAGGAGAAAACGAGGTTTAAAACTTCGTCGTTGTTTAAGTTGATTTCCGAGCGGAAACTCTGCCTGAAACCCACAAAATGCGCAAATTAAGGCGAAAGTTGTGTTCCAATGCCAATTTTGAGCCGCAGCAGCACCAGTAATAAACGAACCGAAAAGTACAACGTAAACTCCATGTTCTGGGGAAAACGTTGGTTGATACCATGCTGAGGGATTGTTTTTTGGCTGATTCTTAAGTGTTTGGATATTGGATTGAGTCATAACAGATGCTAACTATAGATGAACCAAAAGCTATTCCATTTTTACAGCAACTTTTTTCAGAATATTGAGGGGCTTACATTCTAATAAAGTTTGGCGCTGTTTCTCGTTTTTAACTAATAAAGCACCAGCAAAACCTAAAGAATTAATCGAAATGGACTTAAACGAGTCTCGCGAACGAGGTACTACTAACATCCATTCTCTGGTTATTAATAAATTATAGGCTCCAGATTGTTTTGGGCTGCTGTTTTCTAAACCTACGGTATCCAGAAGTTGATAGTAATAATCAAGAGTAATTTTAGCTGCTTCTAATGGCGATCGCTCTACCAAAGAGTTAAAAAAGGCGATCGCGTGTTGAAAAGGAAGACGCTCACAAGTAACGATGGGACGATCGTCAGCTACACGAGAAGAAGCAATTACTTGTTCCATCGGTATTCTGGCAGAGTTAGGGGCAAAAGGATAAGGAACAACTTGTAAATGTTTATGGGGTTGAGACGAACCAGCTAATTTCCCACCATTGTAGAATCCTAATCCATCTATTTCCCTTAAAACTTGCCACATAGCTTCAAAATCAGCGACATTGAGCCAGTCTTCCTGTGCTTCAAACTCACGAGTAATTAGGAGCAGGTGATGATCGACTACATTAAACTTATTTAACAGACAAACATGAGTTTCAGACAAATCCGCCACAAACAAGTCTTCTTCATAGGGAAGAAAAGGATTGAAAGTACCACCACTTGCTTTCTGTTTCTTTTTTTGTTGCTTTTTTGTCTTATCTTTGCGTCGTAAATTATCTAAAATCCTCACCACAAACTTAATTTCATCTTGTTCTACTAATTCACATTCAGTCGGTAAAGAATGTAAAGCACCTGTGCTAAGAGCATGTTGTGTTGCTCTGATAACTTTCTGCCACAATTTATTTGAGGGTGACATATAGTAGTTCTAAATTAGGTTTCGATCATAATGTTCTGCACTGTGTCAACTTTTTAATTCTGAATTCTGCATTCTGCATTCTGCATTCAACTATTTCTGGCCATTGTTGACACCAATGAATTCCCCGTTGCCTTTGTTGATTATTGATTGCCATCAACAATCAACAATCAACAATTAATCATTAGTTTTTACTCTATAACTAGATATCTATTTACTTATAAAGCTCGGTTGATAAGCGAAAAGCCAAGATACCAGGGATAAGAGCAAGAGCTAAAGCGATGAAAACTTGAGTATCAGAGATAGGCATAGTTTAATAACTCCTATAATTGAGAACTAGCATGATTGAATTTAATGTAAATTATTATTTAATTTCGGCTAAGATGGAAACACTTAGAGCAGTTTTGTAACAACTTGCAACATAACCGTTCAGTAATATTTAGTTTCCCTCGTTTGATATGAAATTATCAAAATGGTTATCTTCTGGGAGTAAATTAGGCAAAAAACTAGCTCCCGAGCGTAGGGCGATCGCCACTAAAATAGAACGAGATCCTTATTATCGTTTTCAGTCAGTGAAAGAAATGGCGATCGCAGCAGAATTAGGCATTAGGATTGATGTTAATCAAGCTAATATAGATGATTGGTTAAGATTACCTGGTATTTCTATTCACCAAGCCAAATCCTTGGTAGAATTGACGAGAATGGGCATCCAATTTCTCTGTATAGAAGACTTGGCGGCTGCCTTGGGATTATCGGTAACTAAAATTAAAATTTGGCAGCCCGTTCTTTATTTTTGCTACTACGATCCCGAAAGTTTAGATACTCCTCTACAAATTAATCTTAATTCCGCTTCTATAGAACAACTACAACAAATTCCCCATTTAGAAGGTGATTTAGCGGCAAGAATTGTCAAAAATCGCCAAGAAAAAGGGGAATATCGTAACTTAGCTCATTTACAACAAAGATTAACCTTAAATAATGATTTAACTCACCAATTAATGTATTATTTGAAATTCTAATTTGACAGACCACTAAACTACTACTTAAGAACAACCATTAACTCGCCACTAATGGTCGTTCCACCTCAAATTCAGAGACTATTTGACGGAAATGCTCTCCTTCAATAGTTTCTTGTTCAATCAAAAGATCGACCAATAGATCGACTAGAGCACGGTTATCTTCAATAATTTTTTTGGCGTTGTCATAACAATGAGTAATAATCGAGTGAATCTGAAGGTCGATTTTTTGGGCAATGTCTTGGGAATATTCAGAGCGGTTGACTGGTTCATTCCCTAAAAATACTGGTTGTTGGTTACTTTCTAATGCTAATGGTCCCAAGTCTGACATGCCAAACTTAGTCACCATTTCTCTGGCCAAAGATGTTAATTGTTTGATGTCCTGTTGAGCACCTTGGGTAATCTCACTCTTTCCAAAAATGACTTCTTCTGCAGCACGCCCTCCCAATAGACTGCTAATGCGAGCCAATAATTGATTGCGGGAAGTTAATCCTCGTTCTTCATCGGGAGTAAACCAAGTTAATCCTGCCGCCTGTCCACGGGGAATGAGGGTTACTTTCTCTACCGGTTCATGTCCGGGGCTGAGAGTACCAACGAGCGCGTGACCAACTTCGTGATAGGCAATTAGTCTTTTACTTTTATTGTCCACTAGAGGAGTCCCTTCCATTCCTGCCACCACTCGATCGATGGCATCGTTAATTTCTGACATGGTGATGGATTCTTTTCTGCGTCTGGCAGTGAAAATAGCAGCTTCATTGAGCAAATTGGCCAAATCTGCGCCAGTAAAACCCGGAGTCCGACGGGCGATCTCTTCTAAAGATACATCCTCGGCAATTTTCTTGTTGGCGCTGTGGACTTTTAAAATGCCTAAACGCCCTTGCATGTCCGGATAATCAACAAAAATTTGACGGTCAAACCTTCCCGGACGCAAAAGGGCATAATCTAATACATCAGGGCGGTTAGTAGCTGCAATAATAATGATGCCCGTATTCCCCTCAAAACCATCCATTTCGGTTAAGAGTTGGTTAAGGGTTTGTTCCCTTTCATCATTGCCACCACCAACTCCTACACCTCTTTGACGGCCCACTGCGTCTATTTCGTCGATAAACACTAAACAGGGAGCACTTTCTTTCGCTTTTCTAAATAAATCTCTGACTCTTGAAGCGCCTACTCCGACAAACATTTCCACAAATTCCGAACCGGAAATACTGAAAAACGGAACGCCTGCTTCTCCGGCGATCGCTTTAGCTAAGAGGGTTTTTCCGGTACCGGGAGCTCCAATTAAGAGCACTCCTCTAGGTATTTTCGCTCCTACAGCGGTAAATTTTTCTGGAGTCTTCAGAAAGACAACCACTTCCTGCAATTCTTCTTTGGCTTCATCAATACCAGCAACATCATCGAACTGTATACCAGTTTTAGCTTCCATTTGAAATCTTGCTCTGGACTTGCCAAAATTCATTGCTCCAGCCGCTGAGTTAGCGGAACGCCGCACTAGCATAATTAGACCAAAAATTAATAAAAAGAGTAATAATACCTGCATCATGCCTACAAATGCAGCCGTGCTATCAGCGGAAGATTGTACCGAAAATTCCACTTTTTTTTGTCTTAATCTATCTATTAACTCAGGATTGTGATTGAATAAGTTGACTATTTCAGGATCTTTTGATTCCCGACCTTCTAAAAATACTCTAGCTCTATTGGTAGCTGGATCTAATTCTACTTTCTTGACTTGTCCTTGCTCTACTTTTTCTAATAATTGACTAAAAGTAAGTTTATTATCTTGTGAATTGGCTAATACTGAGGTTCCTCCCCATAAGCTTTGCATAAAAAAGCAACTGGTAGCAATTAAGGTAGCAATCTTTGCTCTCTTTCTATGTTTTGGCATTGCCAGTGATTTGAAATTGTTTGTCATTTTTATTCGTTTTGATGATATACCTTAATTTACGATCCTAATTCTTAATTCTATTACCTATTCCCTGAAGAATGCCTCGACCAATTAGACCGATACCTTTGCCGATCACTTCTAAAATACGTACCAAGCCCTCACCTATTATGTCTCCTATTGCTTTTACTCCCTTAGCGACACCATCTCTAAATTCAATCGTCATTGTTACAGCCCAAGGTAAACCTTGTAGTTGTTCTAGTTCTTGTATCCGAGGATGACTAATCGTTCCTCTGATAATTCCTTGATAGTCTAATTTTAGCACTTTATATTCATCTTCAAAGATATTTTTTGGGATTGTCCAATATTTTTCTCGTCTATATTTCCAGGTTAAATTATTGCGAAACATAGCAATTTTTCTCGATGATTTCCATTCTTGTTCGTAGAGATGATATCTAATAATTGGTAAGTCAGAGAAATTATTCAAAATAAATTGCATGACGGCATTCGCTAGATTTAAAAGTAAATTTTGGAGTAAAATTTCTTCGATTTCTTTTCCCTCTAAACTATTATAGGGATAACTAATTTCGTCAATTTCAATCTCTTGCTCAAACAACCAATAAGCCAATAAATCATCAACAAACGGAATTGCCGAAAATTTTTCTTGCTGTATCAAGGGAACTTCTTTTAAAATTAAACTTACTAAATTATATTGATTATTAATAGGTTCTTCTTGAGGACAGTAACGACTTAAAAAGGTTATTACTGAGTTGTGCCATACATCATTTAAAATGATTTTTTTTCTTTCCGCCAATTCATTTTGATTGACTTTGATTATAGTTAATTCTTCTATATTTCTTTTGATGTGCTGAATAATTGCTAATAATAATTCTTTTTTTCTACTCTCTTTAAGAATATCAGTTTCTAAAATAACACCAGTACGATTATTAACAGAACTCTTGATTTTAGCCACGGTAATATCAAAAGCGGTTTGAGCAGAGGAGGAGGGTTGAGCAATAGCAGAAGCAGAAATTAGAAGATTGTCTCCCTCCGCATCAGCACTGATTAATGATTTTTCTGGTTCTTGTAAATCAGTAATGCTAGGTAATAAATGATGAATTAACCAGCGTGCCGAAATTAATTCTCGTTTACGCCCAGCCCAAAACCAAGCATCCCCAATAGATAATCTATTTTCATTGATGTAAATGGTGATACTATCTAGTTTACTTTCGATTTGCTCTAGTCCCAACTTAGCTTGACGATAAAGCCAACCTCCAGTTGAGGGAAGTTTTTTCGGCGTAGTAACTCCCTGGAAATAAGTACCACTTTGACCACATATTCTTAACCCCTCAACTAATTCTTCAATCTTAACTCCTTTCGGACAACAACCTTTAACTCCTGGTATTTTATTGATGACTTCAGTTGCACCTGAAGGAGTTAACAAAAAAATTGCCAAATTAGGATACCGATTATTTAGCTGTTGACACAGAAGCATGGTTGAAGTTAAGCGCTCAGGATAACGAACTAAGTCGATGGCTAATACCAATATATTGGGAATTTCTTGAGCTAAGAGTTCAGCAACATTAGCCGTTTCACCTTGAGCAATTACTTGAATATCTGCGAATTTTTCATCTTCTAAGGCTGTTAAAAGTCCTAGTCGAAAAATAGAATCATCATCTATTAAAACAACCTTAAGCAATGTTTTTGTGACATTTGAGTCAGTCATGAGTTTTTATTTCTTTGCTTATAGCCATAAAAATCAATGCGATAGCGAGCAATTTCTACTCCAGTTTCTTCCTCAATTTGTTTGAGTAATTCTGATGGTAGTTGAATATGGATATCGATAATCTGGTTAGTATCCAGACAGTTGACATGACTATGATCGTCACTGATATTACCATACAATCTGCCATCACATCGCTCCAAGCATTCAATGATTCCCTGAGTTGCTAAAGCTTCTAAATTTTGATACACCGAGGTATGACCAATATTTTTACCTTGTTGATTGAGACGGTCGTAAATTTCTCTCGCCGAAAGGTGCTCTTGTGCTTGCCATAGCAATTCGAGGATAAAACGTCTTTGACGAGAGACGCGCATGCCTAACTCCTGACAACGCTCTAGGGCATCTTCTAAGGAGCCAATCGGTTTTTTTACTGTTCCGGGTTGTTTCATTCCTCCATTTCCAATAATTCTACAATTGACTAAAGTGAACTCATTACCACTTTAACCTAACTTTAAACAAAATGGTTGGTTGATTGTTAGTGCTCACCCTATAATTGTAACTGTGCATCTTGATTAAACAAGCGGCGATAAACTCCTTCTGCAATTAACCAAGTGGTGAGTAAATTAGCTAGGGCAATCATAAATAAAATTAGAATCTGATATGAGGCAGCGTCAAGGGGATTATTGCCAGCCAAAACTTGACCGGTAAACATTCCCGGTAAACTTACCATTCCTACTACCATCATCGAATTAATGGTTGGGATTAAACCGATACGGATCGCTTCTTGACGATATGAGGCGATCGCTTCTTGGGGAGTAGCTCCCAAACACAGATGAGTTTCTATTTCGAGGCGATTATTATTAATCATACTAGCCAGTCTTTCGCCTGCTAAAGAAGCTCCATTGAGAATATTGCCTAAAATCATACCCACTAGAGGAATTAAATACTGGGGATTGTACCATCTATCAGGTTGAATGATGAAAATAATACTATAGCCTACAGTTAATGAACTGCTAATCAAAAGTGCCCCCCAAACTACCTTGAATAAACCCTTAATTTTCTTGCTGATGCGATTACGAGCTACGACAGCAGCAATAGTAATCATTACTGCTAAAATTAGCAATACAGCCCCAGGATTATTCAGAGCAAAAATGAATTCGAGGAGATAGCCAATAAAGAGAAGTTGAATCAGCGATCGCCCTGCAGCCAGCAAAAACTGTCCTTCTAAACCCAATTGTTGCCAACGAGACAATCCCACAGCTATCAAAATAATACCCCAAGACCAAGCCAAATCGAGTGAATTAAGTTTAATAATCTCCATCGGTAACATTCTTAATAGTATAGGAACACTCTTGAGGAAAATCTAAGCCAGACTACTCTGGTCACGACTTGGAAGGTTAATGGTGAAGAAACCACTGTAACTGGCTTTCGGCGATCGCTGCGGAGGTCCTAACATCGGCTCAAATACTTGCTTCTCCGTGGCAGCGATCGCC
>JAAUYA010337064.1_pt1 | contig 31411 bp, 24 predicted proteins | sample 7278161 | NCBI WGS metagenome assembly JAAUYA01 (sample SAMN14350120, study PRJNA611818) | marine sediment metagenome | isolation source: surface marine sediment (3m) | place: French Polynesia: Moorea | collected 2018-08
ACGCACCCGAAAAGAACGCGATCGCACTTATGCGTTCGGTAAAAATGCGCAATCCTAGAACATTATCAAAAAATCAAAAAAACGCTCGCTTCGCTCGCTAAAAAAGAATAAAAAATAAAGAATAAAGAGAAAAAGAGTAAAAGTGAAAAGGGAAAATTAAGTCCTCGCACCCGCAACCACTCTCAGCCCGATATTATTGTAGCTGCCGTCGGGGCTGAGGTTGAAACGGACGGCGGAACGGCAGCTTACTGGACCGTCGATCCAGCTACCACCCCGCAGCATCTGATAATAATTCTCGTTATTAATTAGAAGCCATGCCCTTCCATCTTCTGGTGCCCTCTCATAGCTATCATGCCAGTGGTCAGCACACCATTCCCAGACCTGACCGTGCATGTCGTATAATCCAAAGGCGTTAGCCACTTGAAACCTTCCTATGGGAGTCGTCTTTCCACGAGCTGCTTCTACATAATTCGCCAAATCTGGTGTAATCCTCTCGCCAAAGTGAAAGGGCGTGGTAGTTCCCGCTCGGCAAGCATATTCCCACTCCGCTTCGCTGGGAAGCCGATAGTCTCTTGCAGTTTTTCGGGAAAGTCGCTTACAGAATTCGACGGCATCATACCAAGAGATACATTCCACTGGGAACTCATCGCCTTTAAAGTATGATGGGTCTGAGTTGAGGTCGCGTTCGACTTTTGGCAGAGAAGCGATTGTCCGCCACTGGGCCTGAGTCACCGGATACTTGCCCATCAGGAAGGCAGAAATCCTCACCTCATGTCGTGGGCGCTCATTACTGTGTGAACCTCGTTCTCCTTCAGGCGCTCCCATCCAGAACTCGCCGCCAGGAATTTTCACCATTTCTAGGCTAATTCCATTGCCCAAGTCTTCTACTACTGTCGGTGGAGGTTTTATGATACTGAGGGAGATATTCCCTTCTCGATCAGTCTCTGCCATCCGCATGGGTACTTTCTCTCCCCACTGCTTCAGCAGCCAAGATGCAGCCAGCCTCACCTTCGCTTCTGCCCTTTCATCTTCCAGTAAGCTCCACAACCTCTCTTTCGTTAAGAATGATTTGACTGCTGCCTCTTTCTCTAACGCCTTATGGTCCAAACTATCAACATCTGGACTTCGGAGGTAAGAGCGTAACTCTTGCTGCGTGCAGGCTTCGACAAAATCTTTCACCAGCTTCGAGAGCGGCACCGTGGTAGCGCATTCTTCCAGAACTTTCTGTGCTTCATCTAACTTGAACCCCCTCCACAAATAATCTGAACGCTTATCGTGTGCCTGCCAAGTTTGGGCATCCTTTTCCAACTGTTTGGCTAACTTCCGTCCCTCTCGATTCTCCGTTCGCCACTCATTCAGTTTTTCCCATCGTTCTATTAAAGCTTCATGGGCTAAATCTACCCAAGCGTTTCCCTCTCCTTCACTGCCTCCAGTTACCAACAGGCGACCTTTAACTAATCCTTGTTTACTCTCAATTAGTTCTGTTAGGACTTTTTGTTCTTCTTGGTTATCTCCAGCCAGAGACAAGATAAAGGCTTTCCGTTGGCGCAATCTGGTATCCTTTTCCCCATCTCCTATTTGCAAGAGATTCAAGAAAATTCGCTTGATTAAAGCTCTTTCTGCTTCCGTTCGCTCGTCTTGGGGAGAGTCTTTTTCATAATCCCTGTAGCGGTAAACTTTATCCGCGTGACAATTTAACGCTCCTCCCATCCCACCTATGGCGTCGTAAGCTTCTAAGGTAAGCTGATGTTCTGCTTCATCTCGCTTCTGCCAAAGCTGGGTTAAAGCAAATTCCAATAAAGGTAAAAAGCCCGGTTCTTGTTTGATATCTTCGAGGATTTGATAGAGTAATTCATCCGTAACTTCATAACCTTGCCGCTTAGCTGGCTCACAGATAGCATCTCTCAAATTTTTTCCGGTCAGTGCGGGCAGATACTTGGCTTCCTCCTCAATCAATTGTCGCAGAGCCTCATAGCGCAGACAGGGTTCGATAAAATCTGCCCTCATGGTGGTGACAACTGCCAGGGGAGAATCGGGAATCGTGGCAACTTGAGTAATCAATTCGATAAAGTGATCGCGCTGCCCGGGTTGAGCGACGGTGAACAGTTCCTCGAACTGATCGACGACCAATAAGTGTTGTTGGGGAGGAAAGCTTTCTAAGAGGGGTTTCAAGCCTTCACTGGCGCGGACATTAATACACCGATCTAAGAGTTCTGGCCGATCGGAAAAATACTGCTTTCGCAACATCTCCTCCAACGTCCCCAGGGGCTTGTATCCCGGTTTGATGGGGTCTAGTACCTGCCATCCCACCTCTGCCAACCGAGGAATTAACCCCGCCAGCACCACCGAAGATTTGCCACTGCCGGAAGCCCCGATCACTGGGACGAAGCTCCGTTGGTTGAGCCTCTGCTCAATCTCTTCAACCTTCCGCACCCGACCGAAGAAAAACTGTTTTGTCTCCTCGGTAAACGCATTCAAGCCCTGATAGGGACAGACGAGTTCACCAGTTTCATCGGTAAAAGGTTTCGCTTCTTGTTCCTCTTCCCCTCCAGGCTTTCTCCCGCCAGCAGCAAATAACAGTCCGTCGCGCAGGCGCATCCAGAGGACGGGCGCTCCAAAGTCACGGCTGGCATGAGATTGGTTTCCCCTAGCTAATTGTTCGCGTCCAGCTTGCACCGCTACATCGACTGGTTCTCCTGCCGCTAATTTGCCATAGAGAGTTCTGACAAAATTCCAAGCTAGGGGTTGGTAGATGGGATACCGGATAGCTATGACGGCTGGGACGTGAGTCTTGACCAACTGCGCTGCGGTTCCCGTGAAAGCTAATTCCTCAGATGGAGATGCCCCCTCACAGGCTTGTAGGACAACTAATTTTACGCCTCCTGAGCGCAGAAAATCAGATAGCGATCGCTCTTCAAGCCACGAAGTCTCCCCGTCTGGCAGATTGCCCAAAGCTAATGCCCCAGGTTTACCATGTCCTAAAAAATGTAAAATGTGAGGTTTCTGGGATAGTGCCTCGGACAGTTCATCTGGTGTCGGGTTTTTTAACTCCTTGACCTCAACTGCCTCGCCTAGTTCGGTCAAAATTTTGTGAACGAAGCTGATAAAGCCGACATCAGGCAGCTTTGAGGGATGACCTTGAACGAACAGCACCCGCAAAGTAGATTCTCGAACGGCATATCCCTCCAGAGGATTGTTGAGCCAAGTTTGATAGCCGTAGGAGAGGGCAACCCGGGGATGAGTTCCTAGAAAGGTATTGTTATCATCAGGATAGCAGAGAAACTCCCACGGTAAGTTGATAATTTGACTAGCCAGTTGGGTTAGCTCATCGACTTCTTCAAAAACTATTCTTATACGCAGGTTTGTGGTGTCAGATTCAATGATATAGCGACTCCAAACTTGTCCGGCAAAGCTAACTTTTACAGGTTCAAGTAAGGCTTTAAAAAGTTTTTTCCCAAAAAAAACAAAATCTTCCCGTGACTTGTAGATGTCTAGGAAACGAAGCCCCTGTTTGATGTCTTCTAGAAATTCTCGCGCAAACTGACCGTGTTGGGATTCACGATCGCCAATTTGAGGGACAACTTCCCCATGATTTCGGATGGTAAGAGTATAGTTAATGAACTGACTCAACTTGTATCTCCTTTCCAGATAAAATTGATTTAAGCTATGCTAGCCGAGTAATATCCTTCCATTCTCGATCTGCCTGAATAGTTGCTCCTCCCTCAAGCAATTGTTGAATGGCTCCTCGGAAAAATCGCTTAAAATGGAGCAAATCTGCACTCCAGACTTGAAAATCATGGCGTACTTCCAAAGCTCCCATAGCATTAATAGACTTTTTTCTTGATTTAGGAACTGTCAAGATAATCCCTAATTTCACATCCTGTTCATTTACATATTCAATTCCATTTAATTCCCACGAACCTTGAACATCACCTATACCATCACTTTTGATTCTTGCTTGACGGATACGATAAGAAAATGGTCCAAAAGCGAGTTGAAAACCCCCACCAATTTTGATGGCAACCTTCGCCTGAGCATTGCTACTTAAATTTTTCCACTTCCCCTCTAGTTTTTCTACTTCTGCGCGAAAAGCTAAATTTTCATCTATTCCTACCGTAAGAGAATCCTGTAACTTAAAAATTTCTTGCCATTCATCTGACGGAAATAGATCGTGAATTATTGGTAATAAACTAACTTCTTCACTTTTTTTTTCATCAGGGCAAAATACTACATCACAGATTAAATCAGTAAATGCCCACTCAGGTGCAGACTTAAGAATAATAGGAATATCAATCTTATAAAAGTGATGATTGCGCATTTTTGCTTTGATTTCAGATGACAGTTTCTGCTGCTCACCCTTTAAATCTTTCTCGCTAAGACGATAAATATCTGGTTTAAGAGCAAAACTTACCCTTTCCTTCCTAAGACCCTCTAATAGCTTAATCGTCCGTTCTTTGAGCGCCTTTGTCTCTAGTTTATCTTCTCGATCACTTCCCGATAAGAAGTCCGCATAGCGGACACATTCTATGGCTTCTTCTAACAATTCTTGACGCTCTTCAATACTCATCTTCCGCTCTCCTCTCTATTCCAAAAGGCTGTGGGAGTTCGGTTATTTTTGGCGATCGCACTCCCCAAAATGCGATCGCCAGAGTTAGGGGTGGGTTTGACTTTTGACTTCCGCGCAGCGGCACTAGTCCCCTGAGGAAGTAATCTTAAACTTAGCTTCTGTCCTAATGTAAAATTAGGGAAGTTTAACATAATTAATTATATTCCATAATGTGCGAGAGATTTTCAAGATATTATTACTTAAAAACCTTATTGCTGTTTTTAAAAAATTTTCTCGTTTTTCCTTAAGCTTAGCTTATGAATCCTAATCAACTTCCATCTCACCATCAACATAGCCTGGTTAAATCTTCTTCTTCCCTTGCTATTATCTACAATCCTTCCGGTGATTATTCTTTGACGGCAGGCAATACTTTTTCTGTAAGAGTCACCATCACCAATCAAGGAATCCGTAGTGCCTTAATCAATATTTATGTAGATGAGACATCTCGTCCTCTCTGGGAGTGGTGCGATCGCCCTTTACAACAACTAGCTCTTAGTGTGGGAGAAAGTAGTGAAGTAGTTTTTCAATTTGCCATACCCCTAACAGCTATTCCTGATACTTATGATTATTTATTGATTGTAGATGCCCCAAAACATTACCCGCAAGAGACACCCATAACTCATCAAAGTACCCTGAAAATTTTATCTCCCATTGAGTCAGTAGTACCTGTTAAAGATCCTACCTTCGTTTTAGCTCCTGAAACTACTTCCGATCGGCCCCTATCTCTTCAATCAGGGCAAACCATAGAAATCCAAGCATTAGTATTTAATAATTCTGAGCGAGTCGATCGATTTCGTCTCCGTTGTCTAGATTTACCTTCTAGCTGGTATCAAATTATATATCCAGAAGGAGTAGAGGAATTAGGTTTAGTTTTAGAAACCAAGAATTTAGCTCTTAATCCCGGCACCAAAGGCAAAATTTTACTGCGATTAACCCTACCTAAAAATATCAATGCCGGTAGCTATACAGCGACAATGCAAATTTACAGCAGCAATAATCCAGATTTAGTTTTATTAAATTTATTTTATTTTCAGGTTGTCCCGATCTATAAATTAAATTTTCAACTAAATGCGATCGTTAGACAAGTAAGAACAAAACCTGGAATCTATGAGATTACCATTGAAAATTTAGGCAATACTAAACGAGAAATTATCCCTCAAGTAACAGCCCTGAGAGAGGATAAATTATGTAAATTTACCATTGAACCAGCAAAATTACAATTACAGCCGGAACAGATTCAGAGAACAGAATTACAAATAAAACCCCAACAATGGTGGCGCCGTCCTTTTTTTGGTCAAGGAATGACCATTGATTTTGAAGTTAATTTTACTGATGCCTATCAATTATCCTTACCTCGCGCTCGTCTCAGAGGACAGTTAATTTGGGAAGCTCGCCCCTGGTGGCATTTACTCTTGCTAATTTTAACAGGCGTAAGTGTAATTGCTACGATAATTTTTTTGATTTGGTGGTTGTTTTTTAAACCTCCTGCACCGCCGAGAATTATCAACTTTGCTTCAGCTTCTCCTAATTATCAAGCTATTAATAATGATTTTATTTATCTTAACTGGGAGATTGGCAATGCCAAGCAAATAAAAACTATTACTTTAGTTGGTCGTAATCCTAGCAACCAAGTAACTAGTCGTCCAGAAAGCTTTCGATTTAATAATGGCATTCCCGAAGCATTAAAACCATACTGTACTCTCAACAAAATTCTTGCTTGTCGTAATCTTCGTACTAATGCTAGTCGTCCAGGAGAATATATATTTGAAATTAAAATAGAGCCCAAAAATTCTCAACAAAAAACTATTGCTCAAGAAACTAATTTAATTAAGATTGACCCTTTACCTAAGCCTAAAATTGTCAGGGTTTTTGCTCAGTTAAAAACTTCAGATAATGACCGACAGAAATCATCAAATTTACTTGTTGATAATCAAGCACAAATACAAAACAAAGATGCCAATTTTCATACTGTCTTCTTAAGTTTTGTGATTAATTATTGGGAAGAACTAGAAACTATTCAGCTAGTTGGTCGTAATTCTGAGCAAATAGTTAATTTTCAACCACAAATTTATAAATTTAATAATGGTCTCCCTGCCTCCCTAAAACTTTTTTGTGACAATTACTTGAACAATGAACAATTAGTTTGTCAGAATATTCCCCTTAAAATTGATGCACCGGGAGAATATATTTTTGAGCTACAAATAACATCATCAGAAAGTAATGGAGAATTTATAGATAGTAAAAAATCTGATACAATCGAGATTGCTCCAGCTTCAATTCCTCAAATTATTTCTTTCAATTCAACTCAACCAACTTATCAAGAAAATAACGAAATTAGTTTAAATTGGAAGGTTCTCAATCCTGAAAACTTGGGTGAAATTCAATTAATTAGCCGTGCTCCAGAAGGAATAGTTAATGTTCCTTTAATGAGCTATAGTTTTGCTCAAGGTATTCCCTTAGAGTTAGAACCTTTTTGTCAACTAAATAAGACTCTTATCTGCCAAGATGTTCCTACAAAAGCTAATCAACCAGGAAATTATAAATTTGAATTAACTGTCATTTCTAAAAATAATCTTCTGGAAAGAAATTCTCTCAATAGTGATTTAATTTCCATCGCTGCTCCAGAGATTCCAATAGTTGAGTCACCCTTGAAAATCACTTCTTTTTCTATTAATAATGAGCCAGCACCTCCCAAATATATAGTAACAATTAATCCCCAACAATCTTCCCCTAAATTAACCATATCTTGGCAAGTAGAAAGTAGCCCCAAAGCTAGAGTAGAATTATTACCATCTCCGGGAGAGGTACCAACATCGGGAATAATATCTTATCCTTTAACCCCGAAAGCAGGACAAGAGACTTTAACTTTAAAGGTTAAAGATGAAACAGGAAAACAGATTACTCGTTCGGTAATTATTGATAAAGTTATTTCTCAACAAACAGATACCCCCGGGACTTTTTCTCCCGAATCAATTACTATACCTAAGATTGATCGACAAGAAATTATTGTTCCCTCAGATTTGCCACCAAAATTTTAATCTTAAGATAAGCTTCTCCTACCATGAAAATAAGTCTGTTAATCTCAAAGAAACAGTTACTAGTGGTAAAGTGCATAAATGAAACGGGAGTTTAAAATTCGTATAAGTACCGAAAATCAAGGCTTTTTCATTCTGTTCACGACCATAGGGAGTGTACGAGCGAAGCGAACTTTCTGCATTCTGAATTCTGCATTCCACCACTAGGATGCTAGTTGAGCTAAACGCTTTAAGACGCCTAGGACGTGGTACAAATCATTACCTGGATTGAGAATGTAGAACAGGCGAGATAAAATGTATTGAGGTGTATCTCGTTGAATTAACTTGATAAAGAGGAAACTATTCCCATTGGTAAGCAGACCATAGGTCGGTCGGTCAGGATGAGTATTGGCTAACATATAGGTCAGTAATTGTGGTCTGCCAACTTCCAGGGAAAAAGCGGCTTGTTTAGACTCGATGACTACTACCCAAAATTGGTCGCATACGACCAAAACATCAATCAGCCCTCTGATTATTAATTCTTTATCTTCTAGGGAAATTTCGATAGATTTTTCTGACTTGAGGCGAAAGGGAGGCAGGTAAAAGCCAGCTAAATCTAACAGGGGAGATAGGACTACCATTTTTACAGTATTCTCTAAAAGAGGCGGATCTTCTAGTAAATTTGAATAGCTGGCTTTAACTCGGTCTAATCTTTGTTTTTCTGCTTCAGTAATTTCGGGTAAATCATCTTGCCATTCTCGAAACAATTGCTCATCTTCAATTAACTGAAGACCAAATTTCTCCGATAGTTCTTGCAAAGTGATTGTTTTAGCGGCTAAAGTTTGAACCATAATTTTTGATTTTTTGCACTGTCATAGTATAGGTGGTTACTTGGTTAGGTGCATTCCCCTGATCGTAGACGCATCCTACCAGAGCTAACTTTTTATATGTTCAAATGTAACAAATTGTCAAGTAACTTACTCATAAAGAGCGGCGATCGCTATTAAGGGAATGAAAACCTATGCTCTTGGCTGTAACCACAGCACAGCAAGATTTTTAGCCATCGTTTTTTCTCAATCTTTAACTTGCAATTTCCGTATCTGACCCTCCTGTAACTCAAGAGCTTAACTTAATTTAAGTTATAATGAGAAAGCTGGTACATTATTTTTTTGCTAATCCCTAAAATCGCTCAAAGTGAGGTGCAAATTATAATTTTTTAACTAAAAAATAATAGAGTGCTAACACGCAGGCTATGATACCTCTTGATCTAAAATGGATTCGTGCCCAGTTTCCAGCACTGGCACAAGTAATCAACGGCAAACCGATCATTTTCTTTGACGGACCGGGGGGAACCCAGATCCCAGGATCTGTCATCGACGCTATGAGCAACTACCTGGTGAGATCCAACGCCAATGCTCATGGAGCTTTTGCTACCAGCATACAAACAGACGACCTTATCGCTGCTGCTCGCTCAGCTAGTGCCGATCTTTTGGGCTGTGCTGCCGATGAAATCTTATTTGGCGCTAATATGACTTCCCTCACTTTTGCCTTGAGTCGGGCTCTGTGCCGCGAATGGCAACCCGGTGATGAAATTCTGGTGACGCGACTCGATCACTATGCTAACGTTTCCCCCTGGCAAGCGCTGGAGGAGGCAGGGATAATCGTCCACACCATCGAGATCGAGAAGAGAGACTGCACGCTGAAGATGAAAGATGTAGAGCGCCTTCTCAACGAGCGGACGCGATTAGTAGCAGTGGGCTACGCCTCTAACGCTGTGGGCACCATTAACGATGTGGCAGCATTGGTGCGCCTAGCTCACGCAGTGAATGCTTTGGTGTTCGTTGATGCCGTCCATTATGCTCCTCACGGCCCGATTAACGTGCGATCGCTAGATTGTGACTTCTTAGCTTGTTCTGCTTATAAATTTTTCGGTCCTCACGTCGGTATTTTGTATGGCAAGCGAGAACATCTGAGTCGCTTTCGCCCCTATAAGGTGAAACCGGCTTCTGAAGAAGTGCCCTGCCGATGGGAAACAGGAACCCAAAATTACGAGGGTTTAGCTGGGTTAGTCGCAGCAATTAACTATCTAGCCAAAGTCGGTTGTCATATCTCCTCGGCAGTGAAAGACGAGTGGGTAACGGCAAAAATCGAGACTGAGCCGAGGAGGGAAAAACCTTTCCGATGTCCCCACATCACCGTTTCAGAAGCTCAACCGCATCAGTCGATCGCACATTCCTATCCCAATCGTCGTGCTGCTTTAACAGCGGCAATGAAGGCGATCGCCCAATATGAAAGAGAACTGTCTGAACATTTGGTGAAGGGACTGTTGCAGATTCCGGGCCTAACTTTTTATGGCATCACCGATGTTTCTCGCTTTGCCTGGCGAACGCCAACGGTTGCTATCAGAATTGCCGGACAAACCCCTTACAGCGTTGCCAAAAGATTAGGCGATCGTGGCATCTTTACTTGGCACGGCAATTTTTATGCCCTCGGGCTCACTGAGACTCTAGGAGTGGAATCGAGCGGTGGCTTGCTGCGTATAGGACTGGTTCACTACAACACCCTCGCTGAAATCGAGCACTTATTGGCAGAACTGAACGAGTTGGTTGAGTCAATGACTGATAGTTAACCATTCTAGCAGAAGTTGTCAATTATATTGTAAAGTAAGATAGTATTTATGCAAAACAAAGTTCGGATGTATGCACGATCTACTGAACTTTATCAGCTTATTTAGTACATTAGATTTTTGGGTTAAACACTCCGAAAAAAGTAATTGCTAGATTTCCTTGGACACACTTTTAGATATGCCAGTTCAATAAGGTATATTTGGGAGCGCACCCCACAGTTTCTTTGACTTCCGCGATGCGGCTCACTTTCTAGTTTGGAATTTCATGAGCAAGATTAGATTAACTATTTGTTTTTTGATATTGACTTTAATAATAATTAGTTTTAGCGATTATTATCCGGCTTTGGCTTTAGATACTAGCCAAGGAGCGAAAATATTTACTGTCTATTGTGCTGGATGTCATCCTCATGGTGGTAACATTGTCAGAAGAGGTAAAAATCTTAAAAAAAGAGCCTTGAAAAGTAATGGAGTAGATTCTTTAGAAGCGATCGCCCATTTAGTTACCAATGGCAAAAATAATATGTCCGCCTTCAAAGAGCGTTTAACGGAACAACAAATCAAGCAAGTGGCTGCTTATGTACTTCAACAAGCAGAAAATAACTGGAAATAAATTAGCAAAAAATAGTATAATCTAGTTAGTTGTAATTGGAGTAAATTAAAATGTTGTTTGGAGCTAGTATAATTACTTTGTTAGCACTTTTAATGTATTTTATAATCATAATTAATGTAGGCATAGCTAGAGTTAAGTATAAAGTAGCAGCCCCAGCAATTACGGGCGATCCTAATTTTGAAAGAGTGCTGCGAGTACAACAAAATACTTTAGAACAGTTAGTGTTTTTCCTCCCTCTACTATGGTTATTCTCTTACTATATTAGTGATTTATGGGGGAGTATATTAGGAGGAGTTTGGGTTTTAGGACGTGTTATTTATGCCTGGAGATATTATCAAGCAGCAGAAAAAAGAACAATTGGTTTTGCGATTGGTTCTCTTAGTAGTATGATTTTACTAGTGGGAACTTTAATAGCATTAGCTTATTCTGGGATACAATCTTTGGCTATTTTTTAACCCGATTTGCGCAAATTTTCTCTTTTTTTTAAGTTAAAAACAAATCGAGGAAGATTTTAGGGAAGCGATTTTAGGGAAGCGCTCGCTACTAGATAGCTTTTATTACCAGTAAATAAAGATACAGTTATTACCATCTCATTTCACCTAAGATAGGCCTAACTATTAATAATTTTTTTTAGATTCGAACAGGTATTATGGAATATAAGCAAGAAATAATTACTACTATTCACGATTTTGGTTATGATTTGCAACTCCTAGAACAAAGATTGACGGAATTAACTGAGGAGTCCAGAACTGCCGTTTTAATACCTGCACTTTATGAAGAAATAGAACGACCAGCATTACTTGGGATTAGAGAACATTTAAAAAACTGTAGTTTCGTTAAAACTGTGGTGGTGTGTCTTTATGCTAAAACTCAACAGCAGTATGCTAAAGCAGTAGAATTTTTTCAGCCTTTACCTCAACCTACATTTATCCTATGGGAAAACGGCGATCGCGTCACCCAAGTCTTGGAAATCTTAAAGCAACGAGGTATTGATCTATTAACCTTTAAAGGAAAAGGTAGAGCAGTCTGGTTGGGTTTAGGTATTGCTTCTTTACAAGCTGAGGCGATCGCCCTTCATGATGCCGATATCCTAACCTACAATCGCTCCTATCCTCTCAAGCTACTATTTCCTCTGGTAGAGAAAGAATTTGGCATTGGCTTTAACAAAGCTTACTATGCTCGTATAGGTAATTCTCCTCGTAATCTTCATGGTAGGGTAGTACGTCTATTTGTGACGCCCTTGCTCAGTACTTTAACTGAGTTATTGGGCTATCATAATTATCTTCGTTATCTCAATGCCTTTCGTTATCCACTTTCAGGAGAATTTGCCCTGACTAGTGACTTAGCCCTAAATATTCGGATTCCTGCTAACTGGGGCTTAGAAATTGGCTTACTAGCAGAAGTCTATCGCAACGTGGCGGAAAAAAGAATTGCTCAAATTGACTTAGGGATTTTCGACCATAAACATCAACCGGTGGGTGAATCTAGTAATGAAGGGTTACAAAAAATGTGTAGGGATATTCTTCGCTCCATCTTTCGCACTCTCACCGAAACTGAAAAAGTAATCATCACTAGGGATCATATTCATGCTTTGAGTGTCAAATATCGTCGGGAAGCACAAGACTACACTCGTCAATACTTTGTTGATGCACGTTTTAATCGCCTAGATTACGATCGCCACCAAGAAGAAGTCACCACAGAAATTTTTGCTCAACTGATTACTGAAACTGGAGAATGCTTTTTTGATAATCCTTCTAGTACTCTAATACCCGATTGGACAAGAGCTTTAGCTGTTATCCCAGAGCTACGGGAAAAATTGCTTAATGCCGCCATACAAGATGCTGCCGAAGTTCAGTCAATGTTGATGGTTGATCGGAGCAAAAATGGCTAGTAGTGGAATGCAGAGTAGAGACAAGGCATGCCTTGTCTCTACCTTGAATGCGTGAATGCGTGACTTGGTGCGCAGCGGCACTAACGTCCAATACCTACATAATGAAAACCAGCATCTTGTAATACTTGACGATCGAGGAAATTACGTCCATCAATGAGGACGGGATGATTCATTAATTGAGCCATTTTTTCGAAATCAAGTTTGAGGAATTCTTGCCAATCAGTGACTAATACCAGAGCATCACAACCATCTGCCAACATTTCGGCATCGGTTTCAATGATCACCCCAGATAAACCATGACTAATGCCAGTTTGGGAAACAATGGGATCATAAGCCTTAACCTTGGCACCGAGACGGTTTAATTCCTCAATTAAATTTAATGCTGGCGCATCTCGCATATCATCGGTATCTGGTTTAAAGGTTAACCCCAATAAACCAACTACCTTGCCTTTGAGGATTTTTAACTCGTGTTGTAGTTTTTCAATCGTAATTACCCGCTGACGTTTATTCACATTTACTGCCGCATTGAGTAATTCGGTTTCATAACCATAGTCACTGGCAGTATGAATTAAAGCAGAAACATCTTTAGGAAAACAAGAACCACCCCAACCAAGCCCTGCTTGTAAGAATTTGCCGCCAATACGGGAGTCTAAACCAATACCTTTGGCAACTTGAGTAACATCAGCTCCAATGCGATCGCAGATATTTGCTACTTCATTAATAAAACTAATTTTCGTGGCTAAGAAAGAATTGGCCGCATATTTAATCATTTCGGCAGAACTCAAGTCGGTTACCACTACTGGCACGGGAGGTAAAGATTTATCTTCAGAGAATTGGCGCTCTACCAGAGGTTGATAAAGTTCTTGCATCATGGCGATCGCCCGATCGCTGTTGCTACCTAAAACAATGCGATCGGGGTTAAAGGTATCATAAACCGCACTTCCTTCTCGCAAAAACTCAGGATTACTGACTACATCAAAATTAGCTGTAATTTCTTCTTCCATCGTAAAACCTTTGCCGGTAGAGACTAAAGATTTCCTTCTTTCCTCAATTCCATCTAAAACAATCATGCGCACCCAGTCACCTGAACCAATGGGAACAGTAGATTTATTGACAATTACTTTGTAACCGCAATTGAGATGATTACCAATTCCTTTGGCTACTGCTTCCACATAGCGAGTATCACTTTCGCCTGTAGGTAAAGCAGGAGTACCTACGGCAATGAAGAGAATATCTCCATGTTTAACCCCCGCCCCCAAATCACTAGTGAATTCTAAACTTCCTTCTTTCATAGAAGATTGCATTAAATCGGACAAACCAGGTTCATAGATAGGAGATTGACCCGATTTCATCAATTTAATTTTTTCTTCGTTATTGTCAACACAAATTACATCATGTCCGATGTGAGACAAACATACTCCTGTTACTAAGCCTACGTAGCCAGTACCGATAACACAAACAAGCATAATCTATTTCTTAGCCTCTCAATATATCTTAATCTTTAACTATTATTAACTCAAATTCCTAGTTATAAGAATATGGTTGTCTCAGCATAATTTCTGCCGAGAAATTACTTATTTTAGATAGATATCACTGATCTTTTTAATAAAGATATCCGTATAAACACTGATATTTGCGTATAAACACTGATATTGACACTATCGAGCAACTTTAGAGTTGTAACTAGCAAGTTAGGTTATTGTTAAAAAAGTGTGCACAATCTATGAAGCATAGTCAAACCGACTGCGAAAATCTTCTATGGTTAATTGTAAGCCTTCCTTTAAAGGGATGGTAGGTTGCCAACCTAAATAATTTCTAGCTTTGCTAATATCAGGCTGTCTTTGCCTGGGATCGTCTTCGGGTAGTGGCTTAAAGACTAGTTCTGCATCTGGATTGACCATCTCTTGAATAGTTTTTGCTAGTTCCAAGATACTATATTCTCCTGGATTGCCAAGATTAACTGGTCCAATATAATCTCCATTCATTAACCGCATCAATCCTTCTACCAAATCAGAAACATAGCAGAAACTCCTAGTTTGTGAACCATCGCCATAGATGGTTAAAGGGGTACCTTTGAGTGCTTGTGCCACGAAATTACTAACTACTCGCCCGTCATTTTCTTGCATTCTAGGACCATAGGTGTTAAATATGCGTGCTACTCGAATATCCACCTTATGCTCCCGATAGTATTCAAAAGCAAGAGTTTCAGCCACCCGCTTCCCTTCATCGTAACAGGCACGTAACCCAGTACAGTTGACATTACCTCGGTACTCTTCTGATTGGGGATGTATTTCTGGATCGCCATATACTTCTGAAGTAGAAGCTAGCAAAAATCTAGCTTTTACTCTTTTGGCTAACCCTAGCATATTTAAGGTCCCCATCACATTTGTTTTAATAGTGTTAACAGGATTAAATTGATAATGTACGGGAGAAGCTGGACAAGCAAGATGATAGACTTGATCTACTTCTAAGCGAATCGGTTCGACAACATCATGGCGGATTAACTCAAAATAGGGGTTATTTAGCCATTTAAGTACATTTTTTTTATCACCAGTGTAGAAATTATCAAGACAGAGAATTTCTTGACCTTGCTCCATTAATCTATCGATCAGATGGGAACCAATAAAACCAGTACCACCAGTAACTAGGATTCTCATTTAACAACTTGTAAAAACTTAAAATCATCTCTTAAGTTAACCTGATTGGAGAACTTTTGGCAAACTTGAGCCAGGGAGATTCTGATTGGGTGTATCCCTTGAGGTAATTTTAATCTGAACGATCCTACTGAATCACATCGCTCAAAATATCCGGATACATTAAAATTAAAACTAATAATATTAATTTTTGTTAATTTTTGTAAAGTTTGCTAAGATAGTCACTAAGATAGTAAACTATATATAAAGAAAAAGATTTAAGATGCAACCATCTCAACCCACTGAAAAAGATCTACTCAAGCAAATATTAGAACCCTTGTTAGATGATTTTCAGTATTGGTTTTCAAGATCTCGTTCCCTATTAGAATCAGAACGACTTTCATTTATGTCTATCGAGGAACAAAGTCAACTTTTAGAAAGAGTCAAAAAGTCTCAAGAAGAAGTTAAAACTGCCGTAATGCTTTTTAAGGTGACTAATGGTGAAGCAGGTATAGATACTAAAGTTTTGCTACCTTGGCATAGATTGGTTGCTGAGTGTTGGCAAATTGCCCGTAAGAGGCGGCTGCTAAAAAATACCCAATAGTCTTAACATTTTTTTCTGGTTCTGAATCGCTGTTTTCTGATTGATTAAGATCGAGTTAGCAATTAAGTTACTTAATTATTTCTCAAGGAGGGTTAAGTGTTACATTTAATTTATATACTTGCATTTACAATAATTGCTTTTTTGCTATCAGTAATTTAATTCGCAGCCTAATTACGATTAGCACTGAGTCTCAAAAAGGACCATGGAGAGCAGATTCAAGAAGCTCTCAACCTAATTCCAAGCCTTCTGCCCAGATAGCAAAGCACCCCGAGTTACTAGATGATCAGGGCAATCCCATTAAAGAACCATTATTAGTAATCCGTTCGGTTTCTGTTGAGGATGCCCGCGAAAAACTTGATTCTATCTATAATTCTTCTCCTAGTCAAACTAACAAACCAGATGAAGAGGTTTAATCTATGACAACTTCATCTTTGATAATTGATGGTTAGTAACTGATAGTGGAAAAAAATCAACAACTAATAATATTTGAGTTTAAGCAGTTTTAAAAAAGCGAATAATTTCCCGCACATGTTCTAAAAATTGACTATCCTCCGTTAGCTGAGCGATAGCATTTCTGCTTTGTATTAGCAATTGTTCATGTTCCTGCTTATTGATGCCCACAAATTTTTCTAGAGAGTTACTAAGCAATCTCAATTCTTGTTTAGTTTCTAATGATTGTTTTTGTTGTAGGCTACTAAAAGATTTAGGATTATTTAAGTCTAGCTGATGTTGTAATTTACTAACTTTTTCTTCTAGGGATTTTACTCTTGCTCGTAATTCAACTACATCTTCGCGGGGATATTTTATCTGTCGCCGAATCATGCTTAACCTTGTAGCTAGATATTGATAAGCACGAATAGCAGGACGCAAAAAAGTTAATAACAAAGCAGCAGCAGAAGTTATATAGCCGACAATGCTAATACCATAAAAAGCAAGTAAATAGAGCACCACGGCAGAAATTAAATGAAGGGCGATCGCTATCAGAATAGACCATCGTGCCACTTTTTGCACATAATTAAGTTGTTTAGCATCTACACTAATACCTTTATCTTTAGAAATAGCTGCTTCTACTATTACTTCCTGTGCATCAAAATAGACATTCCAAGGAATAGTTACAATGGCTAGTAACCAATAAAAACTGGCAATACTAATTAACCAGTCAGCTAAATTTCCAGCAGAAATGTGCAACCATTGTAGAATAAAAAATACAACCAGAGCAAGAAATCCGATCCCAAAACTCAAGCCATAATAGACATACATAATTTCTCTTTTTATTAGTATTAATCTTGCTTTCTATTATCTCTAAATTTAGTGGCGATCGCTTTCAACTATGTGATACTTTTAAAATAGTCACCCCTGACCATCTCCTAAGCAAAAACGGCTGTTGTGTAATCAAGGTAATACTACTTAAAAATTCTAGGAAAAAAAAACAGTTATAGGTGATTTCATATCTAATGGACAGAAGAGTTTTCTTGGTGATTAACTGCTAGGACTCCTCTAAACATATTCATCCCACAATGGAAAGCATATTCTCCTGTTTTTTTGGGAATAAATTCTATTGAAGTTATTTGATTGAGTTGTAAATCGACTGCTTTATGAAAATCAGGTAATAACACTTTTTCTAAACAGCTACTAGGATCTTTTCTCAAGAAATTGAGTCGCACGGGTTGACCGACTTGAACGACGATTCTATCAGGAGTATAGCCACCATCAACAGTTATTTCTACTTCTTGAATGCCTTGATGAGATTTAGCTTTTTGAGCTTTGGTTTTACTAAATAAAAACCACCATATTTCTGTTCCAATTAAGGCTAATCCTCCTAGAGTGACCAATAATTTTAAGGGCAATGGTTGTTCGATGCGAGGAAATTTATCAGTTGATTCTGTGGCTGCAATTTTGGCATAAGAATACTGGGAAATTCCTAGGATTAAGACGAGGCTAATAATAACACTCCAGATTTTTTGTTTGGTATGCATTGTTGGTTCTCCTTGTCAATTGAATAACTAAGTTCTCTGACAGCTTTTCAGCTAGTTTTAGGCTTAAAATTACGCAAACGCAAGGCATTTGTCACCACAGAAACCGAACTAAACGCCATTGCCCCACCAGCAATAACTGGGTTAAGTAACCAACCGAACAAAGGATATAAAATCCCGGCGGCAATGGGAATACCAAAAATGTTATAGATGTATGCCCAAAACAGATTTTGGCGAATATTGCCTATAGTAGCTTTACTCAGTTGAATGGCGGTAACAATGCCGTATAAATCACCGGAGATCAGGGTAAGATCACTGGCAGCCATCGCCACATCTGTGCCTGTACCAATGGCAATGCCTACATCTGCTTGGGCTAAAGCGGGGGCATCATTAATACCATCCCCTACCATAGCCACGATCTTAGATTTATGTTGACGGCTTTTCCTTTCTTGTTGGATAGATTGAATAATGCTGGCTTTTTGCTCCGGGCGTACTTGGGCAAATACTCTTTGAATACCTACTGCCGAGGCGATCGCTTCGGCAGTTTTCTGATTATCTCCCGTCAACATTACCACCTCTAAACCCATTTTTTGTAAAGCTTTAACCGCTTCAACCGAAGAAGGTTTCAAAGCATCAGCAATGCCAAGGGAGCCCTCAATTTTTCCCTCAATAGCAATTAAAGCAGTAGTTTTGGCTTCTGTTTCCCATTGTTGCCTTTGAGACTGTAGAGCTTGGGTATCGATTGCCAAAGCTTCCATCCACCGTTGTGTACCGATTTGTACCAATTTATCGGCAACAATTCCTTGTACGCCCATACCTGCTATTGCTTCAAAATTAGTTACTTCAGGCAGAGGTGTTTTTACTCCTTGAGATTGGGCGTAATTAACAACAGCTTCGGCTAGAGGATGTTCAGAATTCTTTTCCACCGCAGCAGCTAAAGAAAGGACTTCTATTTCATTGCCATCAGCTACACCATTGACTGTAAGATAGTTAGTTACACTAGGCTTTCCTTGGGTAATGGTTCCCGTCTTATCCATCACAATTGCCTGGAGTTTATGAGCCAATTCTAGACTATCTGCACCCTTAATTAAAACTCCATTTTCTGCCCCTTTTCCCGTTCCTACCATGATTGAGGTAGGAGTCGCTAAGCCCAAAGCACAAGGACAAGCAATAATTAAAACGCCGACAGTAGTAATCATGGCGAGGGTGACATTTCCCATTACATCAAACCAGATCACAAAGGTGAGGATAGCGATGGCTATTACTACAGGTACAAACCATCCCGTAACTCGATCTGCTAATTTTTGAATCGGGGCTTTACTTCCTTGGGCATCTTGGACTAACTTAACAATCTGTGCCAAAACTGTATCTTTGCCCACTTTGGTTGCCTTAAATTTAAAACTTCCTGTTTTATTAATGGTTGCTCCAATCACCTCATCTCCCGCCTGTTTTTTGACGGGGATGGGTTCCCCAGTTACCATGGCTTCATCCACTTGAGAAGTCCCTTCCATTACTTCCCCATCTACGGGAATTTTCTCTCCCGGACGTACTAAAATTAAATCGCCTACTATTACCTCTTGAATGGGAATATCTATCTCTTCTCCATGGCGAATCACCCTGGCTGTTTTCGCTTGCAAACCCATTAATTTACGGATGGCTTCTGAAGTCTGTCCTCTGGCACGATTTTCCAGTAATCTTCCTAAGAGAATTAGGGTAATAATTACTGCTGCCGCTTCATAATAGACGTCTGGAGTTAAACCTTGATTGAGGAAGAAATTAGGAAAAAAGGTAGCAAACAGGGAATATAAATAAGCTGAACCTGTTCCCAAGGCTACTAACGTATTCATATCCGCTGCATGGCGTTTAAAAGCTTTAAAGGCACCGACGAAAAAACCTTTCCCACACCACACTACTACAGGGGTACTGACTATCAGTTGTACCCAAGAATTATGTAACCAATTAGGAATTAAGGGAATATGCAACCCTGTCATGGCAGGAATCGAGCCAACCACCAGTAAAATACTCATAGTTGCTCCCAAGGCAACTTTACGGGTTAATTCCTTTTGTTCAGATTCTCGGGCAGCTTTTTCTGCATCTTCTTCCTCGTATGTTTCCGATATAGGTAAGGCGGCATAACCTGCATCGGCTACTGCTTTTTGGATGAGTTCCAGATTAGTTGTCTGGAGATTATATTTAACCGTAGCTTGAGAAATAGCGAAGTTGACGTTACATTCACTGACGCCGTTTACTTCCCTAATTGCTCCTTCAATTTTAGTGGCGCAAGAAGCACAACCCATACCTTGTAAACTAAAATGAGCTGTTTCCATGACTATACTCCTTGGTTATTTCCTAGTCTATTTGATGAGCAGCGCTCCTAATACTTTTATGTTGCTACCCAAATATGAAATCAAGATGAAATTAACGCTTGCACTTAACAAAGTGTAATGAATGTTAATCAACTGAAACAACTTCGTCTCATAGGCGATCGCCAAGTGACTTTTTTTATTTTATTACCTGAAACCTTTTCCAGGTATGGGAATTATTTCAAGGCTTTGCGTTAGGGAGCTCGCGGCGAGCGATTAAGTTACTCGCTGTACTGCGGCTGCCGCGCTTCCAGCCATCTGGAGTGCCTACCTCGAGGCGGTGGCGGCATGAAGAGCTTGGGGTTGCTGAGAAACGGCATTCGAGTGGCGATCGTAAAAGACAACGGTCTAACAGGCAAATAGTAAAGGTACTACCTTTTCTTAATTCACGTTTTACTTTTATATTTCGCTGATGAGCAGTGGCGATTAGGTATAGGAGTCTGGACAAAATCTGCTTTGGAAAACGGGAGAGAGCAAGGATAACAAAAATTAGTAGATAGACCCTGTAAGCTTTATCCCAAACATTTCATACGTCTTGGTGAAGAAATAGCAAAATTAGTAGAAGTACCAACATAAAATTTAAGGCGATCGCCTGAGCTTGCAGTGCGATCGCTCCGATCTTGTAATGAACTGACACAGCTAGATCAAGTGCAGCGAAGACAAAATTGGTTGACTGAAGATATTACCCAGAATGCCAACTGCGATCGCTCCTAGCAGCCACTTAATCCATGTTAAGGTTTTATCAATATCGTCTATTTTGGCAATTTTAGGTTTAATCTCGGTCGTATCGTTTCTAAGCTGAGTAACATCTTTCTCAACAATGGCTAATCGTTCTGAATTTTTGATTAATTGTGCAAGAATTGCACCCTCATATTGCTGCTGTGTTTCAGTTGGTGTCATTTAAGCTTGAGCAGGTTTTGCTAATCAAGAATACTACCTATATATAAGTTTAGCCAGATTTCACCATTATAGGTAAGGAGGAGCTTGAAAGACAATCCGTGATGCAAGGATACGTCAGTAAAAATCGACCACAAATAGATGCTGTACAAGTTGACCTAGTACTCCGACAATTTTGATTTGAGGGATAGGGCTGCGGGGGAGCTCCGGAGCAGGGAGCAGCTTTCAGGTGTATGTTTTTAAGATTTGGGCGAAGGTGAAACCAACCCCTAGCCCAACCCACCCTCGCCCCTACCCACCCCTAACCCCTCCCAGGAGGGGAACTGCCCAGGAGGGGAGCCAGGAGGGGAATGGAAAAAAGGGGAAGATTTATCAATGAAAGAATAGGCTTTTGAGATCATGTCTGATTAATTACCCATCATCAAAACAGCATCGTGAGTAGGTTGGGTTGAGGCGACGAAACCCAACTTTTTCAATAATTATCAAAATTACTTTTGACTTTTGAATGCGTGAGTTTTGACTTTAATTTGGTGTTGGGTTCCACTTCGTTCCACCCAACCTACGGATATTGTGGTTAATTTGCCCGAGATGATATCACTCCCTTGTCCACCTTGTCTTGCTCAACGCCTAATTATAAAAAACATACACTTGTAAGGGGGAGGGATATATCTCTCAAAATTAAAGAAAAGTGGTATAAGACCTCTAAGGGGTAACTTATGATTATTTTGAAAAACGATCTAAAAATCTTGTGCAGATAAATTCCTGCTTATGCTAGCGTTTAAATATCAATCATTTTAAAAATCATGACCGCATTAGCTCAAGAAATTCTCAATACCTTTGATAAGTTGCCTGATACAGAACAACTTGAGATTGCAGTAGAAATTTTGAGGCGACTTGTCCATTTCGACTTTCCGCCATTGACAGATGAAGACTTTGTTTTAAATGCTGAAGAGCTATTCTTAGCTCTAGATCAACAAGAAGCTGATTATGAGTAGTCCTGAGCGCGGTGAAGTCTGGCTTGTTGATCTGGGCTATGTTGCAAAGGTTAGGCCGTGCCTAGTGGTTAGTATTCCTGCTCTTAACCAAGATCGAGCATTAGTAACTGTAGGGGCGCAAGGCTTGCGCCCAGAAAGTGTAAAGTGTAGCAATCTTTTTTGAAATTGGTATAAAACCATGCCTACTGAGTTTGGAGAGTTCATAGTGTCAAAAACCAGTTCAGTTCAGGGGTTCTGATTCTTGCCCAGAAATTGTCAATTAGTGATGCAATTGAAGCAGTTATCATCGTTTGGGAGGTTTCTACTGCTGAGGAATGGGTCAATCAAATAATGTCTATCCCATTTTGAGGCGATCGCCCTTAAGCTCTAAGCCCGAAATTTAGGATTACGGGAAATTAACGCCAAAGGACGGGTGAGCTTGGTGGGAACTGGAGATAAACTAAGAAATAAAGGAGGAATTATCCTAAAATTTACTCGTTCCTAATTCTCAGGTTCATTTACTCATGGCTAAAAATTGGGCGATCGCTATTGGCATAAATCAATATGATAACCTCCAATCCCTCAATTATGCTCAGGCAGATGCTGAGTCAATGCGGGATTATTTTTGCCAGGAAGTCGGATTTGAGCAGGTTTATTTCTTTGCGGCTGATGCTCCTCCGATTACTCCAGAGTATGGAAATCCTTTGAGTGCTCAACCCACTTTTGGGGCATTGATGCGATTCTTGCGGGTACGATTTGAGGAAAAATTTCTCGAGGCAGGAGATAACCTTTGGTTTTTCTTTGCCGGACACGGCATTCGCCATCAGGAGCGAGATTATCTCATGCCCTCAGACGGAGATCCTGGAGATGTGGAGCGTACTGCCATTCCCATGAGTTACATAACAGAGAGGCTGCGGCGTTGTGGGGCAGATAATGTCATCCTCTTGGTAGATGCCTGCCGCCACACCCAAGGGAAACGAGCGGGAATGGGCATAGGCAGGGAAGTGCAAAAAGGAGTCGTGACTATTTTCTCTTGCAGCCCCGAAGAAATTTCTTATGAGATAGAACAGCTTCAACACGGAGTCTTTACTTACGTCTTACTAGAAGGTTTGAGGATTCAAGGAGAGGGAAATTGTGCTACCGTAGAACGCCTATCTCTGTATCTGCGCGATCGAGTTCCCCGACTCACCCAGCAATATCGGCGACGGCAACAGACACCCTATGCAGTGGTGGAACCTGCCTCTAAATATCACCTGATTCTCTTGCCCCATCAAGCAACTGAGAAAGATGCCGAAACTTTAAAGTTAGCAGCGTTTAAGGCAGAGGTGAAGGGAGAGTGGGAACGAGCTAAGCAATTATGGATTCGGGTGTTGGTGGTTTCTCCTGCCAATCCCGATGCCATTGATGCTCTGGAGCGTTTAGCTTTGGGGCAAAAACAGTCTGCTCGCAGAACAGCCAGGCGCCGCCTTGAAGAAATAGAGCAACAAGGAAGTACCTCTCGCTCTCCTGATAACCCGAGAATTCCTCATCTTACTCGGCGAGAGTTGATTAAGTGGTTGGGATGGGGAGGAATAGGTATCGTTACAGTAATGGTGTTGCCAAGAGTCTGGGAGTTATTACAAAAACCAGAGGAAATGTTGTCGGAAGATATAAAAATAGCACTCGCTCAGTTTGATAGTATTACTATTGCTTCTGTTGCTATGATTATTAGAACCTTAGAAAATGAAAATTACCAAATTGAAGACATAAAAAATAAAATTACGGAAATACTTTGTAATAGTCCAAATTGTTTAAAATGGGATACAAGTCTAAAAACTTTAGATCCTAATCATAAAAAACAATGGGTAAAAGAAATTCTGGATTATCAACAGAGAAAAGAGATTACACCAGATGGAATTATTGGTTTAGCTACTCGACAAAAATTATTGGCTGATTTAAGAGCTAAATTATCTGCTCAAGCTCAACAAACACCATCGGTTAATTCTCAGCCAAAGCTAACTACTTTCTCCTTTGAGGTAATAACGGTGGATAACCGAGGCAATCAAGTGGATTCACAGAACCGGAAAGCTAAGCAATTCACGGAAATGATTAAGGATAACATCGGTTTACAAATGGTCTCCATTCCAGGGGGTACTTTTATGATGGGAACGGAAGAGGAAGAAATAGAAAGGCTGGTTAAAAAATTTGATAGGGAATGGTTTAGAAAGGAAAAACCCCAACATCAAGTAACAGTACAACTCTTCTTTATGGGTAAATATCAAGTCACACAAGCACAATGGAAGGCGATCGCCCAACGGACTAATTTGAAAGTAAATATTGAACTGACACTGTATCCATCTTATTTTCAAGGAGGTAATCGTCCAGTAGAGCAAGTAAGCTGGGATGAAGCGGTAGAATTTTGCGCTCGCCTCTCCAAACTTACCGGAAGAAAATATCGCCTCCCCTCTGAAGCGGAATGGGAATATGCCTGTCGTGCCGGAACCAGCACCCCATTTCATTTTGGGAAAACGATAACCACGTCAACTCTAATCCTAATCCCGACTCGCGCGGCAGCAGTTTTGGTTTTCGTGTAGTGAGGGGTGAGGCGAGGACTCAATAGCCCTTTGCCCTTTAGCACTTTTGCCCTCTGCTTATTCCCGCCAAAGGCGGGTCGAATTTTGAGCAACAATTATTAAGTTTCGTTAAGATGTCAAGACTCAACTTACAATAGTGTGCTGACACATCTTAAATGATGCTTTAGATTTCGTTCGTAGTTGTGCTTTAGCATAATAAGTGGGTGTCAAGAGCCATCGGTGTCAACTTAAGCCATAAATAAACTACCAAAAAGGTTGACTCACAATCTATCATCGCCGCCGACCTACCGCTTTAACTAACTCCTCACAAGCCTGGCGGAAAATTGCCACATCCACTCCCAGCCCAAGATACTGAACCCCAGCATCAATCCAGAACTTAGCGGTTTCTGGGTTAGCGGCAAAGGTACCAGCAGCTTTGCCAGCCTTGCGGATAGTCTGCAATGCACTCTGCATCAATTCCGTGACACGGCGATCGCCCACTTGACCCGGAATTCCCAGGGACTGGGATAGGTCATATGGTCCGAGAAAGATAACATCAATATGGGGAACAGTAACGATCTCTTCCAGGTTATCCACCCCACTTTTACCTTCGACGTGAATCACTACCAGGGATGCCTCGTTCATCTCCTCTGTACTTGAGGTGGCTCCATAAACTCCGGCACGAGTAGAGAAGGAAAGACCGCGAGAACCGAGGGGGCTATATTTGGCACTCCTGACCACTGCTGCCGCGTCTTCCTTGGTTTCAATTTGAGGCACTTGTACACCTGCACTGCCGATGTCAAGGGCGCGTTGAATCTGGGGCGCGTCGTTTTTACGGACTCGGATGATAGGTGCAACTCCTGCGCAGTCGGCTGCACGACAGAGGTCTTCTGCTGCTAGAGTATGCACGGGACCGTGTTCTAAATCAATTACAGCGAAGTCAAATCCTGCATGTCCGCAGATTTCGATCAAGGCAGGGTAGGGCAGTTCATAAAGGTGCCGAGTACAACTTCGCCTTGCTTGAGTTTTCTTTTCAGAATCTTATAATTATCTTGTCTTAACATTTGTAACTTAACTGTATAGCGAAACGTTTGGGTTGACGCTCATTAGTGGGAGAATCCATAGTTGTCAGAGCAAAGACATTATTAATATTACTTTAGTTGCTTCAGATTGTGTAATTAGCCTAATGATAGAGAAGCTATAACCAACTACCAAATTCCTTGCGATCGCCAACTTTTTAACCAATTTACTTCATTTCAACCTTAAAGTAATTTTCTGTAGACTTGCGCGGCGGTCTGGAATGGCAGGAGTAGTACGGGTGAACTGCTGTCCAGGGGACAGAAAAGTGAGTGAAGAATCTACTTTTGAAAACTATACTGGTGATGTAAGGGAGCCTGATAAAGGATCTAATGGATGTTATTTTTGATGTTTACAAATAAATCTGGCCAGAGGACAGAAAAGTGAGTGAAGAATCTACTTTTGAAAACCAGACTGGTGATGTAGGGGAGTCTGATCAAGAATCTAATGTCGGAACTGAAGAGCAAAGTAAGAAAGGTTTTTTGCAATATTTTACTGGTCAATGGAGTAAACCAGGAGGGTTTGTTGCTGCTGTTGTGATGACTTGGGGTGTACAACTTTTATATGGCTTTTCTTCTCAACCAGATTGGAAGAGTGGACTTCGGGCATTTTCGGTCATATGGTTTGCTGGCGGAGCAGCATTTTTTGTTGGCAGCTTTTTTGGCTTTCTGTTTGGTGTACCTAAGTTGAAGCCAACTCAGTCCAGCCAGATAAAAAGTGAGTCGGAACCGGAAGAAGACTTGGAAGAAGGTGCTATCCAAGAATCCAGTAGTAGTCAGGGAACTTTATTAGATGAAAATACGAATCTACAGGAAGTGTCCGACTGGCTAACCAAAATAATAATTGGTATAGGCTTGGCCGAGTTTAGAGCCATAGCTGAGTGGATAGGAAATCTTGGACAAAATATCGGCAATGGAATTGGTGGGAATGGATCCAGTACTATGGCTATTGCCTCTATGGTGTATGGTTTTGTATGTGGTTTTCTCTATTATTACCTTTGGGCGCGAATAATTGTTCTAGAAATTCTTGAGACTCGTGACTGGCATAGGATTAATCCTAATCCACATAACCAAAATCGTTAACAATGCTTGATGTATATTTGGTTTGCTATTATTGACACAGTGAAACTGAATCGGATTTGGTGTTGCGGGTTGCTAATATCATGTCGGACAAATTAACCGCAATATCCGTAGGTTGGGTAGAACGAAGTGAAACCCAACACCTCATTAAAGTCAAAAGTCACGCATTCAAAAGTCAAAAGTAATTTTGATAATTATTGAAAAAGTTGAGTTTCGTCGCCTCAACCCAACCTACGCACGTTGCTGTTTTTATTATGGGTAATCAATTAGACATGATATAAAAATCAATTCCGACGAGAGGTATTTTGATAGACAATTTTTTCCTTTCCTTGATGCTCCCGCCATGGATGATCAAATTTGAGACGTCTAACTATATCTTGCTTTGCTATTTCGAGTATACTTAGTATTAAATCGCAGTAATTAGAGTTTTTCTAAAGATCAAGAGGACTTCTAACACCTCTACCACCACGATTAACCAAATGGGTGTAAATCATAGTTGTTTTGACATCTTTATGACCCAGTAATTCCTGTACCTTCCGAATATCGTAACCATCTTCGAGCAGGTGAGTGGCAAAACTATGTCTGAGAATACGAGGAGTGGCATTTTTCGTAATTTTTGCCTTTTTTCTCGCTTTTTTCAGCGCTCTTTGAATCCTATCTTCCGATAGATGATGTCTTCTTTTTCGTTTTGTTTCAGGATGTAACGATCTAGTGGGTGAGGGAAAAAGATACTGCCATTCCCAACTTCTAGCAGCATGAGGATATTGACGAGCTAAGGCATCAGGCAATTCTACTTCTCCTAATCCTTCTGCTAAATCTAAATTATGAAGGGATTGAGCATAATTAAGTTGTAGCTTTAACGGTTCAACTAGTTGTTCCGGCAACATTGTCAGTCGGTCTTGTTTTCCTTTTCCATCCCGAATCATGATCTTTTTCTGGGAAAAATCAATGTCTTTAACTCGTAAGCATAATCCCTCCATAAGACGCATACCCGAACCATAAAGTAAACTAACTACTAGATGTTCAAATCCTTCAATCTGGCTCAAGATAGTTTTGATTTCTTCACGAGTTAAAACAACAGGTAAACGCTTTGGTCGTCTAGCTCGTTCTATATTATCAATGTGGGGTAAATTAACTTGAAGCACTTGACGATAAAGAAATAATAATGCCGAAAGAGCAATATTTTGAGTTGAAGCGGCAACTTTTTTTTCTGTAGCTAGATGGGAAAGATAAACTCTAATTTCTTCAACTCCCAGATCTTGAGGATGTTGCTGATTATGGAAACAAAGATAATCCAAAATATAGTGAAGATAGCTTTCTTCGGTGCGACGGCTCATGTGTTTGAGTCTTAAAGTACGACGTACTTGATTGAGAAAAGGAGATTCTGAGAAGGAATAATAAGGGGTTGACATTTGCCTTTATTTGCGGTACTATATCTATATAAATAATATTATACTGCAAATGCACTACGATTGTAAGTTCGCTGCCTTCAAGGTAGGTGGCAGTTTCTAACGGGCGTTTCGATAAGCAATTTCAATTCGAGGTGATCGTCAGATGAATGGTATCAAGGAAGTAACCCCAACGTCTTGGGAGATGCTCAATACTGAGCTCTTCGCTGATTCATGGCAGCCCGATATCAGGCGCCATCGGTCCTCTTGGGCCTTCCGAGGTGTCTCGCGGGCAAGCTACGACCTCAGCAGCACACTACAACGCCTCGGCCACAAAGGCTCCAAACAAGATATGATTGAGGAGGCCTTGAAACGGAACTTCCGAAAATACGCGCACAGCAGAAACATCAAAGGCGAATGGGAGTGGCTGTCGGTCGCGCAGCATTTCGGTTTGCCCACGAGAATCATCGATTGGACCTACTCGTCTTATGTGGCCCTTCATTTTGCAACCAACGAACTCTCAAAAATTGAAGAGGACGGAGCGGTCTGGTGCATCCACATCGATCGGGCTAATGAGCATCTACCTCCGAGTCTTCGAAAATTACTGGCTGCAGAGCGCTGCCGAGTATTCACTATTAAGATGCTTGAGAATAAATTCGATAATACCCGCCAATGGGCAGAGGAGGAGGGTCAGCGCGAGTTCGTACTCTTTTTTGAGCCACCATCTCTAGATGCGCGTATAGTCAATCAAGTTGCGCTATTCGCGATGATGTCTGATGCCACTCTTCGGCTCGACACTTGGGTTCAGCAGTTCCCTGGAATCTGCAAAAAGATCATTGTTCCAGCAAGTCTCAAGAAAGTCTACTGCACTGGCAGCGAACCCAGCCGTTCCAGACGCAGGAGCTCCCCGCGGCGCTGAGCCGCCAGCCGTTATATCGCTACACTAAGTCTTGTTAATTTATTATCTACTAATTTTTGTAGTGCGATCGCTTAAAAATTCCTCTACATTCCAACTAGGAATAACCATAGTTGCCTTACAACGATCAAAAAAATTAGTGGGTAGCTCCTGTAAGCTTTAAAAGTTTTAGACTGATTGGGCGTTTGCTATTATATGAAGTAAAAATTGTGCGAGGCGTTCTTCGTCAAAAACCGGATATTAATATTGTGCGTGTTCAAGATGTGGACTTATCGGGAGCAGATGATCCAGCCGTGTTAGCATGGGCAGCTCAAGTGAGAAACTTTATTTTGAGGTAGAATAGGGTTCATAAAATAATTTAGTTCAAATTTTATCATGTCCAAGTCCCGGACAATTTATGTGTGTAATGCTTGTGGAGCAGAAACACCTCAATGGTTTGGTAAATGTCCTAGTTGTAGTGTTTATGGTACTTTAGAAGAACAATTAGTTAACTCCAACAATGGTAGCTTTACTAGGCCGGGATGGCAGTCTCAAAGTCGTCAAAATAGTAAAATTACAGGACCAGCACAGCCTAGAGCTTCGGTGCGTTTCTCTCAAATTACTAATGAGGTACAACCCCGCTTTGATTCTGGTTATGGGGAATTAGATCGAGTTTTAGGAGGGGGCGTTGTACCAGGCTCTCTGGTACTAATCGGCGGAGATCCCGGTATTGGCAAATCTACTCTGCTGCTACAGACAGCAAATCAGCTAGCAATAAGACTTCCACGCATTCTCTATGTTTCCGCCGAAGAATCAGGACAACAGGTAAAATTACGCGCTTCTCGTTTAGGGGTGGGTGTAGTAGAAGAAGAGCAACAACCCAAAGTCGATAATCAGGGGAATGGTCATCAAAAAAAGCAAAAATCAGTGGCCCAAACCGAAAAGAAAGGCAATTCTGAAGCGAATTTATATGTAATGCCAGAAACTGATTTAGAAGAAATTCTGCGGGAATTAGAATCTCTTAAACCCCAAGTAGCGATTATTGATAGTATTCAAACTCTTCACTTCGCTTCTTTGACTTCTGCACCAGGTTCGGTATCCCAGGTACGCGAGTGTACTTCTGCCCTAATGCAAGTTGCTAAAAGAGAAAATATTACTTTATTTATTGTCGGTCATGTAACTAAAGAAGGAGCGATCGCCGGTCCGAGAGTTTTAGAACATTTAGTCGATACAGTGCTCTACTTTGAAGGCGATCGCTACGCTTCCCATCGATTGTTGCGCTCCGTCAAAAACCGTTTTGGGGCGACCCATGAAATTGGTATTTTTGAAATGGTGGATCGTGGTTTGGCAGAAGTATCTAACCCCTCAGAATTATTTCTTAGCTCTCGAGATGAATTAGCTCCTGGTACCTCAACAGTGGTGGCTTGTGAAGGTACTCGCCCGATTGTCGTGGAATTACAGGCTCTGGTGAGTCCCACTAGTTATGCTTCTCCTCGCCGCTCCACTACAGGGGTAGATTATAACCGTTTACAACAAATTTTAGCCGTATTAGAGAAAAGAGTCGGTATTCCTCTGTCGAAGTTAGATGCTTATGTCGCCTCGGCTGGGGGTTTAGGGGTAGAGGAGCCAGCGGCAGATTTAGGTATGGCTATTGCTATAGTTGCTAGTTTTCGCGACCGGGTAGTCGATCCCCGTACTGTTTTAATCGGAGAAATAGGTTTAGGGGGACAAGTTAGATTAGTCTCGCAGATGGAGTTACGTCTCAAAGAAGCTGCTAAATTAGGTTTTAAACGAGCAATTGTTCCTAGAGGACAAAGTTTTGCCGACGATCTGGGGTTAGAAATTATTCCTGTGGGCAAGGTTATTGATGCGATCGTGGTGGCCATACCTTCCAGGGTAAGCTCATCTTAAAGTGTATAAAATGTACTTGACGAAAGTCGAGTAATAGGAGGTATGATTTGCCAGGATTTCTGAGGAGCATCAGTGAGCAATCTCTTGTCTCGTGATGTTGGCTAGTGACACTGATTACTGTGACTTCCGCTGTTGCTTTTCTCTCAAGGCGATCGCTCTTTCTCTTGAACAGGTTCATGTGTATTGTCAAGCATTACATACTCAGATCATTGGTAACAAGTTAAGCATGGAGGTAAGTTGTCAAGGGACTTTTAGAAGTAAATTGGAAGAAAAACTGGTCTGAGCTTCTCTGTTTTTCTGGAAAGGGAGCAATTATTA
>JAAUYA010241295.1_pt1 | contig 30937 bp, 32 predicted proteins | sample 7278161 | NCBI WGS metagenome assembly JAAUYA01 (sample SAMN14350120, study PRJNA611818) | marine sediment metagenome | isolation source: surface marine sediment (3m) | place: French Polynesia: Moorea | collected 2018-08
CATGCAGCAACTTGGACAAGGGAAATGTGTCGTCGCCGTCATCAGCGATAGATACCTCAAATCCGAAAACTGTATGTTTGAATTAGTAGAAATTGCCCAAAATGGCGACTTTTATCCGCGCATTTTCCCCGTTGTCCTCAAAGATGCCAGAATTCATAAAGCCACCGAACGACTACAATATATCCAATATTGGGAAGAACGAATCAAAGAACTAGAAACCGCTATGAAATCAGGGGGTTTAGCCAACCTACAAGGCATTACCGACGACCTCAACTTATATACCAAAATCCGCGATCGCATCGCTTCCCTTACCGATACTTTAAAAGACATGAATACCCTCACCCCAGACATTCACCGTCAATCCGATTTTGAAGCCATCATCAAAGCTGTAGCAACCAAACTAGAAGAAGATGCCCAAAAGGCGATCGCCTGCTAACTCCTCCATCACCTAACACTCTTCTGGAACTTGCAGAAAACTTTTGCTAAATCTGGATTCTGTTACTGTGATCTCATCAGTGCGATCGCTTGAATGCTTATACCAATTTCAGAAAAGATTGCCACACTTTTTGAAATTGGTATTAGATGAGCGCAACCCAACAGCCAAAGTGTATGTGTTGGGTTTCGCTTTTGACTTTAGGCGAAAGATTTTGGGCACAAGTTGGACAACGCTTCACCCAACCTACAGCTACTAAAAAAGCATTGATTCCTCCTTCTGGGAGTCTTTTGAATTCCGCAAAGCGTTACTATAAGGTAAAGTCTTGATATTTGATAACGAATCATGGAATTAAATTTACTATTCAACATTGCCAATATTTTCGTGCTCCCTTTTTGGGTTTTAATGATTGTTTTGCCGAACTGGGGCGTTACCCAAAAAGTCATGAAATCATACCTTCCTTTTATTCCTCTGGCAGGTTTATACATCTATTTATTCATCATTAGTTTAAGTCCTGAATCTGCTCAAGTACTCGCAAACCCTCAACTACCAGAACTGGCACAAGTATTTAGTGATGAAAAAGTTACCTTTACTGGTTGGGTACATTTTATCATCTTAGATTTATTTGTCGGTCGTTATATTTATTGGCAAGGACAAAAAGAGAAAGTCTGGACAATTCATTCACTAATTCTCTGTTTATTTGCTGGACCAATTGGACTTTTATCTCACATTATTACTAGTAGTCTTCAAAGTAAATTTCTGCTCAATAAAGATGTAGAATTAACTGAAGAAGTATCTTAAACTGGTTGATGGTTGATGGTTGATAGAGCTAAAATCGGTAAATATCCTTAATTACTTGTACCCAACCATCAGCCAGAGAAGCTAAAATGCGATCGCCTTTTTCTTTGCTAGCGACAGTAGCATCTCCCATCACGCCACTTTTGCTCAATTCTTTGGTTAACCAAGCAAAGGGTAATTTTCCTTCCATCGACAAGAGACTATTTTCGGGTAAATTTTGGGGATATTCTCTCACAGCTCGCTCCATTTTTACTTGTTCGGGTAATAAAGATAACATCAAACTAGTTTCTGCATCTCCGGCATGAATACCATACTCTAACTCTTTTTCGGTTAATAATTCTGAGGTAATATTGGGAACCCGCCAAGTAAATAAAGGAAACACTGATAAATCTTCATATTTTTGATGTAAATCTCGGGCAATTATTTCCATAACTTGTGGCTGTCCACCATGAGAATTCATTAAAACTAACTTACGGAAACCAGCACGATAAATACTTTCTGCTGTTTCTTTAATCACCAACAACAAAGTTTCAGCACTAAGAGTAATTGTGCCTGGAAAATGCCAGTGTTCGTTCGATTTTCCATAATAAAGACAGGGTAGAGCATAAGCCGGAATATCTACTGCCAATTGTTTTAAAGCTTTACCCAATACCCCTACACTAATAGCCGCATCAACTACTAGAGGTAAATGATGTCCGTGTTGTTCTATTGCCCCTAATGGTTGAATAATTACGACATTTTCTTTGTTAGGCATTGCCTCTATTTCTGACCAAGTTAGGTAAGCAAAAAAACGTTCTGAAGGAATAAAACCGTGAATCATCTAACACCAAAAAATATCTTGTTATTAAATTAAATTTACTAACAAGATTGTAGCAGAAAATAACTTTCTTGATGCTGAGTTTCTTTTAAGAAACCATAATTACGCTCTAAATTTGATAGGTAATACCTCGATAAGTTCTGGTTTTACGTTTAGCTGTATGGACTTTTGAATTTGTTTTTTCCTCAATCACAGTTTCTTGATCTATGCTTGAGGTCTCTTCTTGAGTATTATCCTGAGATTCAAAAATTTGAGCTGGTGCTGATTCTTGTTCTCTAACAAAAACTTGATAATTCGAGGGGGAGTTATTATTCTTGGCTACAGTAGATTTACTAGTAACTGCTAATAAATTATTGTTTTGATTATTTTGTTGATTGATTTTTTCTTCAATATTTAGTTCTTCTTTCCAAACAGTAAAGGAATAATTTGTTTCAGTAATAAAACTATGCACACCTGAGTTAGTTAATTCTTGACAAAGAATGAACGCCTTACCTTTAAATTTTTTCGGTAAATCAGATGTTCTGCGGAAAATTTTATCAAAACATTCTATTTGTAATGATTTCTTAACCTCTGTACTGGATACCCCTTGACTTTCTAAGTCCTTCATATTGATGACGTACATAGCAGTAATTCTCAGTAATTATGAACTTTCTCTTATTAGTTTTGCTTAGATTAAGATAACTAAAAAGTATTAGCTAAAATGTAAGGGTTTTTACAGTATCAATTAATTCTATATATCAACAAGTTGAAAATATTTTCTAGTTCTTGTTTCTTACTAATCGCCAAGTTTTTCCTTCTTTCTGTCGTTGCAAGTAAATATCAAAGGGATTCTTTGTTTGTTCGATTTTTTGACGATGAAGTTTTAAATTTAATTGATATGTACCTTGAAGATGATAGGTAGGCAAGTTAGCTACCACAAGTGGTTCAATTTTATTCACCTTGATTTGAGTAATTTGTAACTCGGGAGTAGTTGTTTGTAAGTTATCACTCAGATAATGATGTACGTATTGTAACTGTAAAGCGATCGCTTTTTCAACTATCTCGCCACTAGGGGCTAATTCTAGGGGAGGGGTAACTATGCCGCAACCAGCAGCGATTAGGATCGTGCTCATTAAGAAGATAAGTATAACTCGATTGATAAGTAAGTACATTAGGTTAGGAATGAGGATTTAATAATTTATATAACTGTAGGGTGTCGTTAGCGATAGCGTAACGCACCAAGAATTCAAGTTTGACACTTTATTTAATTTTCGTTCCTTAAGAGTTAGTGGAGGGGTTAGGGTTTAGGATATAGTTGGGTTGAAATTGAGTAAAATAGTTAAACGATAGTTGAGCGTAGGTGGTTGGCTTAAGGCGATCGCCGTAACTAATGTATCACAACTTGACCGACTTTGGTTAGAGACAAATAACTAGATTAATTTTTCTTTGTTTGCCATAAATTTAGAGTAAATGTCACCTAAAAATAATTCTGAACCCTCTCCTGAAAACCAACCATCTATTTCTCAACCAGAAGCAATTAATTCGTTGGAAAATACTATTAAACAGTTAACCGAGATTGTTGAAAAAATCAATACTCAAGGCGAAGTTAATTTAGCCAATCAAAATGCGATCGATAATCTTGTGAATGTTACTAATGAATTAGCAACTTCTCTAGCAATACAGCCACAGCAACCTGTAAAAGAAGCTCCCAAAAAATTTAAATTCAAACTAATTGTTATTGGTATTATAGGGGCGATAGCTTTAATAATCACTGTCAACTTTTTGCTTACTAAACCAGCTCAAGAAATAGCCAAAAAATTACCAACAAAAGATATAGAAATAACTGAACAAGTACCAGATTTAACTATTAAAGAAGAGCCAACCATTATAGACAAGATACCTAAAGATGAGCTAGAAGTAAGAGAAAAACCTCGCGAATCAATTCCTTCCCAGAAACCAACACTTTCCGAATCAATTTCCCCAGAGGAACCAACAATTGAAGAAAATTTACCCTTTGTAAAACCAAAATTAACCCCAGAGCAAAATTTAATTGCTTCCATTCAAAATCAAGTAGCAGAGATTAGTCAAAAGTATGCAGAAGGAGCAATTTTAGCAATTGAAGCTGATTTTGATAGTGGTTATTTAACAGTTACTATTGATGACAGTTGGTATCAACTAGGAAAAAATCAACAAAATAAATTATCACAAGAAATATTAAATAAAGCCCAAATCTTAGATTTTTACAAATTAACAATTAAAGACACTAAAAATCATTTAATTGCTCGGAGTCCAGTAGTAGGAAATGAAATAATTATTTTCAGAAGATAAAGATCTATAGCAATTTTTACTCCTTATGAGGTATACTCCATCAACAATCAACAAAAGCCAGGATATATAGCTGTACTTCATAACTATTTGGCGTAGGGACAAGATAAGTGAGTTTTTTTTGCCGTGAAAGTCATGGTTTCCCCCTAGGAACAATTTTCTCTTAAGATTATTAAGATTATAGTTATCAATTAACTGTATATTTATTGATTTTTAATGGCTCTTTTATCTAAAAATTTATCTTGATCCTATTCCTAAGACTCGGTTAAAGATTTTCTATAGTGTTGAGCCAAGATCCCGTACTTGGGTGCAAATACCATCGCCATCACAAATAGCAGCGTCAGAAGCACCACAATGCAACCACCAGTGGATACGTCCAAGTGATAGCTAAGATAGGTTCCCATTACGCAAGAGAATACGCTACTAACAACTGAAATCCATAACATACGATCGAAACGATCGCTCAACAAATAGGCGATGGAGCCAGGGGTAACCAACATAGATATTACCAGAATGATACCAACTGTTTGCAAGGCAGTTACGATGGTCAGAGCCAATACTGAGAGCAGGGTATAATACATAACCTGAGTGCTCAGACCAATAGCCTTAGCGTGGTTGGGATCGAAACAGAACAACAAAAGATCTTTGCGCCTTACTAGAATCACTATCAGGGTGATAGTGCCGGCAATGAGGGTTTGAATGATATCCTGCTGAGAAATACCGAGCACGTTACCAAAGAGGATGTGGAACAGATCGACGTTACTGGGAATTTTGGTGACCAGTACTAAGCCCAAGGCGAAAAAGCCAGTAAACACGACTCCAATGACTGCATCTTCTTTCAGGCGAGTTTGTGATTTGACATAACCGATGGCTACAGTGGCTCCAAAGCCAAATAGGAATGCACCGATGGCAAAGGGAATGCCCAGGGCGTAAGCCACCACTACTCCAGGCACCACTGCGTGGGAAATGGCATCCCCCATCAGTGACCAGCCTTTGAGGGTGATGTAGCAAGAGAGCACGGCACAAACAAGCCCGACAAAGGCGCTAACCCAGATAGCTTGAACTAGAAATCCATAATTCAAAGGTTCAACTAGCCAATCCCACAGGGGAATTGCCGCGATTAAATGACTCATACATCTACCTCAGATTTATGAGACCTTTGGTTGAGGCTGATTATAGGCAAGCCACCGAAGGTCATCTCTAGGTTTTCTTGAGTGAAGGTTGCTTCAGTAGTTCCAGAGGCAAGTACGGTACGATTGAGGAGGATAGTGCGATCGCAAAAGGTCGAAATTGATGCCAAATCATGGGTAGATACCAGAATAGTATGACCTTCTTGCCGCAGTTGGATCAACAAATCAATAATCCGCTTCTCAGTCTTGACATCCACTCCGGTAAAAGGCTCATCCAGCAAAATTACCTTCCCTTCTTGAGCCAATGCCCGCGCCAAAAATGTGCGCTTTTTCTGCCCTCCTGAGAGTTCACCAATTTGGCGATCGCGAAAATCACTCATCCCTACCCTTGCCAGACTCTCCATCACCAAGCGACGATCTTTAGCACTAGGAATCCGTAGCAAGTTCATATAACCGTAACGCCCCATCATGACTACATCAAAAACGCTCACCGGGAAATTCCAGTCAACTTCGTCCGACTGAGGCACATAAGCCATTAGTTGTTGCTTCTGAGCCTTTTGAACAGAAATACCGCCGATGTGAATCTGTCCTTGACTGGGCTGTAAAAAACCCATGATCGACTTGAACAGTGTGGACTTACCTCCACCGTTAGGCCCTACTAGAGCAGTGATAGTACCAGGTTCTACACTACAGTTAACATTATAGAGAGCTAAGCGAGTGTTACTATAGATAATGCTGAGGTTATCCACATCAATATTGAGGTTTTGAATTTTAGATTGCATAATCCTTTAAAATTCCATAATCTTGAGTAAGTGTGAGAAAGAATTACAAATTAAGAACTGCGAATTTTACCAAATTCGGTAACATAAACTTATACCTATAGCATGGGCATTACTTAACCTTGCTCCCTGCTAGTAGGCCATTGGCAATGGTGCGGGTATCATATTCCAGTAAATCTAAAAAGGTGGAAACAGGTCCTTCTGACGTAGAAAGTGAATCTACATAGAGGTTACCCCCAAACCGCGCTCCTGTCTCTTTGGCAACAAGCTTTTGTCCCTTGTCGCTGACGGTACTTTCGCAAAAAATGGTGGGTACGTCGTTAGCTTTCACTTCCTCAATCACGGATTGCACTTGCTTAGGCGTGAACTGCTGCTCGGCGTTAATCGGCCACATGTAAATTTCCTTCATGCCGTAGTCACGGGCTAAGTAGGAAAATGCCCCTTCGCAGCTCACCAAATAACGCTGATTTGCGGGAACTTGCTCTAAATCCTGCCGTAGTTGATTGTCGATCGCTTGTAGCCGTTTACTGTAGGCTGCTGCATTGGCGTTGTAGGTGTCGGCATTTTCTGGATCCAGCTCCACAAAAGCTTTGCGGATATTCTCAACATATTTCAAGGCATTCTGTGGTGACATCCAGGCATGAGGATTAGGTTTGTCGCTATAAGGTCCTTCAGCAATGGAAATCGGCTCAATTCCTTCTGTCAGTAACACCGAGGGAACGTCTTTGACATTGCCCAAAAACTTCTCAAACCAGCGCTCCAAATTCATGCCGTTATACAGAATCAACTCAGCATCTTGGGCTTTGACCAAATCACTAGGGGTGGGTTCGTAGCCGTGAATTTCCGCTCCAATCCGCGTAATCGATTCCACTACTAGCTTATCACCCGCTACGTTTTGAGCCATGTCCGCTAGAACGGTGAAAGTGGTAAGGACTTTCTTTTTATTCCCTCTGTTTGTTGGTCCTTTGGTAGCCACGTCAATGGTTCCAGCAGTGTCTGAGCTGGAAGAGGGTGATAACACCTCCGTTCCCCTACAACCAGTTAGCCAGACGGCTAAAGCCAGGCTAGCAAATAGTTTGATACTCCGTAGCAAGAAAATTTGTGTCATGAGGGACGGGAGCAGTTAATTTTCATAATCTTTTCATTTTTCATATTTATTTCATAATATCTCATCAGAGAGCGAATAGCTATCCGTTAATATTTCTTCACAAAGCCAAGACATTATAATCTCTTGATAATTAATCTTACAGATACTATTAGTATTAGTGAAAGTAAGCTAAGCAACCAACAACTAAAATATGACTACTTTAAGTTCCCAACAAGTTCTCTCTCAACTGCAACAAGGAAAATCTCTTGCTGAGGCTGAATTAAGTTGTATTAATTTACAAGGGCAGAATTTAGATAAAACTGTTTTTCATCACGCTTACCTTAAACATGCCAATCTCCAAGATGCGTCTTGTCAAAAAGCAGATTTTTCTGAAGCAGAATTAATGTTTGCTTCGATGTCAGGCATTGTCCTCATTCAAGCTAATCTGGTTGGGGCTAAGTTACATAATGCTCAACTTAAAGGGGCTAATTTACGACAAATCAATGCTTCTAGAGCTAACTTTTATGGGACAAATTTAGATAACTTTGAGGCATCTTCAGGGATATTTATCGGTACTAATTGGCAAGAAGCAAAAGGAGAGAAAGTTAATTTTAGTAATGCTAATTTAGACAAAGCTAATTTGAGTAATGTTAATTTACCAAAGGGCAATTTTTCCCATGCTCAACTAAATCAAGCTATTTTAACCATTGCTAACTTAACCGAAACTCTCTGGCAAAGAGCTAATTTGGAAGGGGCAATTTTAAATAATGTCTGTTTAATCAATGCTAATTTTAGCCAAGCAACTCTAGTGGGTGCTGAATTAAAACAAGGGGATTTGACTGGAGCTATTTTTGAGCAGGCAGATTTATCTGAAGCTATTTTAGATTATGCTTTGCTAGAAAATGTCAGTTTATCTGAAGCATCACTATTTGCTGCTAATTTAGAGGGAGCTACTTTTTCTCAGGTTAATCTTCATGGTACAGATTTGAGGGAAGCTAATTTGGAAAATACGGTTTGGAGCGAGGTTGATTTTTCTAACTGTAAAGTCAAAGGTGCTACTTTTACGGATGCTCAGGGATTAACAGAACAACAAAAGCAATGGCTAAAAGAGCATGGTGCTTTGAATATTAGTTAACGTGAGTGAGTCGAATTAAATGATGATTGGGTGGGTTTATTTGATTTTTTGTTGGGTCTCATCATTACGCGGAACCCACCCCTACAGATTCCTGTTGCTCAATGTTATTAAATTAAATGATGCGATCCCGCAGGGATCAGCTTCGCTGGGCGCGTTTTTGGCACAGTGCGATCGCCGTAGACGCACCTTCGGTGAGCGCATCGCTGTAGGTTGGGTGAAGCGTTTGCCCTTACCAGCACACACGTCATTAAGCATCACCAAAAGCGCAACCCAACATCCCCACCGTTTAAACTTTGTTGGGTTTCGGAGCGTCAACCTTAACCTCTGGAGTGTAAAGAAAAAAGAGCAAGAATAGGGAGAAAAAGAAAACAACAGAAAATGCTTAAGTGACTTGTGTTGCGCAACATGATACAATGGTTGATTATGATTAAAACCATTGCCCATAAAGGATTAGAACTTTTTTATCAAACGGGTAACACAAAAGGAATTCAAGCAAATCATGTTAAAAAACTAAGAATGCAACTTGCAGCATTAGACTCCGCTCAAGAAATTAATGACTTGAATATTCCGGGTTATCGTCTTCATCCGTTAAAAGGCGAGCGCAGAAATTTATGGTCAATTAAAGTTAATAAAAATTGGCGTTTAACTTTTGAATTTTTAGAAGGCAATGTATATATACTTAATTATGAGGATTATCACTAATGATAATGTATAACCCACCACATCCGGGAGAATTTTTGTACTTCACTTATATGGAGCCATTTGGCTTAAGTTGTCGTTTTGTCGCTTCTAAATTAGGTGTTTCTCCTTCAACTTTAAACCGTATTCTGAAACAACAGAGTAGAATTAGCCCCGAAATGGCATTAAGGCTTTCTAAAGCCTTGGGGAGAAGTCCTGAAAGTTGGCTAACAATGCAAAATGCTTATGATCTTTGGCAAGTAAAACAGCAAGTTGAGTTGAGTAATGTTACTAAAATTGATTTGAATGTAGCATAAAGTAGTGCGATCTCGAAGAGATCCGCCTTCGGCAGTGCGCATCGCCTGTAGGTTGGGTTGAACATGTGAAACCCAACGTCTCCAAGAGCGATCGCCTTCAAAACCAATTTTCAGTTCAATAACCTTTATAACCTTGCTTTTAATGAGAATTAACGTCTTACATTTAAAGCCCCATGACTTCTCAGGAATTTCTTTTGTTCTGAAGTTAAGCCAACAGCATCGGTAAATACAGTACCTCTAACCTGGCAATTCTTAAAGTCAACTCCATCTAACTGAGTATTTTCTAGATTAGCTTCTCGTAAATCTACTCCTTCTAGATTGGCACCAGACAAAACAGCACCTTCTAGATTGGCAGAAAATAAGGAAGTTTGCTCTAAATTAGCATTAGTTAAATCAGCACTCACTAATGTAGCTAAATCACATTGTGCATGTGCCAAAACTGCTTGATTCAAGCGTGCATAACTTAAATCTACACCAACTAAATCTGCTTCAGTTAAATTTACACCTGTAAGCCTAGTTTGAATTAATCTTGCTCTTTCTAAGTCAGCACGATATAGTGATGCACCACTTAAATGAGCTTTTGTGCAATCAGTTAAGCTTAATTTGCCATGATTTAGATTTACGCCGCTAAAGTCACCATCTTGCAAACTAGCATTATATAGATTTGCTCCTGTTAAATCTGCTGCGGTTAAATTTGCCCCTTCTAGAAATACTCCGGTGAGATTGGCATCTTTCAAGTTGGCATATTCTAGATTAGCCTGACTTAAGTTAGCACTACCTAAATTTGCTCCTGCTAAATTTGATTCCCTAAGATCGGCCCATAAAAGACTAGCATACAGTAAATAAGCTTTGGTTAAATTGGCTTTCCTCAAAACTGCGCCATTCAAATCTGTCCAAATTAGTTTTGTCTTTTTTAAATTAGCTTCACTAAGATCGATCCCACTTAAATTAGCATAACTAAAATCAGCATCTTGAAGAATTACTTGTTGAAGGTTAATCCTGCTGAGATTGACGTTTTGGAAATCTCTTTCTCCAGACTGATATTGTATTACTAGATGACTAGCCGCAGTGGTCGAAAGTACCATGTTCCAATGTTATTTTCAATTTAGTATCTAAAATAACATTATCTTCCTTTTTTGTATCTAGAGTAACATTCTTTATTTTGTCTTAATCATCTTGACATGGTTGAATGCAGAATGCAGAATTAAGTTTTGAGTCATCTTCAGATGACTTGAGCTCTGAGCCTTGAACTTGAGTTCAAGGTGGGGCAATGGTTTCACCTTAAGTTAACACCACTGCATGCCTTGTCTCTACTCTACATAGTAACTGTTGGCAGCACTAATTTAACCAGTGTTGATTCTAAAATTTTTTCAGGTACTTTGCCAATCAAATTATCCATAGTTCGTTCTTGATAATCTAAAAAAGTCAGTTGAGGAACTCCATTCACATGATAATTTTTTATCAGTTGACTGTTTTGAGGATAATCAATATTGATCATGACAAAATTAATTTGCTCGCCATACTTTTCTTTAAGTTTTTTTAATATAGGTGACATAGATTGGCAGGTAGTACACCAATCAGCATAAAATTCTATTAAGGTTGCTTTTTCATTGTTAATCGCAACTTCATAAGTAATTGTTTCTTGTGCCATAGCTCTCATCGTAGCTAAACCTGTAATACTAGAACTATTTATATTAGCTAATTGATTAGGATTAAACCAGAAATTTATGCCCAAGAAAATTAAACCGATAGAAGTTAGTACAATAACTACATTTTTTTTCATATTTATTGATAATAATAACCCAAAAATATATGAAACACTAACATGACAAAAAATATATTTACTAGAAAAATATGGGAAGATAACCATAAGTTTCTTAATGTTTTAATCAGTTGAGATTTAGAGACAGTAGGCAAAAAATTACTCTTACCTTTTGGCTGCTGGGGATCTTTACCAAAATATTTTCGAGGAGACTCTAAAACTCCAGTTTCAGCTACAACACCAATTAAAGCCGAAATAGTAACCCCAAAAAATACCCAGAGAAAAATAGCATTAAAATTGAGTCCAGTAGCTCCAATAGTATGAACTGCAACTATAGCTAGTAAACCTACTCCCACTAGGATATGTAAGCTACGCCAAAGGATGAGCGAGCCCGGAATTTTTATCTCCAGCCACCAACCTCTACCTCTTTTTCTAACTGTTAAAATCATTTCTAGCAGAATAAAAAATAAAGCTGTGTAGCCAGTAATTTGTTTGTAAAGATCTCCTTTGAGAAATTGGTGAAAGTCGAAGTTGTGATCTCGTAAAATCGCCAAATAGATGGGACTTAAAACAAAAGGAGTGAGTAAAGCAGCACTGATAAAAGTTAGCGTAATCAGTTTAGCAAAGGTAATTTTGCCAATTTTCAGCTCAATACTTTTGAGAAACCGCTCAATAAACCGATCATTTTTCTGAGCAGGAAACTGAAGTTGATAGAGAAACTCACCCTTAAATTCTATACGTTTTAAAAAGCTTTTCGTCTGCAAAGACGCTAAAATTTCCTTAGCATTAGCTTTATCGGGAATAATTTCAGCTACTATTTCTTCTAAGCTACATTCTCGTTTCCTTCTCAACCAATTGACTAATTTAGTCTCCGATTCGGATAAGTTAAGAATGTTAGCTTCGTTAACTTTTCTAGTTGTCTTTAAATTATCCTGCTTCATTACCCTTACCCTCAGAAAATAATTAATTACTACCATTGGGCAACCACGGAGAGATTGCCCTGCTGAATTTTGGGAAAAACTGGGGTTTAACCCCATTTTTTGGCAACTAATTAACTTTTCTCGATCGGTAAATTGATAATGACACCACCCATCACTTCTCCTAGCTTAAACTGTTTATCTGGATAACGTTCTTTATGGATAGGATGCTCGTTGTGACAGGTTACGCAAGCCTCAGCAACTGCCTTATCAGGATAGATAGCAGAAAAATATTTTTGCCCTGCAATTTCTCGCTCTGCTTTATAAGGTTCGCCCGTTTCTACTACCTTCTGCATGCCCTCCGTTTCAAATTCTCCTTTGGGAGCTTGATTGTCGTTAATATTCCAAGGAGAAATTAAGCCGTAAGTAAAGGTACCTTTTTCTGAAGCTAATTCAGCACCGAGGCGAAACATTTGGGCGGGTAAGGGTATGCCATTAGCTTGTTGCCAAGCCTCCGTCGCTTCTGCGGGAACGACTCCATTTGCTTTTGGTTTTCCCTCTAAGGTTTTCAGGCGATTGACTACGTGCTTCGTGTAAGCGGTGCGATCGGATTCAGCTACCGCATGAATGTAATCGACTACCATTTCGGGGGGAATACCCGTAGTTGTTTGACTGGCACTATTACTTGTACCACCTCCACAGGCGATCGCCGTGAAGCAAATCGTCGCGGCTAAAGCAAATAGAATTAAAACTTTAGCCTTAATTCGACCAAATAAAGTATTCAATGTTACCATTTTCTTATTCCTTATTTTGAAATTAGAGAGTTGAGTAAGGTTGTAAGTTGTTAGTGATTGAGAAGATGGATGCTCTCTAACCTAACTTCCTGGAGCTTTACTCGACCTTTTTTCCTCTAAAGCTCTAACCATATCGATGGTTTGTAACTTCAAAGTGGGAGGGCGAGCAAAGTTAGCTTCGACTAACTCATCATCGAAGATACTGTTGTAGGAATATTCCAAACCGTGACAATTCATACAGACATCTTTAACCATGCGATCGCGTGGTAATAAATTATAGGTGTTATTGTGATTGACATGAATTACCCCTGCAAATTCTTGTCGGGGCAGGTGGCAGGTAGCACAAGTAACCGAGGTTGAAGAAGGACGGGGTAAGGTTCCCTCAGCGGCTAATAGTTGAGCATGTCGAGAGTTTTGATAGTTGAGAGAATGAGTATCGTTGTGACAACTTAAACAAGAGTCTGTTGCCGCTGTCGAGGTATTGACTGAATGGACATTGTGACAGGTATTACAGTTCATTTGCTGGTTAAAAGCCGACTTTTTCATCGGTAAAGTAGCCATTTTAGGAGTTAAAGGGCTTAAACCCTCGGCAGTACGAATGCCATGTTTGCCCAACAGAAAGGTTTCTGTGGCTACCTCATGACAACTACGACAACTTTCTTGAGTTGGTTGAACTACCAAAGCTTTGGTTTCCGAATCAAGATGACAACTAGAACAATTCACCTCTGCTAAAGCATGGACGCTACTTTCCCACAATTGATTAATCTGGGATAACTGCTCGGGGGCAACTTTGGCGGCGATCGCCTCATGATTAGAAAGCAAGAAGCAAGCCATAATCAGACAAATTAGGGTAATTAGTTTTTTCATTCCTTACCCTCCTAAAAACTCTTGCTTGAGATCGGGGGGTGGCGGCTGCTCTAATTTCACCGTGATAGTTCTTTGGGGAACTTGAGGTGTAGGCAACATCGCTGGTTGCTCTAAGTTTTGACGCAAGAAACCCGTAGAAATTGAGCGGTGATCGTGAAAGTTATGACAGCTGGCAGTCCAACAACCATCAGCAGTAAAACCCTTGTGGCTAGCCATTTCACCTTCTATTACCCCTTGATGGCAATTCATACATAGATCTGGTTTCAGATGAACTCCCCTGGCAAAAATGTGAACGTGCTCTTGATGACAAGCAGTACAAGTTAACACATCCAATTTGCTTAATAACTCTGCCCAGCGAGGATCGCGGAATTTTTTAGCCCCGTGAGCATCTGTTGCCATTTCTGCTTCGTGACAGCGCATACAAGTTTCGTTGCTAACTGGTTTAAAGCCTTGATGACAAGAGCTACAAGATGCTTCAATGAGTGTATGACCATCGGAAGTCTCTCCTGGTAGAAATACACTACGTTTATCTAAGGCAAAAGCCGCAGCAAACCAAACTATTAGCAGAATCATCACTCCGATAATTACTGTCTTGAGTTGAAAAATCTGCTTAAATTGAACCAATTTGCCTATATTACTTGCCATCTTAATTTTGCGCTCAGATTAGCAGTAAAACAATCGCAATTACCCCTACACCAGCAAAAACACCACCAAAAATACCCCAGTTAATCTTCCCATTAGACTCACTAGAGGAAGTATCAGAGGTAGAAACATTAAGCTGGTTATCTGGTTGAGTTGTTGGCATAGAAGAGTCTAAAGAGACTTGCTCAGGAGTATAGTCAGCACCAGAGAGCATTAAATTGGTAATCGCTCCATAAGCTTCTACCCAAGCTTGTTGTACTTCCTCTGTCCACTCACCTCCTAAATACTGTTCAAAAGTAGTTAAGAGGGCATTACCTACTAAAGGATAATGTTCTGGTAAGGCTCCGTATTGGACATGACGTGCTCCTAAACCTTGCAGTTTTTCAGTCAATACTTCTGGTTTAGTCAGGTTTTCTACTACCAACACCAAGGAGGTTAAAAGCATTTTCTGTTGCTTAGCCATGTCGGTGTGGGCAAATAGAGGTTGCGCTTCAGGATAGAGACTAAAAAGATTTTCATAGAAACTAGCCACAAATTCATCAGCTTGCGGTTTAATTTTGGCAAAGGATGACTCGAGAATGGCTACTTTTAATCCTTCTTCTGAGGCAGTTTCGCTTACTTCCTCTTGACTAGCAGGTGTAGCTGAGTCTAAACAGACTTGCTCGGGAGTATAGTCAGCACCAGAAAGCATTAACTCAGTAATCGCCCCATAAGCTTCTACCCATGCTTGTTTTATTTCTTCTGTCCAATCACCTCCTAAATACTGTTCAAAAGTAGTTAACAGGGCATTGCCTACTAGAGGATAATGTTCTGGTAAGGCTCCGTATTTGACATGACGTGCTCCTAAACCTTGCAGTTTTTCAGTCAATACTTCTGGTTTAGTCAGGTTTTCTATTACCAACACCAAAGAGGTTAAAAGCATTTTCTTTTGCTTAGCCATATCGGTGTGAGCAAATAGAGGTTTTGCCTCCGGATAGAGACTAAAAAGATTTTCATAGAAACTAGCTATAAATTCATCGCCTTGTGGTTTAATTTTTTCAAAACTATTTTCGAGTGTTGCTACTGCTAGTGACATTGTGTACTACTCCAACTCTTAAATATGTAGTTGACTTTGTTATCTTTTGCTATGATTCTTGATTTAGGAGGAATGTAATTTTTAATAAGCAACCTTTAGATTATAGTTTTATATTTGATAGCAATGTATCCTTTTATACATAAATCTTAGATAAATCAGAGTAACTTTCTTTGCAGTCAATAAATCGCTGTTTTTCTTGGCTTTAGGGAAAATCGCCTGCTCCGTTTCTATCTCAAATCTGGTTTTATCAACCGCAGTAGAGGCTAATTATTCTCTTTTTCTATCCCTTCTTACTAAATAATTTTTCCCTACTTTTTCTGCTTTGGAAAGATAGCAGAGCTGCGCCTTAGGCGATCGCCTATTTGAACAATTACAACTTAGCGATCGCATTGCGGTCAAATTTTGTAAACCCGATCTAGGCTTTTTAATTCTAAATTCTGCATTCTGCATTCTGCATTCAACCACTAGCTTCTGCTTCAATTAGAGAAGAGGTGGCTGTTGATAACCAATTTTTGTACCGAATGGTAGTAGTAAGAACAAATAACAAGTCAATCAGTACCAGACTAGCAACAATTAACTCAGAACCCCCAGTGCTAAAACCATAACTGTGTAAACCAGTACCTAAAACAAAGTTGACCCCATACCATGCCATTAAAACTGCGTTAAAACATATTACACTGACTACTGCCATGCCCAGATCGCTCAACCAACCTACCAAACGACCATGAAGAGGAACTAAATAGCACATCAGAGCAATTAAAGCCCATGTTTCTTTGGGATCCCAACCCCAAAAACGCCCCCAAGAAAAATGAGCCCAAATTCCCCCCAGGATAATGCCGGTAGTTAGCAATAATACTCCTACTTGAATAACGCGGTAGTTTAATTTGGAGAGATAGGCAATTCTAGTTTTCATTGCCGGAGCAAATAAATAATGTCCTAAAATAACATGTCCTAAACCCATAGCTAGGCCAAAACTGGCATAACTCAAAGTAATCGTGGGAACATGAACGCTTAACCAAAAATTATCCCGCAATACAGGCACGAGGGGCTGAATACTAGCATCGAGTACGGCAGGGAGACTATCGGCTAAGACTAGACAAGCTATTGCTAGAGGTGCCGCTGTTAACAAGTAATATTTGGCTCTGTAAATCAATTCAAATATCAAAGCAAATGCAGCCATCCCAAATCCTACCCAAATTACTGACTCATACATATTAGTAACTGGAGGACGATGGGCGATGCTCATTCTTTCGAAAAAACCATAACTTTGAATCAAAATACCGCCGACAAAGATGCCCATGGCACTCCAGTATAAGTCAAACCAGCGCAGAGCTAAGAGCATGAGTACGAAGGCGATCGCATATAATATCCAAGCTTTAGCAAAGGGATGAAGGCGATAAAAATTTACTTCTCTTGCTAAAGCCCTATCAGTGGGATATATATTGGGACTTAGAGCGCGAAGTTGCTGTTTTAAATTGTCTGCCATCATACCCAAACTATCCAGCTTATTTGGTTCATATTGATAGGTTTGTTTGATGTTTTGATACTCAGTGATTAGAGGGGCTATTTGTGCTGATGAGTAATAAGTTTGTGCTTGATTAATCCCCAACCATTTACCCTTTATATCTGTAGGATGAGGTGCGATCGCTAAATTATTTTGACCTACCGTATCAATCATTAAAGCTAGTCTTGTTTCTAGGGTTAATCCCTCCCTTTCATCTCTAGTTAAATCTAAATTTTGAGCTTGTTTTTGTTTTACTTGCATGAGAAACTGATTGAGAGGAGAAGCAATTAACTCAGCAAAAGAGAAGTATTTTTGCTCTGCATCTAAACCTAAGTTTACTTTTAAAGGTTGATAGCTAAAAAGAATAAAAGGCTCTTGATTCCAATCGCGATCGTTTAACCAGAGAGAAAGATAGGTCGATAAATAATCGAGTTTTTCTCCTGACAGAGTGGTGTAGTTAGTACGACCATGAATTTTAGTTACTGTTTCTCTTGCCACTGTATCTAAAGGTTTTTTGCGCCCATCTAATTGCACCGCTAGATTTTGTAGTGAATCTAAAGAAGAACTTTGCCATTGAGTGACAGGAAAAATAATAACTAATGATGCTAAAACAAGACCGATAATAAATTGCCAAATTTTCATAACTTCTCTTTCTTTATTCTATTTGATAGCAGATACTTCTAATTCTTTTTGCTCTAAATCAGAGTTAATTTTAGTTTTATGCTTACTAATTACAGGACCATAAAACATCCAGGCAATACCCAAAATAACTAAGGCAGAACCAGTCCAAGTTAATGCCGTTACCCAAGCTGGTTCTCGTTTTACTTGGAGGGTAGATTGCCTCAAATCTCCAGGATTCCATGAAGCTTGAGCAATTTTCCAACCCTGATACCAGGTGGGGTGATTCATCCAAACTCGACGATTAGTAACAGAACGATCGACAGGATTTTCCAGGCGAATTTTACTAGTCCACATAGCAACTGATTCGCTGCCTTCGTTGCGTTCGACAATAAAATCTTCAAGGGCGATCGCAAAAGGTAATTGCCTTAATTTGGGTCCAAAAGCAGCATACATTTCACTTTTATTTTCAGTAATTGTCGTTGGTTCTCCCCAAGGTAGCCATGCTTTTTGTCCTGATTCTGTTGCTACTAATAAAGCGGGTATTCCTTCTGCTATTTCATTCTGTATTGGTACAATTTCTCGATTAATTTGAGCATTAGGAATGAATTCTTTTAAGGTTATTTTAAAATCTAACCAGCCCGGATTTATCGGTTTATTTAGTTCTAATGCTCCCGATTTTAATCCTTGAGATGATTTAGCTATATAGTATAGATTATCTGTGGGAGTGGTGATAACACGAAAATAATTATTGCCTAAATTATTCTCTAGCTGATAATCAATAGTGACTCCGGCAATCGGTTCACCAGAAATTAAGGAACGAACTGGAGGAAAATTTTTATTAGCAAATACAAACCATTTTTCTTTACTTGTGTTGGTTGTTAATTCTAGTTGGAAAGCTGGATTTTTTAATTCTCCTGAAGCATTGCTAGGTTTATTATTCCTATCTAAACGAAAATCATGCCAAAAATTAATAATTCTAATTTGTGATTTATCTTCAATATTATATATTTTATTTAAATCTTTTGTCAGATTTAAAGTGTAATTGTTGCCATTAGCTAAAGTTATTTTAAGCACTCCTAAAGTAGGCTTTTTTTCTTTAGATAAGGAACTGACAAGTTCTTGCCATTCTTTAGTACTATTAACTGGGCTGATGATTAACTTAGTTGGTCCTAATGCGGTTTCACTATAAGGAGTAGGGGCGATCGCCAACCATCTCTCTATACTCTGACCCATGCTTTCACTACTTAAATTTAATTTAACAGCAGGATTTTTAGTCTCTCCTTGACCTATAAATTCAACAGTTTTAATGGTGTTTTTTTGATATTCTAATAGAGATAATCCGGCAAACTTTTTTTTACTTATACTACCATCATGCTTAATAAATAAATCAGTTTGCTTAAGTTTTCCATCAAAATCAATGACTTCTAATAGTTCTCCTTCAGCTCTAATTTGATTATTAAAATTACTATCAGTGCGTAACAAAATCAACCCTTCCGTACCCAAATGAATGACAGCTGCTGCTCCGGCAATAATAATGATTATGCCTAAATGAGTCAAAGCAAAGCCAACTTTTCTTGCTCCCCGCCAAGGATAGCGGCTCAGAGCAGAAACACCCAAATTAATTGCCAACAAAAACATTAAACTGCCAAACCAAGGACTTCGATAAATTTGCTGCTGCACTACACTGGCACCAACTTGAGCTTCATAAAAAGTTGCCTCGATCAAGACTAAAATAATCACACTCAAAAGAGGGACAGCTAATTGAATTGAACCTAAGCAGTGGATAATCCCCTTATTGTTGATGTTGCCAATCCTCATATATTTAAAAGCATTTAGGATTTGAGTTAATCATCTCCTTTATCGTATTCTTTGAGGATTTATTTTGTATCTAAAGATACTTTACTCGGAAGCTTTTGCAACACTTAATTTGAATTATTTCAAGAAGACTACTGGTAGAGTGCTTAAATGAAACGGGAGTTTAAAATTTCCACAAGTATTGAAAAATAAGGCTTTTTTATTCTGCATTCTGCATTCTTAATTCTGCATTCCACCACTACCTTAACTGGTGCAGAAAACTCCTGCAAGCTATACATAAAAAGGTGTAAAACTTAAATCCTTGGTGCGTTACGCGCTTCGCGCTAACGACACCCTACAGTTCTATAGATTATTAAATCCTCATTCCTTAGATAGAATAAATTGTATATTTACTATTAAGTTATATGCCTTTCTCCCTGCTCCGGAATCCCTGCTCCGGAATCCCTGCTCCGGAATCCCTGCTCCCCCGCAGCCAAAAGTTTACAATTAATTTTGCACAGGTACCGATCAGGCTGTTACTAATTTTTGGTCTCAGTCCGCTGATGGTGAGCTGCTTATCTAGAGAAGTTGAGCTAGCAAGTCCTACTCAAAAGCTTCATCAGTCAGGGCAAAAGGAACTAAGAGAAAAGAAACAATCTCATCTGTCAAAATTACCCAACACACAGCAGCCTAAACTCAGCAAACCAGACATTGTACATGTCACCGGTCAATCATTATCGGTGAACGGCACTACACAGGTTCCCCTAGGATTATTTGGCGTACACGCCACTCGGCTCGATCAAAAACGACAGCAGCAGTGGGGAATTGAGTCAGTACGAGTAATACAATTTCAGCCTAAGGGTAAACCTCTAATTCCTGGCCATCATCAAAATGTACCCAAGGGCGTAAAGATGATCGTAGAATGTTTTTATGACCGCTATCGTCCAGCCCTCATGCTTTCTAACCCTTCCCAGTGGCAGCAAATCCTCACCAACCTTGGGTTAAGCTATGGTTCCGCTTCACTAAGCACCGGCCAGACTCACTATGTCGAATTCTGGAACGAGCCCTATCTCAACTGGGCGAATATACCAGGTGTCAATTACGATGGTCGCTTTTACGACCAATCCAATGCAGCAGAAGGAGCAAGAGTTCGCCTTCGTGGTCAGCAGCAGTTCACCGAGCATTTGGTCTGGCGTCGGGGTTTGTGGGTGTTGCGGGCTGACAATAACCAGCCGGACTACGTTGCTGCTCGCTATCGTCCTAAGGGAGTCGGTGTGGGACAAACTTACCAGTGGGGTAATCGTACCTACCGCGTGATTGAAACTTGGCTTGCTCGTGACAAGACTCAGAGCCACTGGTTCTCTGGTCAGCAGAACCGCATCTTTTACGAGCAAATGTTGCGCGTCTTTGGCTCGGCACTCAAGAGAGCTAATCCCGATGTGCAGTTGATAGGCGGCTGGGGCTTTCACATCCATCAAGACGGTTGGGAGGGCTGGCGTCAGCTCTATAAACCCCTAATTGATAACTTCCATCACCTGCTCGATGGCTTGAACGAGCATCATTATGGCGGTGATACCAGGATGGTGACTGCTGACTATGAGACAGTTACCGCCTACACCGATCGCACCTATGGACTGCGCCTTCCCTTTTACAACACCGAAGCTGGCGGCATGCTAGATCCAGAACGTCCAGATTCCATTCTTCCCCGTCCAGAAGGAAGTCCCCTGCGGCGATCGCTGGGAGCGATGACCTATACTCTACGCGACATCGTTCATATGATAGATATTGCTCCCGATAAGGCAGTTGCCCGCGCCGCCCATGAGGCACACCATAACGGTGGCGACGAGTATGCTTTCCGCCTGTTGCGTCCACTGCGGGGGCGGTTGGTTCACTGCACCAGCCCTAGGTGGGATTTATGGTGTGTCGCCAGTCGCTCTGACGACCAACTGACAGTGGTACTTTTTAATGATGCTCGCTCTGAGGTAGAATTTCCCCTGCAGATAGATGCACCTATGTCCACTCATTTCCTTGGTAGCAGGCGTCTATCAGTGCGTCCCCGCAGCGACAAGCAAGGTCTGGAAATGGTTACTATGACCCTGAGTGCTAGTGGCGATCGCTTCTCAGGCTCAATTACTCTGCCAAGTAAGTCTGGTACTACCCTGGTGTTTGATTTGAAAGTTAGCGGTGATGGCGGCTCAACAGTTACTCTAACTCAGCATTTTGCCTCAGGCATCTTGAAGAAGATCTTGCCGCAGGAGCCGCAGGAATTCTCGGTGTTTCTGCCAGCAGAGGAACTAGCCCGGAGCGATCGCGCTAGGTTGAAGGTGGTACTTCCTAACTATCAGGGTCAAGGTACAGTAGACATTAACGGCACTACAGTTGCTTTGGAGAAGGGTCAATGGACGGTGCGACAGGATATAGATCCGGCTTGGTTACAACCTCACACCAAACTGACCTTCAGAGCTAATGAGCAGGGCTATGGATTGTGGATGGTCAGTATTGAATTGATCAATACAGATTCTAATCAATAATAATACTCTATCTGAATTCTCCATTCAACCACTGGTAAACCATTTCTGGCTTAAGTTGACATATTTTTTAATCTATATTATCTTATCAAAAACTAGACTTCAGAATAGCCATCAGCAATAAATAAACAAGAGTAAGCACAAATATGGGAAAAGCAGTTGGAATTGACCTAGGCACAACTAATTCGGTTGTGGCAGCCCTTGACGAGGGACAGCCTTGGGTAATCCCGAATGAGGAGGGAGACTTAATTCTACCTTCTTGGGTAGGATGGGGACCAACCGGTCAGCTATTGGTTGGTCGGGAAGCCCTGCGGCAATATGCTGCTGCTCCAGAGAGAACCGCCAAGTCGATCAAGCGCCAGATGGGTACCGATCATAAAACTCAATGGGGAGAGCGGGAATACCTCCCGCAGGAAATCTCGGCGATGATCCTGCGAGCCCTGAAACAGCAGGCAGAGACTGCCTTGGGAGAAGAAGTCACTCAGGCGGTAATTACAGTACCAGCCTACTTTACCGACGCCCAACGACAAGCGACTAAAGAGGCGGGGGACATTGCTGGTTTGGAAGTGCTACAAATTCTCAACGAACCCACGGCTGCAGCCCTGACCTACGAATGGCGTTCTGAAGAGACGGAGCGAGTTCTGGTTTACGACTTAGGCGGTGGAACCTTTGATGTCTCGATTGTGGAAATTACTGGAGAAGTGACTGAGGTTCTGGCTAGCCACGGTAATAACCGTTTAGGAGGCGATGATTTCGATCGCCGCATTCAGCAGCGCCTGCGGGAGCTGTTTCTTCAGTCTCACGGCAAAGAAGTACCAGATGACCTCGCGATCGAGGCTCGTCTTTTACGAGCTGCTGAGCAGGCTAAAATCCGCCTCAGCGAACACGCCTTTACTACGATTCGCGAACCCTTTTTAGCCAGTAAAGGCAAGACTGCCCTCCACCTAGAGGTGGAGTTATCAAGAGACGAATTAGAAGAGTTGATCGAGCCCATGCTTCAAGAAACCCTGGAAGCCATCGATCGAGCCTTGGAAGATGCTCAACTGAAGGCAGAAGATTTAGATCGGGTCATTTTAGTCGGCGGCTCCACTCAGATGCCTTTGGTGCGACGGCTAGTAGAGGAACATCTGGATCAGGCTCCGCTAGACAGCATCCAACCTGAGCTCTGTGTCGCTTTGGGGGCTGCTCTCCAAGCAGGAGTTCTAGCTGGCGAGTCAGTCGATGCCATTTTAGTCGATGTCATTCCCCACTCCCTCGGAATCGCGGTAGCGGTAGATACACCCATGGGATTGCTTCCAGGAATGTTTAGCACGATCGTACCCCGCAATAGTGTCATTCCTGTTTCCCGCTCTGAAGTTTACACCACTATGTCAGATAATCAGGAAGCTGTGGAGATCGAAATTTTCCAGGGGGAAAATGCGATCGCCAAAGAAAACGTCCCCTTAGGCTCGTTTCGAGTCGAGGACTTGCCGTCCCGCCTAGCAGGTGAAGTAAAGGTTGAGGTTCACTTTGACTTCGATCTTAACGGCATTCTCACCGTGACAGCAACAGAAAAAGGGAAAGGGCAAAAGAGCGCCCTAGTAATCGACGATGCTACTACCCGCCGTCTCTCTAGCAACGAACTGGAGCAGGCTCGCTCTGAGATTGAGTCTTTGTTTAACCGGGGAAAACCAGTTAGCTTGACTCAGGAAGAACTCCTCGATTTAGCCGATCAGGCTCTAGAAAATATGGAACCATCCTCAGCTGAAGCATTACGCAAAGTCCTAGCCCAAATTGAAGAGGCGATCGCTGCTGAAGAGGAAGAGCGAGTATCCTCTCTGTTGGCGGAAGTAGAGGAGTTACTCCATGGCGTTGGTACAGAAAAATTAGATCGACCCTAATGCTGTAAGGGTTTTACAAAAATTTGTTGCTCTTGGCTCCCAGGGATCAATAATACCAATTTCAAAAATGAAATTGGTATTATCTAAGATCAGTTTTATTCTCTCAACTCCCTAATCCCTTGCAGCTCTTACAGAAGATTAAATGCGAAATGGCTTATTTTTGACTTTTCTCTGTACCAAAAAACAGTTATCGATTATTGAGGTTGATTTTCTTTGGTAATTCTAATTAAAAATCGCAAAGCTTCATTAACAGAATCAGCATCAGGAAATACTTTAGCTACATCGGCATCTAATTTTATAACTGTATCACCAAAACTTTTGCGTTTAGCTCCCAATTTTCTCACTCGTAAACTCTTTAAATCATATTCTTCTCTGAGTTCATCTTCCATTGTTTCAACCTTCTTCATATGCTTGTCTTTCATTTTTGGTCACTTGTCGAGAGCTAATAATTCTAATTTTATCTTTTCATGTTTAGATAAATTAGATTTGGCTTTTTTCTGATCCCATTCAAATTACATCTGTGGATTTAGTGTTTTAGTCAAGAGTTAATTATAGCTTGACTATCAACGATCGCTTTTTGATAATTGATTGAGTGTTGCTAATAAATTGCGATCGCTTTTTCTGTTTATCGTTCAGATCTAGAAAAATGGTTGTTAGAGCCTATGCCATGTATGTTGATTGTTTATGATGTTCAAATCGATCAAGCTTATAGTGAATTCATTATTATTAGTAAATGCGATCGCATATCATTTTTAGAGAGAATTGAAATAGCGATTATTTGCTATCTTAATCAAGTTGCACAGTTATGAGGTGAATTTTTGGCAGGGGGAAACTGGAGGATTATTGAGGAAAAAGTTGATTTAATGGTTGTTCAACAGCAAGATACCTTATCCTGTGGCGCGGCTTGTGGGGAGATGTTGCTTAAAGAAAAAGGAATTACGGATATTAATCAGGCTATAATTATTAAAGAAAGTGGAGCACCTGTAAGTCCCGCTTACCTTGCATCAGTGCTGAATCAGTTTAGTCCCAGTGATTTAGGAGAATGGCGTGGCGGAGGTTTAGAAATTGAAGGATTAGACTTTGTAGAATTATTATATTGTCTGATTTCTACTGGCGTCTGGGTGGCAGAATTAAGGGAATTAGGAGCAAGATTAGGTCATTTAGTCATAGTTGATGGTATAGATGAGCAAGGAAGGGTTTTAATTAGAGATCCTTGGGAAAAAACAAGTTATAAAATGGAACAAGTAGAGTTTTTTAATTACTGGACTTTACGAGGTATTTTTTGGATGGATTTATGAAAACTAAAGTATTATCGATTAAGAAGATTGAAGCACAATTAGAATCAGGAAAAAATAAACCTGATGAGTTAGAAGTTGTTCTTTTATTGGGTGAGGTTACTAAATATTTTATGTTTACAGTAAAAAAAACTCAGATTAGTAATCGTACCTTGCTAACTTTTGTTGAAGATGCTAATTTTTCTCATACTTTTCGGTTTAATGATCATATTGCGATTGAGATTACTAATTTAGTTAAGAAAGTTTATCAAGGAGAAATGATCGCTTTTCCTCTTGCTGTTGGTGATTTTGGGACTGCTGAAGAAGCTTTAACGTTACAAAAGCCTTTTAATAAAGAATTAGTATAAAGGATTTAGTTTTATCTGAGGAATCAACTTTTCTTCAATGAATCTTTTTTCTTTTTTTATTATCAACGATCGCGCTTCAGGAATATTCAAATTAAGGATAAGGTAAAGGTTAGCAATAAAATCCTTGAATTATGCCTAAAAAGAGACGATCAAGAGAACATATTATTGCTGATTTGGCTGTGAATCATGTTGAGAGGTTTGTTTTCCTCTGTGGTTATTCTGCGGAAAGAGTAGAATATGATTATGGTTATGATTTAATCATTTTTACTTATGATTCTCAAAGCGAAATTGAAAATGGTCAGATTTATTTACAGTTAAAAGCCAGAAATTATTTAAGAATTGTTAAAGATAAGTCAGCGATCGCTTTTTCTGTTTATCGTTCATATCTAGAATTATGGTTGTTAGAGCCTATGCCGTGTATGTCGATATAAAAATAATGTTTTACAGCAGTTAAAAGGAGTGATTCACCATGATGTTTATAAATATTTTGTTTAAAGATTTAAAACAGTTACTATTTAATTTAGAGTTTAAGGCTGTACCAACATCAGGTAATCACTATATTTTTGAGCATCCTATTTCTAAAACATTAGTGATTCTTCCTCAATATGAAGATCAAGCCTATGTTGATAGAACACATCTTGTTGCTGTTCGTCGACCTGATTAAACAACGTTATAAAGACGCATTAGCAAAGGATAAACAACAATGACACAAAAACAAGTTTTTGAAGAAAGTAGTGGTAATGTATTTGCTGACCTAGGTTTGGAGAATGCAGACGAACTTTTTACACGAGGAAAAATAGGAATTCAGGTAATACGTTTGCTGAAACAACGTAACCTTAAACAGCTTGAAATTAGCGAAATTCTTGGTATTTCCCAACCAGAAGTATCTCATTTGATGAATGGAGAATTTCAACGTTTCAGTGAAGGTAAACTGCTCAATTTTCTTAAGCGACTTGATATGGAAATTACGTTGCATCTTCGTCCTCGCAATGGTAAAAATCAAGATGTTCAAGCGATCGCACTTTAACGATTTATTAAGTTTTATTCGCAAAGACGATCGCATTTTACAAAAATAATCAAGTTAGGATGTAAGGTGTGAAGCACAATAGGTGCGATCGAACCGGGATAAAGAATAGGTTGCGGTTCATTTGAACCAGCTTGACGAGGTGCAATATAGCCAAATTGATGAGTTGCATGATACTAAGAACGATTTTGCAGAGAATTTAATAACTCAAAGATATCTTCATTTATTATAATTACACTTCTGACCAGTTTACCGGCTTTCACAGTTTAGTTAAGTAGGTAGACAAAATGAATTATGGAAATAATTTTGAAATATCATACCATTGGGATTCAGGGTCTTCATTAATTTTTTTAATCTTATTTTCAAAGTCAATCCACATCATTTTTGAAATCATCTCATATGAATGTCCCCAGAAATAGAAAACACCACTCTGTTTAGACTCTTGATAACGCACCCAAAAGTCTTTGGCTAAAAAATGGCAGCTAGGATGAAATTCATAAGGATTTTGAGGAGGAAAAGCAGGAACTGAATTCTTAATCGTTCGAGCGTACTTGTGACCTTGTTGCTCAATAATATCTACTATGGAATTATTGTATGTACCAAACGGATAAGCAAATCCATCTATAGATTGTCCAAATAAATCTTGTAAGCGCTTCCTGTTTTCTTCTACTTCAACTCTAACTTCGTCGAGTGGGAGTGTTTCTAAATGAGGATGAGTGAGACTGTGGTTGGCAATAGTGAATCCCTCGTATACGTCTACAATTTCATTTTGGCTGAGACGCACAACCTCTGTATTTTTATATTTCCAACCGTTGCTGCGAATGCTCTGGTGCAAACCAGCATTGAGATTGAATGTAGCTTGTGCATCGTACTTTCTGAGAATATCGACAAGTAGAATATCACTTGTTACGCCATCATCCCAACATTGAATCACTTTCATAAGATATTGCTTAAATTTGTCATATTTTTTGGAGAGAGATTAACAAGGCGATCGCCTTTCTTCAGCTCTAAGTGGAAGTTTTAGATGATAAGTATATGAGCAATATATTACCTCGAATTACTTTAGATGTATGCAAATAATTTTCCCGCCAAAGGTTGATAAGATTTAGGAAAACAAAACAAGTGGGAAAATAAGTAAATGGGACAAATTACTGAAATTGAGAGCCCTTATGGTGGAAAAATCTACATTCAATACGAAGAGAGCGATCAACTTCGTGCCGTTGGCAACCCGATTCGGGATATTAAAGAGAGAACTGAGCAGTTTAAAAAAGCTCTGGATAGTACCGTGAAAGGGTATTCTGCGATGGTACTGAATACGGTCAAAAACTGTGCCGATACCGTAGCTCCGAGTAAAATTACCTTGCAATTTGGTTTACAAATGGGAGGTTCGACGGGAGTTCCTCTGGTGACGCAGGGAACTGCACAGGCAAACGTTACGGTTACAATTGAGTGGGAATTAAACCAAGAAAACACTGAGGCAACTGATAGTCCTTGATAAGAATGGTGAGTTACGGAATTGATCGACTTCGGGAATCAATGGTGAAAATCCTCGATGCAGAAAGTCAGAGGGTGGCGGGTTCTGGTTTTATCATTCGCTCTGATGGCTATCTGATCACCTGTCACCACGTTATCTATCAGTTGGCGAGTTTGTTTATTGAATATCAGGAAAAAGAGTATGCTGCGGAATATTGTCAAGAGCTCTCGAATCGGGATAAAGATATTGCTATTTTGAAAATCGAGTTAGAAAATGCCATTCCAGTAGAGATTATCAACCCCCAAAAACTGGAAAGCTCCATCATTGTCTATGGGTTTCCTGAAGCTAAAGAATATAACTTTCCTCAAGGGTTTGATTTTACTGCTGATAAGATTCGTCCCAGTGCGCCTGTTGATATTCGTTCTACCTATAGTTCCTTGGAACTGTGCGGCCTAAATCCTTGGAATAACCTTCCCTCGGAAAGAGCAATGTTTCTTGCCTACCGAATTAATGCTCGGGTGGATAGCGGGACAAGTGGTGGCGCAGTTTTTGCGGAAGAATTAGGTGGAGTGGTGGGGGTAATTCAATGTAGCAAAAGCGGTGAGAGTTATGTCATTCGCTGGGACAATATTTTAGACAAATTAGAGAGATTAGAGCTAGAACCTCAGAAAAATGCAGCCCGTCGATTTTTGGAAGAAGTTGAAGAGGATTTTAAATACCTGAAACTGTTTCATAATCCCCAAGAAAAAATTATTCTCCAAAGCCAATATATTCCCATTCAAGTCACTCTAGAAAGACGTTACAAACATGAGGTCGAAAGCTTGAGAAGTTACGCGGAATCAGAAGCAGAATTGAAACAAATTTATGCTTTTAAGGGAAGAAGGGAAGAAGAAACTAAACGAGATCAGGTTGAATTGAAACAAATTTATGCTTTTAAGGGGAGAACAGAGGAGGAAACTGAGGAAACTAAACGAGAGGATGTTGACTGGAAAGAAGCCAAAAAAGAACATCAAAAAATTATGGTACTTGCCGATCCGGGTATGGGTAAATCTACTTTACTGCGGATGGAAGCTTTAGTAACTGCTCAGACAGAAAAAGAGAAACTTGTAGCTAATAAAGCTAAGGTAAATGAGATTATTTTACCAGTATTCCTGAGATTGTCTGAGTTGGCTAAACAAGCTGAAAAATCAGATGATTTGCTCAATTCAATTCCTCTTACTCTCAAGCAAAAATATCCCCTAACTTTTCCTAAAATTGAAGATTTGTTCAGAGATAAATTAGCCAAGGGGCAATGTTTACTGCTGTTAGATGCTTTAGATGAAGTCCCGAAAAATAGTCGCCGTGACTTGCGAGAAAAGTTAAATATTTGGGTTAAAAATTATCCCTGTAAGCTGATTTGTACTTCTCGAATTGTGGGCTATAATAGTGGTTTTGTCAATGATGCCAAAGAAGTAGAAATTGTCCCTTTTAGCGATCGGCAAACCGAAGCTTATATTAAGAATTGGTTTACCAATGCTGCACCCTATCTTGACGATGATTCTGTCTCGGCAGAAGGGTTAATTACAGAATTAGCCAATAAACCGCAAATTCAAGGTTTGAGCCAAAATCCCTTGCTGTTATCTTTGTTGTGTAGTTTGTATCAAACTAAAGATTTGACACTGCCAGCACGGCGTTCCCAAATTTATGAGCAATCGGTAAATTATCTCTTAGGTAAATGGAGTCATCAGAGGGAGAGTTTAGCATCTTATGGAGAAGGAAGAATTGAGGCTAAAATAAGGTTATTGGAACCAATTGCCTATCATTTTTCTCAGGAAGGAAAAGATATTTTTTCTGGTGGAGAATTGGCTGACCAAATCGAAAACTATTTGGAGCATAGTAAGGAGACGGTTTGGCGAAATACGGACAGCGATCAATTGATTGGCGAACTTTGTGAAGAGGATGGCATTATTGTCAAGTTATTTCCAGAAGCAGAGCAATATTTATTCCTCCACCGTACTTTTCAGGAATATTTCACTGCTAGTTATTTTAAAAGAGCCATAGAAGAAAATCCACAACAGGGACTTGCTTTAGCTAAAAAGCATTTTTTTCAATATGACTGGCATGAAACTCTCAGTTTATTAGCAGGATTGCTAAAAGATCCAGTTCCTTTGCTGCAAGCAATCACCCAAGAAAAGGATGATATTTTTGGCACGCTTTTGGTATTAGCTGGTTTATGTATCAGTGAATGTGACCAACAAACTCACCCTTTGATAAACAAGATTATTAAGAAAATTGTTCAATTTTGGAAGTCTTATTCTTGGCACTTTTATTGGTGGAATCTTTTTTCTTCCCCTTATAGATGCACTAATCCCAGTTACCTAAAATCAATCCTGATTGCATTAGGAAAGATAGGCAACCCCGAAGCAGTCTCAGCCTTAATCGCTGCTATCGTTAACTCATACGGTTACGTTGGAGAGAGGGCAGCAGAGGTCTTAGGAGAGATAGGCAGTCCGGAAGCAGTTGATGCCTTAATCGATACCCTTAATCACTTAGAGTGGGAGGTTAGATGCAGTGCAGCAGAGGCCTTAGGAAAGATAGGCAATCCAGAAGCAGTGCCAGCCTTAATCAATACCCTTAATAACTCAGAGTCGAGTGTTAGATACAGTGCAGCAGAGGCCTTAAGAAAGATAGGTAACCCGGAAGCAGTCTCAGCCTTAATCGAGGCCCTTAATGACTCAGAGATTACCGTTGTAGGGGAGGCAGTATGGGCATTAGCAGAGATAGGCAACCCCGAAGCAGTCTCAGCCATAATCGCCACCCTTAACCACTCTGACATTTGGCTTAGACGGGAAGCAGCAGGAGAATTAGGTTGGCTTAGACGGGAAGCAGCAAGAGCATTAGGAAAGATAGGCAACCCGGAAGCAGTTGATGCCTTAATCGCCGCCCTTAACTACTC
>JAAUYA010372373.1_pt1 | contig 30274 bp, 30 predicted proteins | sample 7278161 | NCBI WGS metagenome assembly JAAUYA01 (sample SAMN14350120, study PRJNA611818) | marine sediment metagenome | isolation source: surface marine sediment (3m) | place: French Polynesia: Moorea | collected 2018-08
ATCGTCTCGACTCATGATTGCAGTTCTTCAGCCTCTGCCAGTATAGGATTGACATCAAACCAGGACTTACCATTTTCCCGATACTCAAAAACCATGCGGCTATGAATCAGCTTTTGATAACCTTTTTCATCACTTACCTTTTTAGTTTGCCGTACTTCCCGCAGCAAGTTCCACTCTGCTTCGGAAATAGACAAAGTCATTTCATTACAGTGCTCGACAATTACATCTTCTAAAGTCTCGCGAGTCAAAGGTAGTTGCATTTCTTCTTCTACCCAACTAGTGAGCAATTGCAGTAAATCACGCACATGACCGCCACTAACCCGACAGAGTCTATCTAAAGAAGCCTCTTCGTCAAACAATTCTTGCCAATGCTCTAACCGCTCCTCAGGTAACAGATCGGGAAACCTCCGTGCCAGAACCATTTGCTTGAGCAAATCCAGTCCTTTTTGGCAGTCTTGACCATTCTTTAACTTGATCGATACCATCGGTAAAAACTGTGGCGCTTTAAAACGCTGGCGCAAATTGCCGTACTGATTAGAAAACCTCAGTGCCAGGGGCATGGTGTAAATAAGGTGACAGTGCAGTTTGGTCAGTATTTCTCCTTGATCGACAAACAAATACTCCTGCTGAGGCTTACCGAAAGACTTAAAGCTGTTGTCAATGCGATCTAAGTTATCGACAATTACTACCAGCCCCTTTAATCCCTGTTGCTTTAGTTGAGCGATGCCTGGTTCAATCAACTCACTATTAATCAAGCGTAACAGCTCAGTCTTCTGTGGTCCCAAATACTTATTGAGCTTCTCTCGCAACCGAGCATCGTCTTTAGCTTTAACTGTAATTTCGCCAATACCCGCAGCGAGAGAGAATCCTTCCTCAAGGCTAGCAGATGCTTTTCCCACCACAGTTTCTAACGCTACCGAACCTTCTTCCGTATTGAGAGCGACTTTGCCCACCCCTGGTATATTGGCAGCAGCAGCAACTTCTACTTCCGTCATCAAGAGTTTAGCTGTCTGTTGCAGTAGCTTTTTCAGTCCCATCGGCTCAGCAGTTTTCAGCTCACCCAAGCTCTGGCTAATGCGCCGTGCAATCACTAGTAAAACATCGATGATATCCACATCAGCCATTTCTAGATCTTTGCTGGACTCAAAATATACCACATGAAATCCTTCATGTTCCAGTTCATCTTTTAGACGGAGGAGTTCTGTAGATTTGCCACAGCCGATATGCCCAGTAAACAACGAACAGGTGGGGCTATCCGGTGACAGCTTCACAATCCGGTTTTTGAGCTTCTGAATAATTTCTCCGCCCCTAACTGAAGAAAAGTCAATGTAGTAACGGCGATCGCTTTCATCAGAAACAACTAAGGTTTTACTGGGATTGATGGCCTGAAAAAACTCAACATAATCGCTTGCCATGGCAGTTACCTAAACAATGTTAACCCTGCAATTAAGCATATTATAACTAGCTCTTGCCAAGTCAGTCAGAAAAGACCATCTAAAGATGGAAACATTGTGCTATTGACCGAGAAAAGCTTACCTCAATGACGAACAGCCTTTTTCTTCTCGATGAACTACGTGAACATATATCCAGGCGATCGCTGACTTGATGATGAGGAGCGATCTCGAAGAGATCCGCCTAGACTTCTTCCCTGCTTCGCAGCGCGCCGCCTGAAGGGAGCCCAGCGCGGCGGTGCACCCTCTCAAGAATATCGAGGCGATCGCTATGTTTAATTGGTGACAAAACGACATCAAGAAGATTAAAATAGAAAAAACTTGTCATAGATATGCTTGTGTCTAAGAGTCCAACCAACGATGCACGGGTTACGGCTAGAATTCCCTCATCTGTCAAAGAAACACTATCGTTCAATTGACAATTCAAAACTGAATCCAATAACATAAACTTATCAACAGCTATTAAAACTTGACAGGATGGAAACCAATGCAAACAACCTATCGTTTAAAAGCCAGTGAATTAAATCAAAAAATTGTGGATGTAATTAAAGCGATTTATGGAGATCAAGAAATAGAAATCATTATCTATGAGGTTGATGAAACAGATTATTTATGGAGATCATAAGCTAATCGCAACAAACTAGAACAAGCAATAAATGATGTAAATCAAGGAAAAAATTTAGTAGAAGTTTCCTTAGAAGAATTATAATGAGTAGAAAATTTGTTTTTCACTCTCTAGCTTTTGATGATTTTAATCAGTGGGCTTCTGAAGATAAAAAAACCACAAAAAATAGTTAAACTTTTAAAATATCTTAATCGTTCTCCTTACCAAGAAGATTAAAATAGAAAAAAACTCGTCATAGATATGCTTATGTCTAATACCATTTTTCTTTAATCGTGGGAAAATTGAGCCAGATAAGATAAAGGATTCAGCTCATAAAGTCTACCATTACTTTTGAAAATGGTATAAGAGCTCAACCAACGATACGCGGATTACGGTTAGAATTCCCTGTGCATTTAGCAATATCGCCCCTCGCACTCAAGAATCTTGTATGATCTTAAGTGTTATTTATTTTTGTTATTAGAAAAAGTAACATGGAAACTAAAAGTATTAAAGAAGAAGCCAGACGCATAATTGAAAATTTGCCTGACAATTCCAGTTGGGATGATTTAATGTATCAAATTTATGTGAGACAGGCGATCGAGGCAGGATTAAAGGATAGTGAGGAGGGTAGAGTGGTGAGTATTGAACAGGTGAGATCCAATTATAGCTATATTGCCCAAAATTCTCCTCAATATGCTCAAAGGTTAGTTAGACAGAAAAAGAGCGATCTCGAAGAGATCCGCCTTCGGCGGTGCGCACTTGCAACCATTTTAGGCGATCGCCAAAAGCAAACAACCCAAAGCGAGGTGGAAGCATAGCTAGAGAAAGTCTTACGCACCAAAACCTTGTTCAGCTCTAAACTTTTTGATATATTTCTCTTCATGCCTTCCCTATACTAGTTTTGATCTACAATAGGTATTGTTGCAAGTAAAAGCTAGAACTGCATCAAACCGAAAATCGAGAATACACCAAAGCAGAAATCAAACAGGCGATCGTTCTTGAGTCCCAAAAACAGTTAGAAGAATTAAATCCAGAATATCCCATTGGTTGGAGTGAAACAGTTGATATTCCTAAACCTTACGAAACTATCAAATTTGGTGATTTACCCTAAAAGTTCAAGCAGGAATTCGTGAAGGAAGGTTTAACTTCTGCTGCACGGGGAGAATTAGAATCCTGGGAGGTTAAATAATCCTTTCATAGCGATCGCTTATTATCCTGCCAAGGCAAATTGATTAAATAATGGTGGAGACAAGGCTATAAAAGATAAATAGTACAAATGAATCAAATAACTAAAGACTGGCAACCTCGTCGCATTTCAACTAGTATATTGTCTCAATCTCTTTCTTCTCAAACACAAGGAAGCGAAGATACTGAAAGTGAGATACGTTATCAAAAAGCAAGGGAATTTTTTAATCAACTTCGCCCTCAATTAATTAATCAATATTCTAATTGGTATATAGCGATTAATCCTGATACTGGTGACTATTTAGTTGAACAAGAATATCTCAAACTTTTTGAAAGACTCAGACAACAACCAGAAAAAGGCAAAATGGTCATTTTCCGTCTGAACGAAACTGGTGTTTGTGGCAGGATATGATTCAAGGGAATTTTGACAGTCAAGGAAAGTTATTTTTTCCTATGGATTTAGTAACTGCAAATGGTGAAGTTATTCCTGTTGATGCTCTGTTAGACACTGGTTTTACTGATTTTCTGGCCATGAACGAACAAGATATAAAAGATTTGGGGTGGTTACTTTTAGCCGAAAACCAACCCATGCAAACCGCTCAGGGGGAAACGAGATTCAATGTTTATGAAGGTCATATCATAATTGATGAACAAGAATTTGTTATTCCTGTATTGGCTGGAGATGCACTTACAGAAATCATCATCGGTTTACCTTGGTTACGAACTCGACGATTGGTAGTAGATTTTCCCTCTGGTGTACTCACACTGGGATAAAGGAAATTGTCAGTAAAAATCCCCCCTTCGGTGCCCCGTAGCCCTATCTCTCAACTTAATATTGTTCGAGTACTAGGCGATCGCCATATTTAATTGGTGATAAAACGACACCAAAAAATATTAAAATAGAAAAAACTTGTCATAGATATGCTTATGTCTAAGAGTCCAACTAACGATGCACGGGTTACGGCTAGAATTCCCTCATCTGTCAAAGAAACCATAGAAAAAGCAGCTCATCTAACAGGTGCGACGTTAAACCAATTTATAGTACAGGCTGCTCTCAAAGAGGCTTATAACATTCTCAAGACTGAACAGATGATTAGCTTATCCGAAAGGGATGCAGAAAAAGTATTTAGTCTCATTGAAAATCCACCTGCAGCCAATGAAAAACTAAAAGCTATTGCTAGCAAACATCAAGCATTTTTCCATGAAGCGGATTGAACTCTTGGATAAATCCCATGCTCGGGATAAGTTTGATTGTGGCAATGAAGCCTTAAACCATTATCTAAAAGCCATAGCACGACAGCATATTCAAAAGGGTATTTCTCGTACTTTTGTTCTGGTTGATAGTGAAAAACCATTAGACATTATGGGCTTTTTTTCCCTATCTTTGTGTGAAGTCCAAGCGAAAAAATTGCCTCTAAGATTAGCCAAGAAATATCCCTTGAAAGTACCAGGAGTAAAATTGGCTCGTTTAGCTGTGGCAAAAGAGTTCCAGAAACAGGGAATTGGTGAGATTTTAATGTTTGAAGCAATGAGAAAGGCTTATATTATTTCTGAGAATGCCGGAGTTATTGGTTTGTTTGTTGATGTCAAAGATGAAAAAGCCAAAAGTTATTATGAACAATATGGCTTTGTGAGTCTTGAGGATAATCTTTTAGAGATGTTTTTGCCTCTGAAAATTATAAACCAACTTTTGTAAGCGATCGCTTTGCTTGTAGGTTGGGTGGAGCAAGCGGGATTTTGGCAACACAATCCGTTGGTTTTTAGACGAGCGGAACCCAACACCAAAGGTGTATGCGTTGGGTTTTGCTTTTGGCTTGATGGGAAAGATTTTGGAAAAAAGTTGGACACCGCTTCACCCAACCTACGGCGATCGCTTTGTTTGTAGGTTGGGTAGAGCGAGCAGGATTTTGGCAACACAATTGGTTGGTTTTTAAACGAGCGGAACCCAACAATAAAGGTGTATGCGTTCGTTGGGTTTCGCTTTTGGCTTGATTCGAGAGATTTTGGGCAAAAGTTGGACAACGCTTCACCCAACCTACGGCTTCCCGCCCTGCAGCCCATCGGTGTGCAATAATCTGGCGATCATACGCGACAAGGGTTTCATCTTGACCATCCCGTTCATCCTTAGTGGGACTTTGGAAATCAGGTTGCTGTCCGCCATGCCCTGAGTAATAGAAGACTAAGATGTCCTCCGCTGAAAGAGAACTTGCAGCAGAGCGCAGCTCCTGAAGCACATTGCTATGGGTTGCCTCTGCTGTCTTCAGTACTTTTGTCTTGAATCCTTGGGCTGCCAGGATACGCTCCATATTGTCAACATCAAGCTCACAACCCCAACAACCATTTTCTCCATTCCATCCATTGTACTGGTTAGGATCGACACTCTTCAGACCTACCAGCAAAGCAAGTCCTTTGGCCATGATATGCCTCCTAAGTAGGTGGACAAAATTAATTGTATAAAAAAATGGCTGTAAGCCAGTTAGAGCGTAAAACCTTTGTGTAAATAAATCTGTCCAGGTACTTACCAATCCAAAATCCAAAATCCCATGACATCTAATCAGTTCCTAACTCAACCCCGTATTTGGCCAAGGCTGCTTTGACAAAACCTAAAAAGAGAGGGTGAGGGTTACTAGGACGAGAATGAAATTCAGGATGAAATTGAGTGGCCATAAAAAAGGGATGATCTGCTAGTTCAATGATTTCTACTAATCTTCCATCAGGGGAAGTACCACTGACAAGATATCCTGTTTCTAAAAATTGATTGCGATAAGCATTATTAAATTCATAGCGGTGACGATGACGTTCATAAATTACTTCTTGTTGATAAAGAGAATAAGCTAAAGTATCAGCCGCGAGACGACAAGGGTATAAACCTAAACGCATGGTACCGCCGAGATCGACCACATCCTGTTGTTCAGGTAAAAGGTTAATTACTGGGTTAAGTGTGTGTTCGTCAAATTCAGCACTATGAGCATTTTCTAGTTTAGCCACATTGCGCGCCCATTCAATCACACTACACTGCATGCCTAAACATAAACCGAGGAAGGGTATTTTGTTTTTCCTGGCAAATTGGATCGCTTGTATCTTACCATCTACTCCTCTCATACCAAAGCCACCAGGTACGAGAATAGCATTGGTGTTTTCTAGGTATTTCGCCGCACCGTTAACTTCGATATCTTCAGCACTGATCCAATGTAACTCAACCTCAACCTGTTCGGCGATTCCTGCATGTCCCAATGCTTCCACGACAGATAAGTAAGCATCACTCAATTGAATATATTTCCCGACGATGGCAATCTCAATTTTATGAGTAGGACACTTCATCTTTTGCACTAAAGTTTCCCACTGCTTCAACTCAGGCTGTCTTTTCTCCAGTTGCAGTAAATTTAATACTTGTTGAGCTAGTCCTTCATGCTCCAAAATCAAAGGTACTTCATAAATACTACTGGCATCCTCAGAAGTAATCACTGCTTCGGAGGGGACATCACAAAATTCGGAAATTTTATCTTTCATAGCTCGGGGCAGGGGGCGATCGCATCTACAGACTAATACATCCGGCTGAATGCCGAGGGAGCGTAATTCTTTTACAGAATGTTGGGTAGGTTTAGTTTTCAATTCTCCAGCGGCAGGAATCCAAGGTATCAGAGTAACGTGCATATAAACCACATTATTACGCCCTACATCCTTGCGAAACTGACGAATCGCTTCTAAAAAGGGTAATGACTCAATATCTCCCACTGTACCGCCAATTTCGGTGATTACCACATCAGGATTGGTATTTTTCGCTACTCGGTGGATTCTTTCTTTAATTTCGTTGGTAATATGGGGGATAACCTGGACAGTGGCACCTTGATAGATTCCTCGTCTTTCTTTGTTGATTACCGCTTGATAAATTGAGCCGGTAGTAACGCTATTGAGACGAGACATGGATGTATCAGTAAAACGTTCATAATGTCCCAAGTCTAAATCAGTTTCTGCACCATCATCGGTCACAAAAACTTCCCCATGTTGAAAAGGACTCATCGTGCCGGGATCGACATTAATATATGGATCTAGCTTGAGAATGGAAACCGAGTAATTGCGAGATTTGAGTAAACGTCCTAAACTCGCTGCAACAATACCTTTACCGATACTGGAGACTACTCCTCCAGTGACAAAGACAAATTTAGCCATAATTTTTAGCTCGAGTCATTCGATTTTAGATTTTAGATTTTAGATGTTGGATTATGTATTATCCTCGTAGATGGAACTCTATTAACTATATCTTTAAAAATATTCTATGAAAATTATAGATTCTAAAGGGCGCTTATTGGGTAAGGTCAGCATTCTCGATTTGGGTGCTGCTCTAGTTATTCTGTTGGTGTTTATTGGTATTTTTATCATGCCTGGACCTTCTGGTTCCATTGCCCAAGTAGGAGAAAAAACAGACAAAATTGAAGTAGAAGTACTGGTAAGAGGTTTGACGCTTAAAGATCCTCAAGCTTTATTACAACAATTTAACGATAAAACCAAAGCTAATATTATTATTCGTAATCAACCTTCAGGACAAGTAGAAATTCACTCAGCCAAAAAACTGATTAATCATGTGGCTGTACCTCAACCTGATGGTACCGTCAAAGCTTTACCAGATCCGCGTCCAGAAGTTGCTTTTAGCACTGATATGCTTATTATGATGGTGGGAGAAGGCCAAGTAACTAATGATGGTGCCGTGATGGCTAATCAAAAATTGAAGATGGGCACCATCATTGAGGTAGACGGAAAAAATTACAATTTCCGTGGCAGTGTCATTGATGTTACAACCGCTGATTAACTCTTGATTCCAACAGAAATTGTTCTACTTCGGCAGGGGAAGGCTGGGCGGCGATCGCTCCTGGCTTTGTAGTAGTTAGGCTTCCTACAGCACAAGCATAAGAGATCATTTCTTTGACTTTGGTCGGCTCTTTGAGAGCTTTGATGCCACTGGTGTTCAATTTATGGATAAAACCAGCTAAAAAAGCATCTCCAGCACCAGTGGTATCAACAACTTTTACAGCAGGAGGAGTTACAGTTCCTTCATGATCGCTCACACAGTAACTTACTTTTTCTGACCCGCCAGTGACGATTACTCCCTCTACCGAGTCAAAACTACGGGCGATCGTCCCTGCTTCAGCAGTTTTATAGAAATGTTGAGCTTCCTCCTCAGATAATTTAACAAAGTCAGCATAAGCCAACATTTTGCTGAGTAAAGGGGAGGCTTGATTTAGATCTAACCAAAATAGAGGCCGCCAATTGAGATCTACTACTATTTTCAGATGATATTTTTCAGCTAGTTCCAGAGCATGAAAAATTGCCTCTCTGGTTTGAGGGTAAGCTAATTCTAAACTACCCAAAACCAAAAAATCGGCATGAACAAATAACTCTTCTGGTAATTTAGTGGCATCTAAAAAAGCATCAGCAAATTCATTAGTAGCATACTCCCCAAAACCAGCAAAAACCCTATCTCCATTTTGTTGACGTAATACATAGACTTTGCGAGTAGGAGCAGTATCATGGTACTGTACTCCTGTGGTATCAACTCCCGTCGATTGTAATAATTGTATCAATTCAGTCTCCGCTTCATCTCGACCCACACAACCAATAAAAGCAGCAGGAGTTCCCAATTTTTTTAAGGCACAAGCAACATTAGCAGGTGCACCACCAGGGTAAGGAGTCCAAGAATTTACTTCTGCTAAAGATTTTCCCACTTCATTTGCCAGATAATCAAACAAAATCTCCCCTAAACATAAAACTTGAGGTTTCATCATCGCAATTCTCTGATTAACTTTTCTTTAGATATATGAATTGTAGATTATATAGGCAACTTAAATCGCAGAATGAAATAGCCAAGCCTATGAACTCTAACTCTACGAGGGAGAATTTGCCTCTCGATTTCCCAGACGAGAGCGTGCATTAAGATAAAACTTTTGGTTAGAATGGGTTAAAATCTAAGTAAAATTACTAAGGAAAAACTACTTATGGCTAGTGGCAGATTTAAAAGTCCGGCTTCTCTTTCCTACCGAGAATCAGAAATACTTGAGCTAGTAGCCACTGGCTTAACAAATCATGATATAGCGGAGAAGTTGGAAATTAGTAAAAGAACAGTAGATAACCATATCAGTAACATACTCACTAAAACAGGCACGGAAAATCGTGTAGAGTTAGTGCGTTGGGCTTTACAGTGGGGCAAAATTTGTCTTGATGATGTCAATTGTTGTCCTCTACCAGTAGAGCCTAACTCTAGTCAAGAATCAACACCATAAATTGGGTATTAGGTACTAGGTGTGAAGTACTAGGCAACAAATTGAATGCAGAATGTAAAATGTAAAATATAGAATTACTTTTGTTGATTGTTGATTGTTGATTGGGCGTACCTCATGAGGAGTAAAAATTGCTATAGTAGCTAATTGTCAAATGTCTTAAGTTGCTCGATTCTAAGATCAGATATGAATAACACCGCTTCCAATAGCTATGACAATTTATGGGAATTTGATTTTTATCAGTCCCTATCAGTACAAGATACGGAGTTACTAAATCAATTAGGTTTTTTACCTGGGCTCAAAGAACTTTTAATGCTACGTCAGGTGCATGCTCTAGAACATGCTACAGTATGGGTACTGAGTGAAATGCACTCAAGAGCGAATAGCTCAGAAGATACCAAAGATAATGAATCCCTAGGTGGTCTTTCTACAGAGCGGGGTTTTTATTTGTATGGGAATGTCCATCAATCTGATTTGCAAAGAGCAGCCAAAATAGCTTTATGCCGTTTAAGAAATGGACAATGGCATTTAGCTGTTCATCCTCGTTGTGGTACAAATATTTCTGTTGGTTTAGTAGTTATGGGTGGTTTGATGTTAGCAACTTCTGCAATTCTGCCTCGCGAACCCATCTCTCAATTATTAGGTTTGGGATTAGCTGCTACCGCCGCTTTTAGTGTCACGCCGGATTTGGGAGTTTATGCTCAAAAATATCTGACCACCGCTATTCCTTTTAATCTGGAAATTGAAACAATTTACCCTACTAAAGATCTTTGGGGAAGATATTGTTATTTTGTTCAGTTAGGATGGCACAATCAATAATTTTTTGAGGAGAACTTCTCCTGGGAAAACTGGTTTGATATTCATATTGAGCAAAAATATGTATCAAGAGATTTTGAAATTTTGGTTTGAGGAAGTCGATCAATCCCTATGGTGGTCAAAAGATGATAACTTTGATCAGATAATAATTGAAAAATTTTCAGAGCTTCATAGCAGGGCAGTTCGTTGCGAGCTTTATGAATGGAGGAGAGTAGCCGAGGGGCGGCTAGCTGAAATTATAGTTTTGGATCAGTTCTCAAGAAATATGTTCAGAGATTCAGCTTTGTCTTTTGCTTACGATCCATTAGCACTGGCTCTATCTCAAGAAGCAATTTCAGTTGGAGCAGATAAAAAGTTGAGTCCAATCCAGAGAACTTTTCTCTATTTGCCTTTTATGCACAGCGAGTCTCTAGAAATTCATAAAATTGCTGTAGGTTTGTACCAAAATAATGGCATTCAACGCAATCTTGATTTCGAGATAAAGCACAAAGCAATTATTGAAAAGTTCGGTCGTTATCCTCATAGAAATAAAATATTGGGAAGGGTGTCAACCGAGGAAGAGATTGAGTTTTTGAAACAGCCAGGTTCTAGATTTTAGGAAATGTTAATACCATTTTTCAAAAAGGATGATATATTTCGGCATGACCAGAGAATAAAGTAATCTATCCGGATGCGTGGAATATGGCTGATGGTAACAAATTAGTTTTGCCAACAATAAGTAAACCTTATTTAGATCGAAAACATGATTAAACTTCATCATTTATCTCTTGTAACAGGTGTTACGCTCGCGACTCTTTCTCTCACGGGAGTGATGACCAAAATCGGCGATCGCATACGCATGAGTAGTCTACTAAAACCAGCTCAAGCACAGAAAGAGTTAAGCTCACCCATCGCTAAAGCGACATTGGGTTGTTTTCCCCGAGGCAGTTTGGCCACCACGAGGAACTAAAAAGCCTGAACCATTCGATACTTCGATTGTTAAAACCGACTCAGAATATATTCGTTCAGGAAAAGCTGATGTTAGTGAGCAAATTGATGCTATCTATGAGCGAGCCAACAAACAATATGGCACAAACTTCAAGCCCCGTCAATAATGTACTAGAGAGAATCCGTATATGGATCATATGGGCGATCTGTCAGGGTTCTGGGCGCATGGCCCTTAGAACAACCGTTCAGTACCTCTGCGGGTTTGGGATCCAGGAGGCGGTGGCAACGGATGCTGTTTGCGAAATATAAGTTAACATCTGAAACACTTATTTTATCGTCGCTCTCTTTACAAAACTACAAGATGTAGTCACGACTGGTAACGCAATATCAAGGCTTTCACCATGTAAAGAAATATTTCGCGCTTCTGGGTCAGGTAACGAAACCCAACAAATACAAGAGTTGGTGTTGGGTTTCACTTCGTTCTACCCAACCTACGGATATTGTGGTTAATTTGCCCGACATGATATTAGAAAGTTTTATATTAAGTCGATCGCAATTCGCACCGTATTTGAACTTAGACAAAAACAACCACAGCTCTTTCCGGGGACAGCCAAATTCCATTCGGTAAAAAGTCGCTATCGAGAAGATGGTTTACTACACCTAGAGTTAGAAATAGAAGTACCGATGAAAGATATTGAGTAAATAAGGGTTTGAACATCTTGTTAAACTTTAAACTTACTTTAAAGAATGCCTGATACTTTTCAAACATCTTCTAAGCTAATTTTACTAAACATATACAATGAGTACTATGACAACAAAGACGAAAATTCTACTTCTTGCCCATGACAGTTTACAAAATAAGCTGGGTGAATTTATCTGGCAAAATGAGACAACTTTAAGACGTTTTCAGTTAATTACCCCTAAAATTAAACAAAAATTTCTCCAAGTCATTGAAAAATTACCTTTTAGTCCTCTGCAATGGGAAGAATTAGATTTAGATCCCGACCTTCTGGAGACACAAATCCTAAGTCATAAAATTGCTGGAGTTATTTTTTTGATTGACTCAGCTAGTCTTCAAGAACAAGAACCAAAAATAGATAGTTTTTTACGTGTATGTAATCTTAGTAATATTCCCCTCGCCACTAACCTGGCCACAGCAGAATTATTAATTCAATATTTAGCTATCCCCACCGCCCATTTAATTTTTAATCCTGTATCTGGACAAGGTAATGCCCAGCAAGAGTTACAACTGATCAAACAAATCCTGAAGCCCCATTTTGAAGTCAATGTTCATTTAACCACACCAGAAATTGATGCCGCACAGTTAACAACTCAAGCCCTGGAAACAGATCCAGATTTAATTATTGCTTCCGGAGGAGATGGTACAGTGTCTGCCGTAGCCAATGAACTTATCGGGACAAATATTACTCTGGGAATTATTCCTAGAGGCACAGCCAACGCCTTTTCTGTAGCTTTAGGCATACCTACTAATATCAGGGGTGCTTGTGATAATATCATTACCGGAATAACTCGCTGTGTTGATGCCGCTCGATGTAATGGTTTACCGATGATTTTACTCACCGGAATTGGCTTTGAAGCTGCCACTGTGGAAAAAGCAGATCGAGAAGCAAAAAACCAATGGGGTGTTTTAGCCTATTTAATGGCTGGTTGGCAACAGTTGGATGAACAGCAACCTTTTGAAGCCGAAATAGAAATAGAGGGAGTTATCCAAAAATTTCAGGCGGCAGCTATCACCATTGCCAATGCAGCACCACCCACTTCAGTTTTTGCACAAGGTGGTGGACAAGTAATAGTCGATGATGGCTTGTTAGATATTACTATTGGTGTCGCTGGGAGTGAAACAATTAAGTTAGAAGCATTAGGGGCGATCGCTAATTTATTTGGTTCGGCTCTGTTAAAAACAACTTCTGAGAGAAAAGATATTGTTCATTTAAGGGCGAAAAGAGTCAAAGTAACCACTGAACCGTTACAAAAAGTAGTAATTGATGGAGAAATAATCGAGCCGACATCTGTAGAAATTGAATGTTTTCCTAAAAGTTTAAAAGTTTTTGCCCCTCTTACAAGTTAATCAAAGATGAAAAAAATCAGTCTTAAATCACTAATTGCAGTTGCTTTATCTTTGCCTTCCGTACTGACCAATAATTTGACTGCCAAGGCAGATTATATCCATCAAACTCTAGCCGAATATAGTGGCACAATCATGGAATTACGCATCGAAAAGCAACAAATAACTGTTGTTTTAGAAATTGATGAAAAAGACAAAAAAGAATTTTCTTATTTGTTAGCAGAAAATAATAATTTGGCACGAGAAACAAAATTTTTACAAACGAGTAACCAGCAACCTATGATGGGTAAAATCAAGAAAATTGAAACTCGAAAACGCACTCCTAGAGGAAACAGAAAGTCACTTGCTACTACTGATTTAATGGGCCGACCTTTTAACCTTCCAGAAGTTAGTTCTTATGTAACTTATGTTGAAATTATTTATCATCTCACCAATCAACCTTCTCAATTAATTATCTCTCCACCTCTAGAAACAAACCAAAAATATCCAGCTATTACTATTGGTTTTATTACTTTTCACGATCAGATTCCTGTCACTAATTATTGGTATTTATCCCGTCGAGAAACCTTAAATCTTAATTGGGAAGATCCATGGTATTCTCGTTTTGAAAATGCTAATTTAACCCGTCCTCATCCTTCTTCCTTATTATCCTATGTATATATTGAGCCTTATGAGGTTCGCCATGAAATTTTGATTAGGATTCGAGATTTAGCAGATTTTATTGACTTAGATCTTACTCAAACTAAATCTTTTCAACCTGAAGTTTTAGAAAGCATCAAAAATCAAGCAATTAATTATTTTAAACAAAAGCCTCAAATGATAATTGATGGTAATATTGTTACTCCTATTGTGAATAGAGTTGATTTTTTAGAAACCGACCAAAAAGGAATTTTTCAAGTCAAACAAAATTCTCAAAAATTAGAGCTTAATTCAGCAATTATTGGTCTTGAATTAGTCTATACTGTAGAAAGTTTTGCCAATCAAGTTATTATTAATTGGGATATATTTAATCAAAAAATAACTAAGATTCCTACTATTACAACAGATCCAGCTGGATCTTTTCCTTATAATCTAACTCCTGACGATCGAGTTTTAGTATGGAATAATAGCTTAACAAATTATGTTATTCCTCAAGTGGAGTATTTACCAGTAGCCAATCAATTTAATCTCCCTTTAGGATTAATTATTTTGATAAGTTTATCTATCTTTAGTTTAATAATTATTCGGAAACATCAACCAAAAAATAAACCTATCAAAAAACATTACTATGCTATACCTATTTTTTTCTTATTTGTCGGTATTTTTATTTGTCAATTTAGCCAAATTAAATTAGGCAAACTTCAGTTTATTTTAGGTGAAGTTTCTGAAGAAGAAGCGACAGTCATTTTTAGTCATTTATTAAAAAATGTTTATCGTGCTTTTGATTTTCGAGAAGAAAGCGATATTTATGACAAATTAGCCATTAGTTTAGATGGAAATTTACTCACAGATATTTATTTACAAACCAAAAAATCAATGGAATTAGAAAATCAAGGCGGTGCAGTAGCCACAATTAAAAAAGTCGAAGTTACTGAGGTAAAAAAAGAGGCGTACTCCTCTCAAGGCAAGGCAGCATTTAGGACAAAGTGGATAGCATCTGGTACATTAGAACATTGGGGACATAGTCACAATCGTCAAAATCAATATGATGCAATACTTACTCTTTCTCCCGTTAATCATGTTTGGAAAATTACTGATATTGAATTATTAGAAGAGATAAGAATGAACTGAAACAAAATTGAACAAGCTACGACTTACTACGAATAAATCAATCATGAAATTTATGCTTTCTCCGCTCAAAGAGCTTAAACAGAACCTTTCCGCTCGAATTTTCCTGGGTTTAGTTCTGGGAATTCTAGTTGGTTTATTTTTAGGGGAAATGGCAAGCGGATTCGCCTTTTTAGGGGATATTTTTATCCGCTTATTCCAAATGCCTGTTATTCCTTACATTATCGTATCTCTGATTGGCAGTTTAGGCAGGCTAAATTATACCCAGGCAAAATCGATCTTTATTAAAGGTGGCATTGTCATTCTAGTTTTTTGGGCAATTACTTTGTTGATAGTAGTCTTATTCCCCTTGGGTTTACCCGCTTGGAAATCTGCCGCTTTTTTTAGTACTTCGCTCCTCGATGAAGATAAATCTTTCAGCCTCGTAGAATTATTCATCCCCTTCAATCCTTTTCATTCTATGGCTAATACGATCATCCCTTCTGTGGTGCTATTTTCTCTTGCTATAGGATTAGCGTTGATTACAGTGGAAAATAAGCAGGAGTTACTGAAAGGATTAGATACTTTAACCGAAGCTTTGCTGAAAATTACCCAATTTGTCGCTAAATTAACCCCTTTTGGAGTTTTTGCCATTGCGGCTAATGCGGCCGGAACTTTACCCTTACAAGCCTTTGAACGTCTACAAGTTTATATTATTATCCAAGCGGCGATCGCCTTAATTCTCGGTTTTTGGGTTATACCGGGGTTAATTGCGGCCCTAACCCCCCTTAAATACAAAAATCTTATCACCTCCTATCGTACTCCCCTAATAACAGCCTTTGCCACTGGTAACTTATTAATTGTCTTACCCTTAATTATCGATCGCAGTCGAGAATTATTACTAAGTTTAGACACTTCTGAGGAAAAAAATGCTTTAGACATCGATTCTCCCTTAGAAGTATTAGTTCCCGTTTCTTTTACTTTCCCCAGTATGGGTAAACTCTTATCCTTAGCCTTTATTCCCTTTGCCGCTTGGTATGGGGGAAATACCTTTCCCATTGCACAATATCCGACTTTTTTGTTGGCAGGATTAGCCAGCTTTTTTGGGGATGGCACTACAGCGATGCGATTTTTGCTCAATTTACTCGGTCTTCCTGCCGATATGCTGCAAATTTACATTACCCTCGATCAAGTTTCTGCCGCCAGGTTTGGCACGTTATTAGCGGGAATGAATACGATCGGTTTAGCTTTAATAGCTACCTGTGCGATTAATGATTTAATTACCTTAAGGAAACGACAAATCATCCGCTTCGGACTATTTAGCCTCCTGGCGATGCTTTTAACCCTTGGTTCTATTCATGTCTTCTATACTTATGGTTTAGCTAGTAAGTACACTCAAGACCAGAAATTGGCACAATTGCAACTATTACGGGTACAAAATCCCTCTCAAGCGGTTAGAGTCTGGACTACCCCTCCTGCTCCTATGCTTCCTAACCCTGAACAATCTCGTTTCGCTCAAATTCAAGAGCGTAAAACCCTCAGAGTTTGTTACGAAGCTCAAAGTTATCCCTTATCTTATTTTAACGCTCAACAGCCGCCAGAATTAGTGGGATTCAATATCGAAATGGCTCACATTCTCGCGCAAGATTTAGGGGTTGCTCTAGAATTAGTACAGGTCAATACAGACTTTCTTGATGCCAAGTCAACTCAAATCGCCGAGTTTTTGAATCAGGGCTACTGCGATCTTGCCATGACATCGATTCCTATCACCCCTAAATTGGCAGGAATCATAGATTTTTCGGTTCCTATTGACAACTATACCATCGCTTTTTTAGTTGAAGACCGCAATCGAGCTCAATTTAGTCGTTGGCGAAATTTACAAGCTCTCTCATCGCTAAAAATTGGCTTTCCTAGAGATCTTCCTTATTATCAAGCTAAATTGAAAGGATTGTTACCCCATGCAGATTTAATTAAGGTTGATTCTTATGAGGAATTATTAAAGCCTGAAAACTTTAATGTTGATGCGATTATAATGGCTGCCGAAAGCGGTTCAGCTTGGACACTCCTCTATCCCGAATATTCGATCGCTATTCCTCGGCCAATTCTATATATTCCCATGGTTTATGGCTTACCCTACGGGGAACAACCTTTAGTTAAGGTAGTGAATGCCTGGTTACAACTTAAGCAACAAGATGGAACGATTCAATCTCTGTATAATTATTGGATACAAGGACAAACTGGCACAGTCGATCCTCCTCGTTGGTCAATTATCCGCAATGTTCTGGGCTGGGTAAAATGACGAGCAGTATTGGCTGATTTAACTAAATTACAGTGAGTATTTATACTACCCACAAGGGATATAAGGAAGTATGTACATCAATCGGGATTACGTTCAAAAGAAATTTTGAGATGTGTTCCTGTAGCTTCAGCAATTCTCATTAATGTTTTGATGGTGGCATTTTGTTCTCCACCTTCCCATCGTGCCACTTGGGACTGTTTGGCGGACATTCGCTGAGCTAGTTCTTCCTGAGTTAATCCGGCTTGGGTTCTCGCAGCGATAATAGCTGAGGCAATTCCAAACTCTTTTGCCATCTCTTCATAAGCAGTTTTATATTCTGGCTCTTCTAGCCATTGCTGATGCAGTTGGTCAACTTTGGTCATGATTCAATCTCCTCGGCTCTTTTGAGAGCCAGTTTAATTTCTTTTCTGGGTGTTTTCTGAGTTTTCTTGATGAAAACTCGCAGAACAACAACTCGTTTGGGTTTGGCGGTTACATATAAAGCCCGAGAAATACCATCTCTCCCTTTGAGACGAATTTCCCACAAGGCTTTCTCTATGTGTTTGACATAGGGTTCACCTACGTTTGGCAAACCATATTCTGTAATCAGGTTAGAGATCCAAATAAACCGCGCACGCATATCTGCTGGTAGTGCTGCCAGTTCTGCATCTACTGTTTCGTTTAAGGTTTCAACGCTCCAGTTCATGGATACTAAGATTATAACTTATAAGTTATAATCTCATCAATAAGGTATTTAATCAAATTGGACACTCCTCTATCCCCAATATGCGATCGCTATATTATATTTCGGCATAACCTATTTAGGATTGCTATAGTTAATTATTGAGGCAAGATTTCGAGTTTTTCCTGACAAGCTTGCTCATTTTTTTCTAATTCAGAAGTGAGCACAGAAAACCATTCCTTAAGGATTTTGTTATCTTCTCCTGAATCGATGACAGAGTTGATAAAATCAAGCCAGGTAGGATCATTTATCGGCATGATTAAACCGTAGGCTTCACAAGTCATAGGAGTTTCTGGGACAATCTGGTAATCTTCATCTAAAGATAGACCTAATAAAATTGCTTCACCTATTAACAAAATTCCATCACTAGCAAAAGCATCAATTCTACCTTGTTGTACTGCTTGAGCTGCTCTTAAAGGACCTCTTACTCCTTGAAATAGTTCAATTTCTGCCTCTGTAAATTTATTTTTAATGAATTTTTCTGTAGTTGTATAACGTAGTACTCCTATTTTAAAATTAGCCAAATTATTCGCTTGATTAATATTATTAGCTAGCTCTTTCTTGACTAATAATTGTGTTCCTGTAACAAAAAAAGGTTGAGTAAAAACAATGTCATATTCTTCTATTTTTCTAATTGTATTAGGTCCACATTCAAAATAAACAATATTATCGGCGACAATTTCAAAGCGGTTATAAAGAGTAGAGATAAATAGATTTACAGTAATTATATCTCTGTCTATAGTTTTTCTTAGTTGTTCTCTTACTAGAGCAATAAAATCTAAACAAATACCTCTTAATCTCTGATTATTGTCTCTATAACCAAAGGGAACAGCATCAGAACGAACTCCAACTTTTAAAACTCCTGTTCTTTGTATTTCTTCTAAAACTGTTTCTGCTTTCAAAGGAAAAGTATAATTTAGAGATAAAAGCAAAATTAACCCCACCCTAAAGAGTTTAACTTGATAATTTTTCATCATTCATAGTTCATCAATTCATCAGGTGGGCATTACCCACCACTGGTGTCAACTTAAAGTGAAACCATTGCTCCGCCTTGAACTTAAGTTCAAGGCTAATAACACAAGTCTATGTTTTTTGGACTGAATTTTTTACTCATTTCTTCTCTCCGCTCAGGTTTTTAATTCTGAATTCTGCATTCTGCATTCTGCATTCAACCACTGGTAAACTATTTCTGGCTTAAGTTGACACCAATGATTACCCACCCAGCCCTTTCAAAGTATGCTAATGTACTAATTTTCCTTAAAGCCCACCCCACTAATTTTACGGATAAAAACTTAATTGAGGTAAACCCAAGTTTTCTTCCCAACCCATGATTAGATTCATACATTGTACAGCTTGACCTGCTTGACCTTTAATTAAGTTATCGATCGCTGAAATAACAATCACTCGATCTGTGCGAGGATCAACTTCTACACCGATGTAACAAAGATTAGTGCCACAAGCCCATTTAGTTTGGGGATAAATGCCATTAGGTAGAATTTTGACAAAAGGAGAAGAACGATAAAAAGCACTATAAATAGTAATCAAATCTTCTCTTACTAAACCTGGATCGCGCAGGGTAGCATAAATAGTAGATAAAATGCCCCGTACCATGGGAATTAAATGAGGAGTAAATTGCACTTTAAGCTCACTTCCCGCTAAATTAGAGCAAATTTGCTCAATTTCTGGCGTATGACGATGCTTGGCTACTCCATAAGCTCCCAAAGAATTATCTGCTTCTGCTAAGAGTAAATTAATTTTTCCTTGACGGCCACCACCAGAAGTACCAGATTTAGCATCAATGATAGCTGTTTCGGGCAAAACCAAGCCCTGTTTCAATAGAGGTGCAAGAGCAAGAATACTCGCTGTAGGATAGCATCCCGGACAACCAATTAGAGAAGAGTTTTTGATTTGTTCTCGGTATAATTCTGGTAAACCGTAAACTGCTCCAGCAGCAGTAGCTTGATCGCTACGTTCAGTTTTATACCAAGCAGTATAGGTATCTAAATCACTAAATCGGTAGTCAGCAGACAAATCGAGGACTTTACAACCTTTCTCTAGCAAAACAGGTGCAATTTTGCAAGCTAATCCATTGGGAAGTCCTAAAAATACTACTTGACAACGAGAAGCAATAATATCAAGATCTACTGATTCAATGCTTAATTTGATTGTATGTCCTAAATGGGGATAAAGTTCTGCAAACTCCTTACCAGCACTGCTATCACCTCCAAGATAGGCTATTTCTACCCCTGGATGTTCTATTAGTAATCTAACTAACTGTACCCCACCGTAGCCAGAAGCTCCAACAATGCCAACGGGAATTTTTTGTGAGTCTCTCATGACTTGTTTACGAATATTATATTATTTCAACTTTTGCTGCATTTTAGCATTCTCGGTGTTGATGCCCTAGCTTTTATTCTTTTCAAATACTGTCTTAAGCAATCACTTGAACTAATTCTTGGGGATGTGTGACTAAAAAATCGGGTTGATATTGAGCGAGGATGGAAGCAGAGTTGAATCCCCAAGCAACTGCAATTACTTTGATTCTACTTTTTTTGGCCGCTTCTATATCTCTAGTTTCGTCTCCCACATAAATGATGTGTTTGATTGGCAAGTTCTTACGTCTTATTAATCTTTTAATAATTTTATCTTTGCCAAATAAAGCACTGCCTGAATAAATAAATTCAAAAAATGAATATAAGTTATTATTTTTTAAAAAAGCAATTACATTATCCTCTAAATTAGATGTAATAATCCCAAGTTTATAATCTTGTTCTTTTAGTTTTGCCAAAGATTGATGTATTCCTGAAAATGGTTTTAAGTTAGCAATTTCTTTGTTTAACTCTTTTTTAACTCGCCTCAGCAAGAAAGGAATTTTGTAAGCAGGAATCGAAGATTGTTGTACGATCGCTCTAGAGCTTAAATTACTCAATCTGAATAAATCTTCTTTCTCTACTGGTTCATAACCAAATTCTGCTGCTAGACGATTAGCAATTCCTACAAGAGTATTTCGACTATCAGCTATGGTTCCATCAAAATCAAAAATGATAATTTTCTCTGGCATTTAGGCTCAATTGATTAATAAGTTTATTAACATAAATAACAATGATTACTTCTTTCTAAATTTAAGATTAGCACGGGCGTTACGTCGCCACATCTCCGGTTTGATTCTGCGTAAGGCTGAAGCTCGAAAGCGACAATTCCATTCTTGCTCAGAAAGCTCAGCCAAGTCACTTAATTTAGGAGCAAGATTGTGAGCATAGGGCTTAAATTCTCTCACATCTGTAACTTTAGCAAATCTTTGATTCCAAGGACACACATCTTGACAAATATCACAACCGGCAACCCATCTTTGTAAGTTAACAGCGATCGCCTCTGGTAATTTAGGGTTTCTATTCTCAATAGTATGATAGGCTATACAGAGGTTAGCATCCACCACAAAAGGTTTAGTAATAGCCTTAGTTGGACAGGCTTCTAAACAACGAGTACAACTACCACAGTGTTGAGTATGGGGTCGATCGGGCATCAAAACAAGATTGGTTAAAATTTCCCCTAAAAATACCCAACTACCATATTCTCTAGTAATGAGATTACCATTTTTGGCAATCCAACCAATTCCAGACCTTTGAGCCCAAACCTTATCTTGTACTGGACCAGTGTCTACGTAGTATTTTACCCTAATTCCTTCTTCTTGTGTTTGCAACCATTGACTTAAACTTTTCAATTTTTTTTGCATGACTCGATGGTAGTCTCTACCCCAGGCATAACGGGAAATTTTTCCATCTGCTGCTGCTGCTGAATGTTGAGAGGCAGTATAGTAATTCAGTGCTACGCAAATGATTGAAGCTACATTCTCCATACAGTTACGGATATCATGGCGTTTTGGGTTAGCCATCCAAGCCATATCCGCATGATAGCCCAACGCTAGCCATGCTTTGAGGCGTTCAGTTGCTGAATCCTCCTGTTGACTATCAACTCTAGCTATTCCTACTTGGTGAAAACCAACACTTAAAGCTTTTTGCTTAATTTCAGTGCTGGTGATGGTTGTTTTTGGGTTCATATGCAAAACTTGTTGGGCTCAAGATTGGTTGCTGTCGATAACTGATTATTGATAATAAGAATATTGAATTAGAGAAGACAAAGGGCAAAAATGATATTTTAGTTTAAATTACTACTTATTCTTCAACTTCAATAGGTACTTGAGCCTCCGCGATCGCTGTATAAACTGGTATCTCAGGCTCAAGAGCTTCAAAGCTAACCACTAAAGAATAAGGTACTTCAGCATCAGGGTCATTATTCCAACCTTCGTGTCCAACCACAGCAATGCAGAAAGTTTCTCTCAATTCGTAAGATTTTACTATCGTCCAATCTTTCTGAAGAGTACCTGAACTTCTAGAAACATTTTCAACTCTTCCGTGATGTTTTTGCTTTCCAAGTGTCCACCTAAAGACTCCTTCCCCTGTCTCTACATTCTCTGGTGCATCATACTCTTTCAAAATTCTTGCTAGAAAACTCTCTGGCTCTTCTCCACGCTTACTACAATCCCAATCTAGCCAAGTTGACAGATATCTTCTGCGATGCCGTCTTGTTCTACGAGGTTGTGCTTTATAAGACAACGTAACTTCAAGTAAAAATTCTAACTCTTCTCCTGGAGAACGTAGTTTTTCTGGAAGTAGAATCTGATAAACATGAGCTTGTCTAGCTTTAATCATTCTTTCTCTTTGTGTGATCAGCGTAATGCGTTTAGGCGCATTGCCGATAGCTCGATTAAGATCAGGAATGCCATAACCTATCAGACGAAGAACTTGACATTGATCGACATTATCTTCTTTTGTCCATTCTGGCCATCGAGCAGATTGAACAATTAGCGCACGGTACAAAAGACAACTCTGATCGGGAAGTGCAGCAGCAAGACAAGCAGCAATATGACTAACTTTTGGGGTTGCAAATGATGTTCCCACTTGATCGGAGGCTACAGCAGGACCACCATTCATGGTTAAGCATACTAATTCAGGACAAACATTCTTAGGATAAGTTAAATTTGGTGGCTGACCACTATCTTTGACAAAATCACCGCCATATTCAACTACTTCTGGCTTAATACTGTCCCAGATTCCAAATCCAGAACAGGAGAAAGCAGAAGGCCGATCCTTTTGTGCCATAGAAGTTAGGTAAGAATCATGATAACAAGTATGGGCAACTGAACCAACAGTTAGAGCTTGAAAACTTTGTGCTGGATTGGCAATTCTGCAAGAGTCTTCCAACAGATAATCTGGATAAAGTCGATTAGCGATTAAATGCTCTTGAACCAACAGCCTTGTGGAATTAATTCTTTTGTCTATAGTTAAATTACCAGCAGCAACTATGAATAGAATGTCATTTTGCCAAGTTAATTGATCGATGGCTGATGCCCAAGCGCTCATATACTGAGTTCGGCAAGGAACAGATCCAGTAATGGAATGATTAAAAATTTTTGTTCCTGCATTTTGATGATAGATTTCAACAATTTCACTTAAAAGATTTGGGGGAAATAATTTCTCGGATAATTTACAGTCTGCACCAAGAACCCTAGCATTTTGAAGCCAACAAATCGCTTTTTGTTTACCACTTCGAGGAACTTTTATAGGGTAAAGAACTGCACTCCCAACCCTTGTTCCATGTCCACCATTTTTAACATAGTCAGCCGTTTGATTTTCTTGGCTGGGAACCCAAGATCTTGAATTATTTGAATCAATTGCTGCTCTGAGAAGGGAGTGTCTTTCTTGAATACCACTATCAATAACACAGACTTTAGGAGCATTAATATATAGTCAGATAATTTAGTCTGTTTTCCTACACAAGCAATTCCCACATCAACAGTGTATATCTGATCATCTTTAACTTGATCCCAGTGTCGCCATAGTTCAGCAGATAAAATATATTCTGGTTTTTTCTTTCCATCAATTAATTCCCAAATTCCGGCAACTTTTTTTCCTCCATATTCTTCTTTAATAAATTTCTCAATTTTCTTTTGTAAATCACTAAGTTCTAAATCTGCTGAAGCTCCAATAACATAACCATCTTCAAGTTCAGCAATAACTTCTATCCCATAGCTTTTTAGCCCGTCTGGATCTAAAGTATCTGGATCAATTTTAAGAATAATGCACTGAGCATCAAGTTTGGGTTTTCCTTCCTCTTCTTCTCTTTTTTCTTTCTTCTTCTATAACTACGCACGTGAGTTTGTCGATCGCTTCACTATCGGCACTGGCGATCGCTCGAAACAATCTTTTGAGAAGTTCTCCTTTCATCTAGACGCGCAAGCGCAGTTATTATAGTACAATTGTATCAAACTAGATAGTAATTTGTCTTTAGACTAATAGATTTAGTTATATAGCTTAATATTGAGTAAGTCAATCTATCCGATTAGAGCTTAATCTTAAGTTTGCGCTACAGCAAATTTATGCTTGAAAAATGCCAAACTCTTACTTTAAGTCATACAGTAACATAATTTCATTTATTCATTCATATTCTTATAGGTAGCTACTGCTGAAGGAGAAATACGGTTTAAGTAACGAAAAATCCAATACTTTAATACCGTATCTAAAATAACGGGAAAAGTAGCAATAAAGAGAAAATTAAAGTCTCGACTTTCTGGTAATCCAAAATGGCGACTTATTCCTTCTAGGATGACTTCCCAACCATGAGGAGAGTGGAATCCCACAAACATATCGGTAAAAAGAATAATTAAAAATGCTTTGGCCGAATCACTTAAACCATAAATCATCTCATCTAAAAATGATTTTAAGATTAAAATTTCTTGTTTACTAAAAACAATTACACAAGCGAAAGCTATAATTGAAAAAACATCAGCAAAAATATTTTTAACTCCATCAGCACTCTGCCGACGATAATCTTCAGCTAATTCAGCGGCTTTATGTTTTATTTCATATTCCAACTCTTCTTTTGATAGTTCTGGCAGTAGTCCAATCATAGTTTTGAAGTGTAGATTCTCTTCAAAATTTCTTAATTCTCTAAAGGCTTCTTCTTGAAGATCTTGATTGACAAATACTATTTGCTCATGGTGAGCGAAATAGGGTTCTATAAATAGTTGACCCAAGGCAATCTTGGAGATATTATGAACTAGTAAAGGAATTATTATTAATAATAATAAAAATTTAATAGATATAGCAGTTTTATAACGAGATTTGCGAAATTTACTGATAACTTGTTCTTCCGTTGCTGCTGATTTTGGATCAATTTCTTGCTTAATGCGGTTGAATGTTCTTAAAAAAGAACGAGGTAAAACCCCTGTTTTGTCAGAGACAGTTTCTAAGTTTGGTGCTTGTTCATTATTAGTACGTGATGAATTACTCTTACTATTTTTCGGTGATGAGGGATTATTTTTGCTCTCAGAGGTGACTTCAGGTTTAATTATTTTTTGAAAATCAGAGTTAATTGTAATACCATTTTTCTGGGTGTCTTTATTAGTATTTCTTTTGTATTTTTCAGTTATGCTATCAATAAATGATAGCTTTTCTAATAAAATATCAGTTTCAGAGACAAATTCACCTTCCTGATTATAAATGCTTTTATTTTTATATTTTCCTTGAGAATTGTCAGAAATATTAGCAAATAAACGGCTAGTTTTAAACTGTGCCATTTTCATTTTAATAATTTGCAGATTAGTATTAAGTTCAGTATCAAAATAGGTTAAAACACTAGTGCCATAGTCAGTATCTTCGGAGGATATTTTCTTTCCCTGAAAATGTTTATCTTCTATCTGTTTAATTTTTAATGCTGCTTGATATGCTTCATCCAAAGACTGTTCGGATGTGTTCAATAACCATCGTTTCGTATTACGGAAAATCCTGTTTAACATGGAAATTAATTTTACCTACATCATTCTATCCAAGCCCCCGCGCCTCCCCTCTGTAAGAAGGCGAAGCTAGAGGTGGAGCTTTCTGGGATATTTGTTCAGAAATCACCTAAGTACTCCTTTGCTTTTTGATACACATAATATGAATATAGCAGATTAGTGATTTCAGCAATCAGCGAGGTTACCATATGTTGGCATACACTTTATCGATTTGTTCCTGATTTTCGCGATTATTTCAGGCTGTATTCTGAAAAGTTTTAAAAAATAGAAATTCCTTGAGGTTATCTGATTCTAAAAAGTGATTGATTATGAAAGAATTCATTGAGCAACTACCTAAAGCCGAGTTACATATCCACATTGAAGGCTCCCTTGAGCCTGAGTTAATGTTTCAATTAGCCCAGCGCAATCAGATTAAACTGCCCTATGAGTCAGTGGCTCAAGTGCGATCGGCTTATCAATTTCACAACCTTGAGTCTTTTTTAGAAATCTACTATGCAGGAGCACAGGTGCTAATGACAGAAGAGGATTTCTACGATCTGACTCGTGCCTATCTCCAAAAAGCTGTTAGTCAAAATATCCGCCATGTCGAAATCTTTTTTGATCCCCAAACCCATACCGAACGAGGAATTGCTTTTGAAACTGTTTTTACAGGTATTCATCAAGCTTTAAGGGAGGCGAAAAGAGACTTGAACCTTTCGAGTCATTTAATTCTCTGTTTTTTGCGCCATCTCAGTGCGGAGGCAGCGATCGCCACTTTAACCCAAGCTCTCCCCTATCGAGAGCATATTATTGCTGTTGGTTTAGACTCAGCAGAAAGAAACAATCCTCCCAGCAAATTTGAAGCTGTTTTTGAGCGAGCCAGAGCCGAAGGATTTTTGACGGTTGCCCATGCGGGAGAAGAGGGACCTCCTGCTTACGTTTGGGAAGCGATTAAGCTACTTAAAGTTGCCCGCATCGATCATGGGGTTAGAAGTATAGAAGACCCTGAATTAATTGATTATTTAGTAGAGGAGCAAATTCCTTTAACGGTTTGTCCTCTATCTAATGTTAAGTTGGCAGTTTTTCCCTCTCTTCGAGAACATAATCTCAAGCAGCTTTTGGATTTAGGATTATGCGTGACGATTAATTCGGACGATCCTGCCTATTTCGGTGGCTATTTAGTAGACAATTTTTGGGAGACTCAAAAAGCGTTAAATTTAACTGCTCAGGATCTCGTTAAGTTAGCAGAAAATTCGATTAAGGCTTCTTTTATAGAGACTTCTTTAAAGGAGCAATTAATAGCTGAAATTGGCTATAAATATGAACAGGAGTTCAATACAAAGGAGTAAAATTTTATGACAGAAAATACCAATTCTGGGGGACTTTCTGGTGCATTGTAGGGTGGCATGGCACTGATTTAAGTAATCTTCGTCTCGCGCAAAGACGCAAAGACGCAAAGGAAGCACGCTTATCTTACGCTTATTTCAGTGCCATTCATTGTAGGGTGGGCAAGTGCAATAAATCTTTGCTTTGATTAACGATATTTCATTCTTGCCCACCATCAGTAATTAAGATGTGGGCGAATTAAATTAAAGGGTTTTTCAACAGGCAGGATGCCTGTCTCACGAATGGCTAATGGACTATGTTCAGAGCCCGAATTTTTAATTGAACCACGGTATCTTAAAATTTCAGGCTCACAGCAGAATAGGGTTTTGGTGCGTTGCGATCGCACCCTACGTGCATATTCTAAGATTGGCTTGATACCTTACCAGTAAACCATTTGTGGTCATTGTTGACAGAGCGTGGCAAGCATGAGCGCCCCTACAGTTTATCTGTTGCATAATTAAATGAAATTGGTATTACTCTGTTGTGGTTTGAGAAGCTTCAGGGACTTTAGGTTTGATTTCTAGGTCAACAAAGTATGTTAGTATTGCCCAACCTAAAGTTATGATAGCTACTGCTGTACCGATAATAACCCAAAGAGTGTTGTTTTTAACGGCTTTGGTATTGTCCTTTGTTGCTGTATCGTCGCTTGGTTGAGGATTAGGATTGGTCACAGTTTTATCATGACCAACAATATCACCATTACCAGAATGGGATTGATTAATATTTTGATTTTCCATTGGGTTGTGTTGAATGTTATTTATCTTAATATTAATCCCTGGTTCTGTAAATTTTGCTTGACGTTGCCGACGTTTTGATGCTTCTTCAAATCCATTAAGTAAATTGGTAATATTAACTTCTTCAGGATAATTTTCTGGCAAATACTCTTGTTTACCTTTTGCTTCTAGTTGCAATAAGTGATTGTAAGAGATTGTTATTTTAGGATTATTTGGCAAGGCAATATATTCTTTAATATCGGGTAAAAGTCCCGGTAAAGATCGATGAATTCTTTCAAAATGGGAACGAATTATACTTAAAAAATCCCTTCGAGTTGTTTCATTTCCTTTAATCGCAATAAACATAATTCTGTCTTCTTTATCGGCTTTAATTCTGGCTTTGTTTTCATTTTGTCCCTTGCCGTATTTTAAGATAACGCCAGTGCGCCAGTAAGTTTTATTGGCAATATATTCATGGGTGTTGACAATAAACCGAGAGATAATACTATTGGGTAAAACAGGATAATGATATTGGAAATTGAGGCAATTCTGCCATTCTCCCGTTTCGGGTTCTTGTTTAGGAATGATCTCTGGGATTAAATAGCGATTGTTTTCCTCCATCATAAAACAGAGTTCAAATTTTCTCATAATATCCATGAGAAAAAGATGTTTATCGGGAGGATAGGAATTGGGATCGAGAAGACGTTTTAATTCGCTGTAGGGTAGTGCTCCTTGATGGTCTAGAATTAAGGTGCGATCGTTGATAATTTTGTAAACTGCACTCGTTACCCATTCAGGATTAAGGACATTTTCACTGGATAAACGAGGATCATCTTGAAAGTTTAAAATAACACCGAGATTATGTAATAAATTAATAAGGTCTTTTTGATCTTGTCTCTCAGTAATCTCTTCTGCTTCACAGAGTTTAACATAATCCCTGTAAGGCATATAATCGAGCTTAGAGGCTTTGCAGTCTTCTAATTTTTGTTTGATTTTAAACCATTTTAAGGGAAGTTCATCATTGACATGATCTAGGATATTAATGGTTTCGATAATCGTTTGTTTAAGTTGAGCAATTCCTGCGCCGGTTTCGCAAGATGTATCGATAAAAGTGACAATATTTTTGTATTTTTGCCTCAAGCCTTTGATGTCTAGATCGAGCACTCCTTGATCTATTTTATTACGCACAATAATAATGGGAGAATTATCACTAAAGCTATCAATAATCTTTAACCAATATTCAATTCTATTAGCTTCTTCATCTGCTCTGGCATTTAAGACTAAAATATAGATACTCCGTTTAGTCAAGAAAAATTGATGGGTGGCGTGCATTATTTCCTGTCCGCCAAAGTCCCAGACATTAACTTGAATGGTATTCTCATTAACAGGTAATGGCCAGGGACGAATATTAATGCCCTCGGTTTTATTTTCCTTGGAGTTATAGGTGTTATCAATTAACCGTTTAACCAAAGAGGTTTTTCCTACGCCTCCCTCTCCCACTAGCAACATTTTAATTTCATGGAGGGGTTTCTTCTCCGATGTTTCTAAAAGGTTTAGATAATAGTTAATAATGGTTTGGGGTTGATTAGTTTTTGCCAAAACTTCAGGCGGAATAGGAAGGAAGTTATGGTCGAGGTCCAGTTGTTGAAGTTGAGTGAGTTGGACAATTTCTGGGGGCAGCTCACTTAGTTGGTTATCGTAGAGGTAAAGTTTTTGGAGTTGAGAGAGTTGGGCAATTTCCGAGGGCAGCTCGCTCAGTTGGTTAGAGGCGAGGTCCAGTTGTTGAAGTTGAGTGAGTTGGCTAATTTCCAGAGGTAGCTCGCCTAGTTGGTTAAAGGCGAGGTCAAGTTTTTGAAGTTGAGATAGTTGGGTAATTTCCGGAGGCAGCTCGCTTAGTTGATTATAGCCGAGGTAAAGTTTTTGAAGTTGAGAGAGTTGGGCAATTTCCGGGGACAGCTCACTTAGTTGGTTATAGCCAAGGTCAAGTTGTTGAAGTTGAGATAGTTGGGTAATTTGCGGAGGCAACTCACTTAGTTGGTTATTGGAGAGGTAAAGTTCTTGAAGTTGAGAGAGTTGGGCAATTTCCGGCGGCAACTCACTTAGTTGGTTATTGCGGAGGTTAAGTACTCGAAGTTGAGAGAGTTGGGCAATTTCCGGCGGCAGCTCTCTTAGTTGGTTATTGTCGAGGGAAAGTTCTTGAAGTTGAGAGAGTTGGGCAATTTCCGGGGGCAGCTCAC
>JAAUYA010117152.1_pt1 | contig 29446 bp, 29 predicted proteins | sample 7278161 | NCBI WGS metagenome assembly JAAUYA01 (sample SAMN14350120, study PRJNA611818) | marine sediment metagenome | isolation source: surface marine sediment (3m) | place: French Polynesia: Moorea | collected 2018-08
GAATTGTTTAGGAGTTTCCATATAAGCGTGATATTTATACAATTACTTCTTGTAGCAATTTTTTATGAATTAAAGCACTCTCTTCTAGTAATTTAATCTGATTGGATGATAGACTTTGCCCATGATTATATGTTTCTAGCCAAGCAGTGCTGATTAGATCCGGATGCTCAGGAATCTTCTCTAATTCCCAACCTGACAAATTTAACTCTGCCATGAGACTGGATACTTTGGGATCGTAGGAAAGAGCAAAACAGCTACATTGAGAGGATGCGGCCATAATTAAACTATGGAGGCGCATCCCAATCAACATGTCCACTTCTTGAAACAAACCCTTTAATTCTCTAGGATTTGTGAGCTGAATAATTTGATATGCTCCGGTTAATCGAGAGGCAATCTTTTGGGCGATCGCTTCATCTTTAGATTTTTGAAAAGGCACTAGTAATATAGTACCTTGAATAGCCTTTTGGAATTGAATCAAAGCTTGAGTAAGGTTTTCTAGCCTTTGGAGAGTAAGCTGAGGATGAGAGCGCAAATTAACCGCAATTCTGGGGCCAGGAAAATCTTCTAAGATCTTAACTGATTGACTAGATAATGTCCAAACTGGATCGGGAGCAAGTTGATACTTAATTTGCCAATCTGCCAAAAACTGAGCCGAAGCTCGATCTCTGATACTAATTCCATGACATCTGCTGAATACTTGTTTGCTCAACCAGCGAGTGAGCTGATAATTCAATGGTCCTATGCCCTGAGCCCAAGCAATAGTGGTTAACTTTCGCTGTTGTGCATAAGCCATTAAACCGGCGTAATAAAGAGGACTTCTAATACTTGTAGCGTCTTGCATTAAACTCCCGCCACCCCAGAGAAAAACATCTCCTTTGCTCAGGGAACTGAGCATAGATAAAAAAGCAGGACGCGAGTAGCTCTCCACCCCATAAAGTTGTTGAGTTTCTTGCGGATTAGCAGACAATACAATTGGGATTACATTTTGAGGTAACATCTCCAGCAGCGAGACTAATAGAGCTTCGTCTCCAGCGTTACCTTGTCCATAGTATCCACATACTAGACATTTTGTCATTTGTTGATAGTTGATGGTTGATAGTTGATGGTAGCAAACAACCAACAATTAGCAAACCTAACCAAACTGATAGTGTTTTTTGACATTAGCACGAATTTTCCAAGTGCAAGACATTCCTGCAGGGAAAGTTACCAGATCTCCTTGGCCTACTTCTACTGCTTCCTCATTATCAGGTGTAACAATTACATTTCCTTCTAGGAAATAGCAGGTTTCTGGTTGAGCGTAAGTCCAAGGAAATTCCGATACTTCTTTGGTCCAAATTGACCATTGGGAAACTCCTAGTTCTTCTAATCTTTCTTGAGTGGGTTGACGTTCAATTTTGATTGGTTTTGTCATGTTTGTTTGGCATTTGGTAATCAGATATCAATTATAGATTACCATTGGTTACTAATGCTTCAAAATAGCGCTGGTCAACTTAGGCACCTTTGCATATGACAATATGTTATCCTCTATTGGGTAAATATGGGAAAAAATTTTTACCGGAGTTCACCCCAAAGAACTTATTCTACTGATTAGAAGACACGAGCTTAAATCACCCCAGTGTTAATCTGAGTAAAACTTTTCTTCAAAACAACTTAGTATGCTCAGTCAAACTACTTAGGAAAAATAGGAATCTCCCCAACTTTTGCTAAACACAAATTCCGTTAAAGGTTTGCGAGATCGAGGGGATAGTTCTCTCTGTTGTAAATTTGTTTCGAGTTGGTTGGCATCTCCTGGATAGCCAAGGGCGATCGCTGCTACTGGTTCAAATCTTTGGGGGATTTGATAAACCTCTTTGGCTTTATCGGCATCAAAACCTGCCATTTGATGAACGCGTAAACCCATAGATTCTGCTTGGATAGTTAAATTACTCGCAGCTAATCCCACATCATGGAAAGCATGGCGGTTAGGTTTGTTATTACGCTCGAAGTAGAGTTTAGCCACTGAAATCATTAAAACTGGTGCATTTTTAGCCCATTTTTGATTAGCTTCGACAATGCAACTGAGTAGCTTATTATATTCTTCGACGTTATCTTTAGTAGCAATAATAAAGAGCCAAGGCTGTTCATTAAAACAAGAAGCTGCCCATCTAGCAGCTTCTAATAAACTGCCAATTTTTTCAGGTTCTACCATTCTAGAGTCAAAAGCTACTGGACTCCAACGATTGGCAAGCAATTCGTCAATGGGATATTGAGTTTGTGCTGGTTTTTTCATAATTCTTCCTCATCTTTTCAGTAGAGTACGTTGCCAACGCACCACAGTATTTTAAGAATATAAGTAGTGCTTTGGTGGGTATTTCCCATAGTACATATAGCTTAGTTTAACTCAACCCCATTTTGCTGTTTGTCCAAAGTTCAAAGTAAGTGGAAGAAAGCAGCAGCGCTTGCGCTCCCGCCGATTTGGAACTTAAAAAAGCCAACGTCGAAGCCCAAAGAGCTGAGTTAGAGAGGCGATACTCAGAAGTTCAGTCTTCCAGAAGAATATAAAGTCGAACAGCCGACTCCCAAAGTGATCATCAGATATTCCCGACTGCTACCTTGGCTCTTAGCTTTACAGATTTTAGGTTCAGGATTGATAGTAGCAGCACTCATCAATCTTAATGGCAAGATAGTTGAATCTAACTCTCCTCAGTGTATCCAATGATTACTTAGTTTGAAAGATATTGTGAATCATTTTTTGCTCTAACTTCAAATTGTCCCATGGTGAGAGTACCCGTTTTGTCAAAAGCGATCGCATTAAATTCAATTTTGGTTTCCTCGTGCGATCGCTTTTTCTTACTCAATAACTTTGGTAATCTCTAATTCAAATATAATTAATGAAATACTTATATCTAATAGCTAAGCCAAATTGAAGGAAATTTGAAGATGTCTCATTTGAAAAAACTTACGAAATCGGCTCTGAAATATATCTCGCCTGGAAAAATCGTTTCTATCACCCTGTTTGCACTTGTCCTTGCGCCGGTTGCCATCTTCGCGTAGATTGACAACCGGCGGGATAATCCCTTGCAGCGTGCCCCTAAACCAGAGGGTATAGAACCCATTATTCCTCGAAGCCGGTAACGTTGACGTTGCGATCATTTCGGCTCATACTGATATGGGTATAGGTGTCCGAGGAGCCTCCTGCGGACCTAACGACTTACGGGCTAACGGCGATGTTTACGGGACATGGGGCGCATTTTCAATGCCCCACATGCATACGATGGTGAATCCTTTTGAGGAGCTTACTGTGGTTGATTACGGCGACGCGCCGACCGATCCTTTTAGTACAGAACGGTCTGTTCATGCGATCCGTGAAGTGGTGCGGGAAGTTGCCAACGCTAAGAAAAATGATGGCACCCACGTGATCCCCATGATCGTTGGCGGTGACCATTCTCTCTCCTATCCTAATATTGCGGCGCTGGCAGACGTTTACGGGAAAGGCAATGTTGGTGTTATTCATTTCGATGCTCATTATGATGCCTCGCAATTCTACGGTCATTTAATAAATCATGGCGCATGGGTAAAACGCCTGATTCAAGAAGGTCATGTGCCGGGGAAAAATTACATCCAAGTAGGACTCAGGGGATACTACCCTGATGAGGAAAGCTTCCAGTGGATGCGAAAGAATCAGTTCCGCTACCATACGATGGCGGAAGTCGAGCGTCGCGGTTGGGATGCGGTTATGGAGGATGTCCTCCGTGAAGCCAAAGATGGTCCGGAATACCTGTTCATATCCTTCGACATCGACACCATCGATCCAGGGTTTGCGCCTGGTACTGGAACCCCAGAACCCGGTGGACTCAATCCCAGAGAGGTCTTTCCCCTTATTCGGCGACTGTGCGCTGAGAGCAATGTCGTTGGTTTCGATTTGGTCGAGTATGCGCCCGATCGCGATCCCGGCTATGTCACCGGTCTGATTGCCAATCGCCTTTTGCGGGAATGTTTGACCGGCCTGGCGATGCGAAAGAAGGGACTTACCGACCCAAAATACTTCAGTCCTCTAAAGCATTGCGCTCATCTTTTTGGCTTGGCAAACGGGTATTTTCCACTCTTTTGCCATAGCGCTCGCACCACTCGCTTTGAATATTTGCTTCCAGCCAATCTGGTGCTACTTCGGCGCTTGGTATTTAAGGCATAGCGTACAGTTTCGATCAGATTCTCCAGTCGAGTCAATTCTTTAACTGATGATCCTCTCTATTCCTTTTTAACTTCATTTATATAATATCTCATCATTCCATGTATTACATGGTTGATACTCCTAGAGGTGAGGGAGTAAAACTAGATAATGGTTAGCGAGCTATGCTACACAACCAGTCCCCCTTCAAAAAATGCAGCGAACAGTCAGCAGTTTAGTATATATGTCCTAATAGTTAGACCATGTATTATAGTTGATTACTCTCTTGATTACTTTCGCCAACAGTATCCTTATCTTGTCCCTACGCCTATTTAAGTTAAATCAATGATCTGCTCAAAGTCAAAATTATCTACTAAATCTGCGATCGCCTCAGCCAAAAAACTACTTTCTTCAGAAATTTCTGCTAGTAAGAGTAAAATTTGTTCGCTATCGGCAGCAGAAGCAAAATAATTTAGTTGTTCTACCCACTGAGTAGGCATTTGAGCGATTTGTAATTGTAGATTTTTGATTTTTTCTTGAGGATTTTCTGGGACAGTAATTGAGGATTTAGATGAAACTTGAGATCTTTGATAGAGGTAACGTACCCCTAAATATTGAGCTATTTTTTCCAAGAGGACATCTTTTTGAAAAGGCTTACTTACAAAGTCATCACAACCTGCTGCTAGGCAATTCATTCGTCTTTCTTCAAAAGCACTAGCAGTGAGAGCTATAATCACGGTTTTTTGCTCGATTGAGTTTTCCCTGATATATTTTGTAGCCTCAAGACCGTCCATAACAGGCATTTGAATATCCATTAAAATGAGGTGGGGTTGCCAGCTTTGCCACAGGGCGATTCCCTCTTGACCATTTTCTGCTAATTGGACTTCATATCCCAGAGGTTGGAGTAAATTGAGCAATAATAGACCATTTTCTCTTGTATCCTCAACGATAAGAATACGATAATCTGGTTGTCCTGGAACTAAACCAATCACATGCTCAGATATTTGGGTGACAAAATGACCATCATCAACCTGTTTGAGCTGAATATCAAACCTAAAAGTTGAACCTCGATCTGGTTGACTAACCACAGAAATATTCCCACCCATCAGTTGTACAAAGTTACGACTAATAGCTAATCCCAAACCTGTTCCTTGTTGAGATTGAGCTCCTGCTTTTGTTTGCACAAATGGTTGAAATAAATTATCTAGTTCATCGGGAGTAATACCTATGCCCGTGTCTTCAATCTCAAAACAGATCTGGAATGATTCGCCGGTTACTGATAACTGCTCAGTGTTAGGTAAGAAAACTCGCAACTTCACATAACCTTGTTCAGTAAATTTAATGGCATTACCCAGTAAATTAATCAAAACTTGTCGTAACTTTGCCTGATCGGTTTCCACAAAACGAGGAACAGAGGGAGAAATTTCCCACAGCAGCTCTAAATTTTTATACTGGGCTTTTAGGTAGAGCATCTCTTGAAGAGAGTTCACTAAATAATGAAGGTCGCAGTTGGTAAGATTAAGTTTAGTCTTGCCAGCTTCAATTTTGCTCACTTCTAAAACATCATTGATCAAAACCAATAAATGTTCTCCGCTTCTGTTAATAATTTCCAAAGTTTCTTGTTGCTGTGGCGTGGTGTTAGAGTCTTGGGACATTAATTGGGTAAAACCAAGAATAGCATTGAGGGGAGTTCGCAGTTCATGGCTAATACTAGCGAGAAAGGTGCTTTTAGCACGATTTGCTGCAACGGCTGCTTCTTTAGCATCGGCAAGAGCGACAGTCCGCTCTTCTAAAACATGACTGTAATTTTCCAATTTTTGACGTGATTGCTTAAGATAATAGGTCATTTGGTTAAAGGTAGCTGCCAATCTGCCAATTTCATCTCCAGATTCAACTTTAGCCTTGGTGTCAAAGTCTCCCTCCATAATTCGAGTAGTTGCTTCTGTCAAGCGGGCGATCGGTGCAGCAATTTTTTTCCGCAGTAACAACCCCATAAAAATAGCCACTAATAATGCCAATATTCCCCCCAGTATTGCTTGCCACTGAGCAGAGATCAGACTCTGATTGCCTATTTTTAATTCACTGCCCAGAGCACTTTGTTGGCTGGCAACGATTTCTTGCAGCAAGGTCAACATCTGTTCAGCCAGGGGTTCAGCTTGGGTACTAAACAAGTACAAATCCTCTCGATTTCTTTTGCTCTCAACAATGGCAAACATTTGCTGGGGAAGCTCCAGGAATCTCTCTCGATTTTCAACAATAATCTGGAAGTACTTTTGTTGTGTTGGTGTGAGTAATGATTGATGATTAGTTAATATTTCCCAAGCTTCCTGATTAGCATTAAATTTAGCCGTATATTCAAAGCGGAAGGAAGGTTCTTGGGTTACAAGATAGCCTCTGAGGGAAGATACCAACAAAGCAAAAGAACTCTGGAAGTCTGCCATATCTTTGAGCAAATTAGTGTTGGCTGAAGAAGGTGAGCGTGCTGCTTGGGCAGCAATCATTTTTTTGGTTTCTAAGAGGATAATCGCAATGGGGACTTCACCTTCCTCTTTCAACAGACGGATAGCAGGTTGATTTTCAAAATAGTTATCCCGCAGGGTAAAAAGTCGATCTGGCAAAATCTTCCATTCTTGGTAGGTAGCCTGTAACTCCTGCAAACGTCCCCTATTTTCTGAAGAAGAGTAAGTCTGTAGTAAAGCAATCATTTGAGCAAGTTCAGATTCAAACTCTTGCCTAGCCTGTTGATAAAGATTACGAAATTCTGATTCTCCTGTTGCTAAATAGCCCCGTACATGGGAAGACATCTTCAACAAATTTGCTTCAGCCTCTGCGGATTTTACAACGGTAGGTACTCGTAGTTCTTGAGTCCGCTTGATATTCGCCGTCGCCAGAAAAGAGCCTAGATAATTCCGTCCTACGACCAAGAAGGTTAACCCTACCAGTACCCCAAAACCAACTGTCAGCTTATGACTGATGCTGAGGTTATCAAACTTATTCTTCACCATAATATTCCTAGACAGTAGCCATTTTTCCTATACTGTTTATGTACCTCTTAGATTGTTCATGGCAAAATCAGCAAAGCTTAACTCATTCATCTGATTCCATCTATAAATCTGAGTACGAAATGTTTTCCATTGCTCATAAATATGGCGAAAATCTGGATCCTCACTGGCCATTTCTTCATATAGCTCAAAGGCTGCTTGGTAGGATGAGGACAAAATCTCCTCACTAAAAGGTAACAACTTTGTGCCATTGAGTACTAATTGTTCTAAAACATCTCCGTTTACTGAATTAAACTTGGCCAACATTTTGGCATTGGCATCAGCCGCCGCCGTTTGGAAAATAGCCTTATATTCCTTTGGTAACTTATTCCACTGTCTAAGATTTATCTGAAATTCGTAGCTCGTTCCCGGCTCCCACCAACCTGGATAATAATAAAAAGGGGCCACCTTATGTAAACCCAACATCTGATCTGCGTGAGGATTTTTCCATTCCGCCGCTTCAATTTTTCCTTGCTCTAAAGCCGCAAAAATTTGATCCCCAGGTAAAACCTGAATTTTTGCCCCTAGACGTTCGAGAATTTTACCCCCTAATCCTGGCAAACGCATTCGTAAACCTTGAAAATCAGCAATAGTATTGACTTCTCGCTTAAACCATCCTCCCATTTGTGTTCCTGTATTGCCACCAGGAAAATTGATGATTCCCAGATCGTGATAGAGTTTACGCATTGCCTCTAAGCCTCCACCATAATACAACCAGGCATTTTGTTGAGATGCCGTCAGTCCAAAGGGGATAGTCGTACCAAAAGCTAGAGCTGGTCCTCGGTCTAGGTAATAATAGCTAGCGGTATGACCACATTCTACTGTCCCATCTTGAACAGCTTGTAAAACTTTTAATCCCTCCGCTAGTTCCCCCGCAGCATAGGGAGTAATTACAAAACGCCCATTAGTTGCCTTGTTAACCTGTTGACAGAGAATATCAGCAGCCTCAAACAGAATTTGCAGAGATTTGGGCCAACTTGTAGCCATGCGCCAGCGAATGGCAGGTTGTTCAAAATTAACAGCAGGTTTTGAGCCGGTATTTTTGGTTACCTCTGAGGTACAAGCTCCCAAGACAAGAGCACTACCAGTTCCTATGAATGTATTCTCTATAAATTCACGACGTTTCATGGTATATATACTTTAGTTGATGGTTGATAGTGGAAAACAATCAACAATGAGATGAGCTTACTCTTAACTAAGATTAATTGCTTTAACGGTAAATTTACTAAAACTTAATTCATTTACTTGATTCCACCTATAAATCTGAGAGCGAAACTTAGTCCATTGCTCGTAAACCTGACGGAAAGCATCGTCTTTACTACTATATTCGTCATATAACTCCAGGGTTTGTTTATAGGCTTCTTGCATAATTTCCTCACTAAAGGGGATAAATTGGGTTCCACTCTGGCTCAGTCTTTGCAAAACCTTACCATTCCTGGCATTGTATTCAGCTAACATGGTAACGTTGGTATTGGTCGCAGCAATTTTCAAAATTTCTTGGTACTCTCTTGGTAAATTATTCCACTGCTGAAGATTAACCTGTAATTCATAGGTTGCTCCTGGTTCCCACCACCCCGGATAATAGTAAAAAGGTGCTGCTTCATTGAGACCAATAGTTTCATCATCATAAGGATTATTCCACTCCACCGCATCAATTTTTCCCTCGATTAAGGCGCCTACAATCTGATCGGCAGGGAGGATTTGTACCTTAACCCCCAAGCGACTCATCACCTCACTACCCAATCCAGGAATTCTCATTTTTAGATTCTTCAGATCGGCAACTCGATCAATTTTGCGCCGAAACCATCCTCCCATCTGCACTCCCGTATTACCTGCAGGCATGCTGATGACGTTATAGTTAGCATAAAGTTTATTCAGCAGTTCTAAACCACCACCATAATAAAGCCAAGCATTTTGCTGTTCAGCCGCTAAACCAAAGGGTACATTAGTACCAAAAGCTAAGGCAGGATTTTTATCAAAGTAATAGTAACCCGCAGTATGACCACACTCAACTCTTCCTTGAGAAACAGCGTCCAAGACACCAAATCCTTCGACAATCTCACCAGCGGCATAGGGAGTAATCGTAAAACGCCCATTAGTCATAGCATTCACTTGACTACAGATTCGTTCTGCACCCCCAAAGAGAATATCCAGAGATTTAGGCCAACTGGTAGCCATGCGCCAGCGAACCAGTGGCTGAGAATCAAGTACTCGAAGATCGGCCATTCTGGTATCAGCGTTTTTCCTACAAGCACCTAGAGCACAAATACTAGCAACGCCTACTGAAGCAGTAGCCAGAAAATGACAACGTTTCATAAATAAATCAATTATCATTACTATTTATATTTAAATAATACCCTGAAAAATATAAAATTTATATAAAAAAATACTCTTAATTAATCTTAATATTTTAATTTTTATATAGCTTTTTCTTACGTATTTACTCTTATTTCTTGATGTAATCATTAATTTTAATCTGAAGGAAATACTGATGTTTTAAAGAATAAAATTTTAATAAAATTGATAATAATTGGGAACTAAAAAATTTACGGAAGATGCTTATGAAGAGCCATCCAACTCATGCCATACAAGCAAACATTCTGATTGTTGACGATACACTAGCTAATTTATCTCTTTTGTTCAAAGCTTTAACTGAGCAGGGATACAAAGTCAGAGCAGTGACTAATGGTAAGATGGCTTTAAAAGCCGTGCAGACTGTTGCACCCGATCTGATTTTGCTAGATGTCAAAATGCCAGAGATGGATGGTTATGAGGTTTGTGAATACCTAAAAGCTTCCAGTGCTACTCATGATATCCCCGTGATTTTTTTAAGTGCCTTGTCTGAGTCAGTAGATAAGATTAAAGGCTTTGAAGTTGGTGGCATTGACTACGTTACCAAGCCCTTTCAAATTCCAGAATTGTTAGTGAGGATTAAAACTCAACTACAACTACAAGCAGCAAAAATAGAAATTCGCCAACTTAATCAAGAACTTGAACAGAGAGTAGCAGAACGCACTACTCAACTAGAAAGAGAAATAACCGAGCATATAGAAACCCAGCAACAACTACGGCACATGGCCTTTCATGATAGCCTTACCAATTTACCTAATCGAGCTTTCTTCCTAGAAATATTACAAAAAACTATCTACAGAGGACAACGAAGACAAAATTATTTCTGTTCAGTGCTATTTTTAGACTGCGATCGCTTTAAAGTGGTCAATGATTCTCTCGGTCATCTGGTGGGCGATCGCGTTCTGATCGAAGTAGCTCGTCGTTTAGAGTCATGTTTGCGCCCTATGGATACCGTAGCTCGTTTTGGGGGAGATGAGTTCACGATTTTGTTAGATGAGATTGGAGATTTTAGAAATCTTATCTCCATTGCCGAACGCATCAATCAAGTATTCAAACTACCTTTCTATATCGATGGCCAAGAAATATTCCTCAGTTGCAGTATTGGGATTGTCTTGGTCGATCAAGATTACCAAGATCCAGATATGATTCTCAGAGATGCCGATATAGCTATGTATCGAGCTAAAGCCCTAGGCAGAGATCGTTATCAGATCTTTGCTCCAGAAATGCACACTAACGCTCGAGAAGTCTTACAGCTAGAAACCGATCTGAGGCTGGGTTTGAAAAAGAAAGAGTTCGAGCTGCATTACCAGCCGATTGTCTCCCTAACTAACAACTCCATCATCGGATTTGAAGCACTCTTGCGCTGGAATCATTCAGAAAAAGGGTTCATTTCTCCGGTCGACTTTATCCCCATTGCCGAAGAAACAGGATTAATTGTTCCCATCGGGATGTGGGTATTGCGAGAAGCTTGTTTTCAGCTACGAACTTGGCAGGAGCAAAATCCTTATCATCAAGATTTAACCATCAGCGTCAACCTTTCTGTGAAACAGTTTTCCCAACCCAATCTCATCGAACAGATTGACGAAATTCTCAGCGAAACTGGATTAGAAAGCAAATGTTTAAAACTAGAGATTACTGAAAGTGCGATTATGGACAATGCTGAATCAATAGCCGATCTTTTTCAGCAACTGAGAAACCGTCAGATTCAATTAAGTATTGATGACTTTGGTACCGGTTACTCCTCTCTAAGTTACCTCCATCGTTTTCCGGTTGATACCCTCAAAATAGATCGCTCTTTCATCAACAGAATTGGCAATGATGGCAAGCATATAGAGATTATCCAAGCGATCGCCACCTTAGCACACCACCTGGGCATGAATATTGTCGCTGAAGGAGTAGAAACTGAGCAGCAACTCGATCAACTGAGAACGATCAGATGTGAGCAAGCTCAAGGATATCTTTTTTCTAAGCCCTTGAAGGGTAAGTTAGTAGATGAAATGTTAACCAAAATAGCATTAGATATTCCCCATTGTTTGAGTTGTGGTGATGCCAGAGCAAATTTTACTCCTTGCTCTTCTTCTAGCTCAGCTCTTGGTACTAAGATTTGGTTTCCTGCTCTAATCAACCCCTAATCTAATCAAGGTCCAAATTATTTCTCCTCAGAGTTGAGCCAAATTTGAATTTGACCATCCTGATCTCCTGTGGCGAGGTACTTGTTGTCTGGAGAAAAGGCTAAAACCTTAACAAACTTTCCTTTGAGACTGTTGAATATTAATCCCGTTTTCACATCCCAAAACTTAATTAGCCGATCCCGACTAGTACTAGCTAGTACCCGACCGTCGGAAGTGAGAGCTATGTCAGTCACCGCATCTGAGTGAGCCTGTAGCATGTAGCGGATCAGTGCAGTTTTCACATCCCAAACCTTAATACTGCCTCTCTTACTGCAACTGAACAAAAACTGACCGTCGGGGCTGAAAATAACTTGATAGATGGGAAAAGCATGTCCGGCAAAACCATGCAACAATTCTCCCGTCTTTGCTTGCCATACCCTTAGCTCACCATTGTAACTGGCGCTGACAATTTCTTGTCCATCAGGTTTAAAGGCCACCGTCGTTACGAAATCTTTGTGTGCTGTTAGAGTATGTAGTAGTTTGCCTGAGGATACATCCCACAGTTTTACGGTTAGATCCCAACTGCCACTGGCGAGGGTGCGGCCATCGGGACTGAAGGCAATAGATTCGATGGTGAAGGGATGTCCAGCCAAAGTTTTTAACTGCCGACCCTTATTTGTGCGCCATAACTTGAGTTTCCCATCTCCTTCTCCAGTGGCAAAAGTTGCCCCATCAGGACTGAAAGCGAGCGACTGCACGGAAGTATCCAAATTCATAGTCCGGAGTAGCTTCCCACTTTGGAGATCCCAAAACTTGAGCACACCGTCAAAACTACCAGCGGCTAGGGTTCGGCTGTCAGGAGCGATGGCAATGGAGAGGGTGGGACTGTTATCTAAGGAAAGGGTATGGAGTAGTTTGGTTGCTTGCCAAGAGGTGGGAGGAGAGACAGGAGCCAGGGTTGTGCTTGGCTCTTTTGGCTTGAGAGGGGATGGGGGCCATTTAAAGACGCTGCACCCCGCTAATGCTAGGGCGAGGGCTAACATCTTCAAACCTTGGCAAGAAAGCGATTTTAAGCTCATGGTTTTTGCTGGGAGGGAGTAGGTTGAGCAGGAACAGGTGGGATGTTTTCTGGGAGCTGAGGACTATTGATTTTAAGGGCTAGTTGATTGAGAGCCTGAGCGTATTGCACTTGTTGCTGGAGTTGCTGGGTGGAAGACACCAGATTAGTCAATCCCCGAATCAGCCGGATCAGGTCTTGGCGTAACTGGGGATCTCCGGTCAGCTCATCAATGTCTGAGGTAACTTTGTTGACATTCTCGAAGACAAAACGGGCAGAATCAAGAATTTGTTGCAGTTGCACAATGGTATCGGGATCGTTGAGTTGAGCCGAGAAATCTCGCAGGTTAGCAGTCAGCTCCACTGCATTGGCGGATAGCTCATCTAAATTGTCGAGGAATTCACTTTGCTCTACTTTGGTTAGAATGGGGTCCAACTTGCCCAGAGTCAACCCCAGTTCTCTGCTGGTTTGCCCGAGACTGTCGAGGGTATTGATGATGTCACCTTGATGGTTAGCCATAAATGACTCAATTTGTTCACCAGCTCCTTGGAGAGAGGCTAGGGCAGAGTTGAGATTATTAATAGTATCTTTCTCGTTGGCTTTTGTGAGGAAACTATCAGCTTCTTCGCTAAAGTTGTTGACAGAATAGAGGGTCAAATTCAACTGGTCAATGGTATCACCTTTCCTGATTTCTTCAATGAGCCATTCAACATCTCCGCTCAGGGTACTGAAGTGCTCAAAAGCATCTGAGGCTTTCTCGAAGATGGTACGGACGGCGGAGGTCACTTTTGGTTCGCTGAGAATATTGGCAATACGCACTAGGGAGCGAATCAGCGTATTGACATCCAGTTTCCCTTCCCCTTGCAAGCGTGACCCTTGGCAAATAATGATCGTCGGATCGCAGTCAGAATCGAGAGGCTTCGCCTCCACTCCACCAGGAGGCAGGGGTTGGAGGGGGATAATGTCGATGGAGGTTTCACCTACCAATCCGGCTTGGGTTGCTTCGATATAGGAATTGGCAGGAATCAAGCGGTCTGCCGGCCAAATTTCCGCTTCCAGGGCTACCCCTTCAGGTTCAGGTTTGACCTTCACGATCTTCCCTACTCTAACTCCCCGATAGGCCACCCGCGTCCCCACTGTCATGCCCCCCGCATTGGGAAAGAGTAGGGTGATACGGAAACTGCGTCCGCCAAAACTAAAATTAGTCAGCCACAACACCAAGCCGGTGAGCAGCCCTAAAGATCCTAAAATCGTCAAGCCCAGGGCGCTCTGGAGCATGAACGGAGACATCCTTCTGCTATTACTGTTACTTTGCATCTTTCAATCCTCTTTACCACATCTAAATTATCATATTAGGGAATTGGTCCTTCGACACTACCGCTGAAAAATTGTTTCAGGAGGGGGTGATCGGACTGGTAAGCTTCTTTGGTGGGACCATCCCATTGAATTTTTCCGTCGTAGAGAAAAATAACCCGATCTGTAGTACGTCTAATGGTACTTTCTTGGTGAGTAACCACTAAATAAGTATCACAGATTCCTTCCATGCCCAGCAGATGGCGCATGGCATCCTCAAGCCGAGTCGAAGCAATGGGATCGAGTCCTGCGGTAGGCTCGTCATACATGATAATCTTAGGCGTACTCTTGGAATCTTCAGGATTGGTATTGGTTAAGATCGCTCGAGCGGCTCCGACTCGTTTGCGCATCCCCCCTGAGAGCTCGGCGGGGTAGCGATCGCCGATGCCCGGCAGTCCCACCATTTCTAGGGCTTGCTCCACTAATTCCTGAATTTGCGAGTGGGGGAGTTTGGATTTTCGGTAGAGGGCGAAACCGACATTTTCATCTACAGTCAGGGAATCAAACAGGGCAGATTGCTGAAACACCACACTTACTCCCAGGGCATCTTCTCCTTCACTGACAGTGCCTAACCGCCGTTGCCCTTGGATGTAGACCTCTCCCGCGTCAGGAGCCGTCAAGCCAGCAATAATGCGCAGGATCGTCGATTTGCCAGTTCCAGAGGGGCCGATTACCCCTACTGCCTCTCCAGTGTAAATTTGCAAGTTTGCCTGCTCTAAAATTACTTTCGACCCAAAAGCTTTGGCAATATTCTTCAGCTCCACAAGCGGTTTGCCCCTTGATTGATTCAAATTTTTTCTCCCTTCCAATAATAATTATGATAACAATGAAGTGTGAGAAACTTGGAGAAATACTTAAAAACTTCTCTCTCCCTGCTCTTCCCCTCCTGGGAGGGCAGGGCTGTTTCAAATTAGAGTAAAATAGTGTTAACTATTCTCTGGGTTTTTAGATGTTATTTTTAATCATTCTGGGAATAATTAGTTTTATCGGGATGAAAATGGATAGCCCAAATATACTATGCCCTATCGTTTGGAGCAGCCTCATCCCTTTGGTGGTTGGCGATCGGCTACGGGGGAAAGGATTCCTACCCCCGTAAGCCTAAAACACCGATTCAGTAATAAAGATTTCGGCGAGAACTGTTGATTGTTGATTGTTGATTGTTGATTGAAGAATTGTAGAGGAGGCTTTCCCACTAACCATGAACCATGAACCATGAACCATGAACCATGAACCATGAACCATGAACCATGAACCATGAACTATCAACCATCAACGAGGATTACTTACTCAGCAAGATTACTGAATTGCTATTCTAGAGGATGTAGTTTGGCCCCAAGAGTTTCAAAACCTAGTACACGACGGGGTAAGTACTTCTACCATTCAAAAGAAGAGAAACCCTTACTTAATCATACTTTTGAATGCGTGAGTTTTGAGTGCGTGACTTCCGCGTAGCGGTACTGGATTGCTATAGTCGTTGTGGTGAAATTGGTCAATGGGGATTAGCTGGTTAAGAAGATCCCCTAAATGCCAATACTGCTCGGTTAAGACAAGCAGGGAAGGCAGGTTCGGATAATCACTTATCATAAAAGTTGGAGCTTAGATCTCTTTTTAAACCCTTCGCCTCTTGTTTCCTGCTCGCTTGTGATGAGGAGTTTACGCCTTACGAGAGTAATACTCAACTACCAATAGTTCATTTATATTTAAAGCTACCCATTCCCGTTCAATGACACCATTAACTTTACCGACTAAATTATCTTTATCGAACTCTAAATGATTAGGAAGATTGGCTAAACCAGGGTTTTCTAGATTAGTTTTGACTAAATTACGAGAGCCATCGCGATTTCTAACTCCAATCACATCACCCGGACGACATTGGTAACTGGCAATATCGACAACTCCTCCATTCACAGTAATATGACCATGATTGACTAGCTGACGTGCACCGGGTATAGTCGGTGCCATACCAAGACGAAATACGGTATTATCGATACGCATCTCTAGTAATTGTAGTAAAGTTTGACCTGTTGAACCAGTAGCACGACGGGCTTTTTTCACGTAGCGAATTAACTGTTTTTCACTGACACCGTAATTAAAACGGAGTTTTTGTTTCTCCTCTAAACGAATAGCATATTCTGAACGTTTTCTACGGTTTTGTCCATGTTGTCCAGGGGGATATTGACGACGAGCGTTTTTCCTAGTTAAACCAGGTAATTCCCCTAAACGGCGTACTACCCTTAAACGGGGGCCTCTATATCTAGCCATAATTTATTTGTATCTCCTTGCTAATTTTTAATTTAGACTCAAACGTATTATTTTAACATACTCTCCACCTTCAGCGCAGCAAGATCAAGTTTCTCAGCCTACTTCGTCAATAGGTATAGGAATTGCCGCACTTCATTACTACTCGCTTCCATTAATTAAACGTTTCATGTTAATTGTTTAATTCAAGTAAAAAACAGAATTATAGTTGAAACTCTTCGAGGAGTTCCCACAAATTTTCCTGGCACTTTACTGGTAAGAGTTTATCTAAGGGTACTTCCATTTTACCGCCACCAAGTTTGACAGAAATTCCTTGGAGAATTGTGGCAACGGCATTTTCGGTTAAAGAATTATTTTCTAACAAGGGATATACTTTTTCCGCTACGATGGTATGTAAATGAGCATCTGCAAGATAAAGATGCCATTTAGCTACGTCAATGTAGATATTTTCGCCAATCTCAGCCGCCAGAGATTCAATCGCTTGGGTATTACTGTATTTAGTCATTGATTGATAATTTAAAGAATATTATGTTTTCTATTCCATTGTATCTGAATATCTTTAACTACTTGAGTTGGAAGTTCTTACGTTATTGAGTAATTTAATAATGAATCCTTCTCACATTGTTCAAGTTAAAGATTTCTTCATTGAAGATGGATTACCCTACATAGTAATGGACTATATTGAGGGGCAAAATTTAGGGGCTATTGTCCTACCAGAGAACAATTACAGCGAGAGTTAGAAAAGCAACGAGAACAGGACAAAAAACAACTAGAAAGAGAAAGGGAGCAATTACAAAAAGAAAGAGAACAACTACAACGAGAATTAGAATAGTTATTCATTTGGGTAACTATAGGTAATTTTAGATAAAAATAAAGTTAGGAGAAGCCAATGCTTAACCCAATCGAAACTGCGGTTAGAAGAGAAGACCTAGTCAGTGTCGCGCTAGGAACCAAGAAAGCTGACAGGGCGATCAAAAATGGACAACTTATTGATGTATTTAGCGGTGAAATTCGTCCGGCGGATGTGGCAGTCAAAGGTGAGCGAATTGCTTGTGTGGGAAATGTTGACCATACCATTGGCGAAAATACCAAGCTCATTGATGCCCAAGGATTGTTTCTTTCGCCTGGATTGATGGATGCCCACGTTCACATCGAAGCCAGCATGGTAACGCCGACTCAGTTTGCCCGCGTGGTACTACCCAAAGGTAATACCGCCGTTAATTGGGAGACGCTCTGGACGGCTAATGTCTTGGGGGTAAAGGGCATCGAGCTATTACTGGAGGAATGCAACAGGACTCCCTTAAAATTTTTCGCCACTGCCGCCCAAGGCGTACCCTGCGCTTCTACCCGCTTAATTACACCTGCCCAGGAATTTTCCCTAGATGACATCACCAAAATGCTGGCATGGCGACAGATAGTTGGTTTGGGAGAGGTGGTTTTATTTAATGAAGTTCTCAAAAATGACCCCAAGGTACACCAACAGATACAACTAGCCATCGAAAGAGGCAAAACAGTCGATGGCAGTTCTCCGGGGTTCAAAGGCAGAAATCTCAACGCCTACGCAGCAGCAGGCATCCAATCTGACCACGAGGCGATCGCCCTCGATGAAGCGATCGAAAGAATCAGATTGGGTATGCGCTTGGTGATCAGAGAAGGATCGAGTATGCGCAACTTGACTGAGCTAATCAAAGTGATCACAGAAAAGAAACTTGACACGCGCCGTTGTTGCTTCTGCGTGGATGATAAAGATATCAGGGAAATAGCCCGAGAAGGATTAGTTGACGATTTGGTCAGAAAAGCGATCCAAGCTGGCGTGGAACCAGTGGTTGCCGTGCAAATGGCCTCTCTCAATCCAGCAGAATACTTCGGAGTAGATCGAGATCTGGGTGGAATCGCTCCAGGAAGGATAGCCGACATTCTGCTGATTGATAATCTGGAAACTTTTTCGGTTGAGAAAGTTATTGCTAATGGGCAAGTAGTTGCCCAAGCAGGGAAGTTAGTTGTGGAGATACCGCCGACTACCTATCCTGAATGGGCGGTGAAAACTATCCGTTTAAAAAGGGCGGTTACGCCAGATGATTTTGTCTTGCCAACCGACCAAGAGAACTAAACTAAAGTTCATGTTATCAAGGTATTCCGAGAACAAATCATCAGCGTTGAGGAAACTGAAACCCTGTCAGTAGCTAACGGTCAAATCTTGCCAGATACCACTAAAGATGTCTTGAAAATGGCGGTAGTTGAAAGGCATGGAAAGACGGAACCTAATATCGCCAAGGGTTTTGTCAGAGGGTTTGGTTTTACTCAAGGAGCGATCGCCTCTAGCATCTCCCCTGACATACACCACATTGTTGTAGTGGGGATAGACAATATCGACATGGCCAAAGCAGTGAATAGATTGAGCGAGATCCAAGGAGGGATAGTTATCTGTAAAGATGGTGAAATCCTGGCCGAGCTATGCTTGCCTGTAGGAGGATTGATGTCCCAAGAACCTTATGAAAGAGCGATCGATGTCTTAGAGCAACTCAGTGATGTAGCCCAGCAAATGGGTTGCGATCTGCCATCACCCTTCATGACTCTAGCTTTTTCCGCTTGTCCGACGCTGATAGAATTTAAACTCTCAGATAAGGGTTTGATTGACATTTCAGCGGGCAAACTGGTTCCCTTGGAGGTATGAGTGCCCCATTTTGGATTGTGGATTTACGATTGTGGATTATTCCAATTCTTTAATCCAAAATCTTATTGAGAAGTTACTATTTACATTGCCCACCTGCTTAAGTCAACACCAGTTGCTGGTTCTAGTCTTTGTTCGAAAGTCATCCGTATTCGCACAGCCTTAACTCGAAAACCATATCTAAATGCTTGCTGTAATGACTCCGAATCGCTGGCATTAACGGCAAGAGCTAGCTGTGAATAGTTCCTATTGCAAGCCAGTCCCTCAATTGCGCTTAATACCTCGGGTAAGTGCTTCCGAGCGTGCATGGGAATAGCAAGGACTGCTATTCCTAGGTTATGGGCCGAGTCTTCCCTAATCGGCTCAGTGCGTACAATGGCAAAAGCCCACGGTTGTGGCCACCCAAAAAGCAGTGTCTCTCCCCAGCAATAATCGCAGGCGTTACGAGCTTCCGAAGTATAGTCTAAACCAGACATAACTTGCTGGCTGAGCTGACGAACAGCTTCCAAGGCCATATCTCTGTCAAGATTACTTAAGAAAGCGAATGGCAGGCACTCTTTGGATTGTTCCGTTGTCTTGGTAAGTTCCAAAGTGGGAGGACCCAGTAAACAACCAAGGCGAGCCCAAGTCCCAACATTATCGGGTTTTGCTGCTTCGGTCGACCACCCGATTGTTTCACAGCCAGAATCTCGTAAATGTTTGATTGCTCTGCTAACCAGTGCCGTCCCAAAACCTTTCCTCTGCTGGTCGGGCCGAACTCCACCTACACCAATCCAGCCAAGGCGTCCCCACATGCGGCTAAAAACATAGCCAATAAGGTGATTGTTGGGAGCAGTAGCAACAAAGCAACCTGTAGGATTAAGATCTAGACAAGCCTGTAGATGCTTGTCAGTGCGTCGTGTGGTGTTAAATGCCAAGGCATCTAGTTCGGCGACTTGTGCGAGGTCATTCAAGGTCATTAGGCGTATAGATGTCATAGATCGCTAGAGGTAAAAGGTTACTTTTCTCGAAATAGAAGCCAGACAAAAAATGCAATTATCCCGCTAAATAGATAATACAAGAAGTTTTGGCTTCAGATCAGAGTCTGGACTCATTTTCCCATTCCAGACTTATTGGATTCTGTCCCAAAAAGGACTACTGCAATTACTGCGAAGACTACAGCGAACCAGTCTTTGGCAGTAAGTCTCTCTTGAGAGATAAATACTGCCAGTAAAATTGTTACCACAAAGCCCAAGCTGCGGATGGTTGTTGCCACGGAGACATCAATAAATTTCACGGCATAGTTAAAGGTCAAAACGCTTGAGAAAAGAAAGATGGCTAATAGAGCAGGCCAGAACAAGTCAGCCCTAGTAAAGTCCTGTTTTTCTCGGAAGAGGATCCAGACAAAAATAGCGATAACTAAACTAAACAAATAATAAAAAAAAGTTGTATTAGTAGGTCCTAAAATGTCCGTACAGTGTTTATAAAGGTAGCTACTAATACCCATGGTAATCATGGATATTAATGCCAATAGAAGTCCTTCATAGCTTGTGTTCATTTTTTTAGTTAACTAAGCGATGTTTTTAAAGCAGATTTTTGGAGAATATATTCCTAAAATAGCTAAAATTGATCCAATAATTAAATTAAAAGCTACAGTTTTATTAGCTGCGATCGCCTTTGAGGAAAGTTGGAGTAGGATTATTTCACTCTAACACCAATCTTAAACAGCGATCGCTATTAAGCTCCTGTTTGTAATTCGTTGCCTAACACCTTGATAAACTTAAGATAATGACGTTTTAAGAATCCTTTTCTCATTTGCTTTGATATGGTATAGTAATTATGCCTTGATATAAGGTAATAACTGAAAAACTGAGCAAGTAGGTCGCTAGGCGACACTGTTGAGCTGATTGTTCTTAAACAAGGCATTTTAGCATTATTAGTTATTGGATAGCTTGGAATTTGGTCAGTGTATAATTATCGATCCTTGGTGGTTTCAATGAAGAACTTTTGGAAAACTCTTGTCCGCCAGCTTGAACATGACCATAAAGTATTGATTGCGCTCGTCGCTAGCCATAGGCAAGGTTCCCCAGGAACCACAGGTGCTAAGATGTTCGTTTCTGAAACAGGGGAAACCTTTGGTACTATTGGTGGGGGAGTTATGGAAGCCAAGCTCATCGAACGCGCCAAAAAGATTCTCCAGCAGGAAGACTTTCCTCCAGAAATCCAGACACTTTACCATCGTAGTGCTGGAACTGGTCAAAAGTCCGGCATGATTTGTGGTGGCAGCCAAACCAATCTCTATTATCTATGCCGTCCACAAACAGAGAAACAAACTCTAGAAAAAGTTGTCTCAATGTTGGAACGAGACATCTCTGGTTCTCTATATATTCAACCAGAGGGCATATCTGTTGAAGAAAAAGCACTAAATTTGACCCAGCCCCAAATTAGGCTGACCCAAGAATCAGGAAGATGGGTATACCAAGAACAGCTATTAAATCGCCAGAGAATTGCCCTTATCGGAGGAGGTCACTGCTCCCTAGCTCTGTCCAGAGTCATGCACCAACTGGGTTACGAAGTGCTGGTTTTTGATACCAGGCATGAGGTAGTAACTTTAATTAAAAATACCTATGTGTGGTCTTGCCAGGTTGTGGAAGACTATCAAGAAGCTGGTGCTCTAATACCCTTTCCCAACCTGACTTTTGTGGTGGTGATGACCTCAGATTTTCCGGCTGATGTCCGCGCCTTGTTGGGCGTAGTGTCGCTTCCCTTTCCCTTCATTGGCGTGATGGGAAGTAGCGCCAAGATTGCTCGCATCTTTCAGGAACTGCGGCTAGCAGGCGTGAGCGAAACAGTGTTATCTCGCCTCTATGCTCCGGTAGGAATTCCCATTGGCAGTCATACACCGGAAGAGATTGCTATCAGCGTGGCTGCTCAAATTATTCAAGAAAGGAGTGCAATACCCGTAGGTTGCTTTGAAAGTTAGAGGCATAGCATTGCCATGCCCCTAAATCCAAGAAAATTACGACTCTCTGGTGGGTTGAGGCAGGTAAAACCCAACCTACCGTCAAACAGTTGCTAAGTGTTTTGGAGATTTTTTGGTTACTGCCTTCTTGATTTCAGCCAGTCGTCCTTGGAAAGAACCCGCTTCTTCTACTTCAGGTAGGCTTAAAAAGAGAAGATCTTTCATCCCTCGCCGTTCTACCTCTGCCTGAAGTTCCTCTGTAAAGACGCCTTCAGTTTCCCCAAAACGCTGTAGTGGACTAGCATGCCAAACCATGCCTCCCCAGATCTGATTCTCATTAGCTTCAACGGCAGCACATCTTAAGCCGCAGGTTGGGCTGCCATCTCTCATCACAAAACCAATTACCTCATGACCGTTGTCACGATAAGTCTGAACTTGATCGCACATCTGTTCAGCTATTTGGCGGCAATGCTTGCGAAACATCGGGCTGGCATATTGTTTCTTGACCTGCCCCCACCGCATCGAACCGTAGTAGGTCACCTCTGGACAAGGCATTTGATAAATGGCTACCTCGTTATTGAGCAGCAAGTCTATCAGTTCTCGTATAGCTGCTGGTTGACTGGCAAGCCCGCGTACACAGGCATTTTGATTCAGTAAGCAGTGGGAAATGAAAATGAGCCTTCCAGATCTGGCATCATCTACCGTATTTTTGATTTTTCCAAGTTTATCTGTCATTTTCCTCTCCTCCTAAGCAGTAAGGTCGGAGTTTTTCTCAGGTTGCCAATCTTTATCCCCTTCAGTTGCTCAAACTCAGTAAGAAATACAACCTTTATCTTTATTGTACTGCTGGAATTGACCATTGGTGATTTTCATTCCTTAGTTATTTAGCGATCGCTTCCATCTAATTTCTCCAACACATAGATAGCTGGAAGTTGCCGATATTTCTGGTCGAAGTCAATGCCATACCCAACCAGAAAGCGATCGGGTACTTGTAACCCTAAATAATCAATGGTAACTGGCACCTGCCTGCGGGCTGGTTTATCTAATAAGGCGCATAGCTTTAGGGAAGATGGCTGGCATTTTTTCAAGTAACGCAAAGCTGTATCGGTAGTAATACCAGTGTCTACAATGTCCTCTATTAAAACGACGTGCTGACCTCTGATAGTCTCTTCTGACAAACCTACCACTAACTCTGCTTGTCCAGAACTAACTGTAGAGGAACCATAGCTGGATAGGCGAATAAACTCTATGTTGCCAATTGGCGTTTTCATCTTTCTCACTAAGTCAGCAACAAAGACAAAAGAGCCTTTAAGGATTCCTACTAGCATCGGAGAGAGATTTTCATAGTCTCGATCTAATTTTTGAGCTAGTCGCCCTACTGTAGCAGCTATTTCTGTTTGAGATATTAATTGAACCAGTTTGCTTTCCATTAGTTTCCTAGCTCGATTTAACATCATTATAAATAAAAATGGTATTACTCGATTATGTGTGATTTCATCCTAATTTTTCAGGAGAGCTGTAAGTATTTTCATTTCAGTATATCCCTTTATCTCCTTATGTTTCAGCTTGTTCACCTTTTTCAGAATCATTCAGTTAGAATTATGTTAGGAAATATCAAAGGTCAATCATCATGGAGCCACTTACCATCGCCGGAATCGTCACCATAGTCCTGACAGGAGCATTAGCCAAGATAGGCGAAAACGCCCTAGACGGAAGCCTCAAACAGTTAAGCCAACTCCTCAAACAGAAATCACCGGACACCTGGAAGAGAATCACCACCGTCGGAGATGACCAAGAAGCCCTACCTGAAGTAATCGATGTAGTGGCGACAGCGATCGCAAAAGACGAAGATATTAAGAAAGTAGCTGAAGAAGTCGCCCAAGAGAACCAGTCGAAACCCGAAGTCATCAATATCATGAAGAACGTCGGGATTGTCAATCAAGGGACAATCAACAATCCCGTCTTTAACTTCAACTGAAAGAAGTCGCCTGATGAGGATCTGGTCAAAAAAAATCCTCATAATTTACCCAGAAGCGGTGTTCCTCAATTCGTCGGACGAGATCGAGCATTAAAACAACTAGATCAACAGTTACAAGAATCAGAAAGAATAGCCATCTCTACTCTGACAGGAATGGGAGGTATAGGCAAAACCGAACTCGCCTTACAATACGCTCTAGACGACAGAGACAAAGAACCTGAAAACCGCACCTATCAAGCCGGAATCTGTTGGGTAAACGTATCCGAAACGGGCGATGTGGGGACGCAAATATTAAATTTCGCCCGAGAATACCTAAAGATACCCACTTTAGAAGAAGGCGAATTACCAGATAGAGTCAAACTTTGCTGGCAAAACTGGAGAGAGGGAGACACGCTAATTATCTTCGATGATGTCAGGGAGTACGGGCAGATCAAGGATTTTCTCCCCCCACAAAACAAACGATTCAAAGTTATCATCACCACTCGAAAACAAAGACTAGCCGAGAGCATAAAAGTTTTCGCCCTGGAGGTTCTAGAAGAGCGACCAGCCCTGGATTTAATCGTCTCTTTTATCGGCGAGGAAAGAGTTAACCATCAACTAGAAGAAGCGCAAAAACTTTGCCAAGATTTGGGCTACTTACCTCTAGGACTAGAATTAGTAGCTAGGTTTCTCAAACGCCGTCAAAATTGGTCGCTCCAGAAAATGCGAGAGAGGCTGGCAGAAAAACATCTAGAAACCAGAGCCATCCACAAGCCCAGCGAGGAGATGACCGCCGAGAGAGGAGTCAAGGCAGCCTTTGAAACTAGCTGGGAAGAACTCAACCAAGAAGCCCAGACAGTAGCCTGTTACCTGAGCTTATTTGAAGTAGCACCAATTCCCTATGTTTTCATTCAAGCAATTTGCTCCATAGAAGATGAAGACGAGCTAGAAGAAATTATTGAAGACAGTTTAGTCAACTTAAGCTTGCTCAAAGACTTGGGCGATCGATGGTATGAAATGCACACCTTAATTCATCAATATCTGAGAGATAAACTGGAAGGGTCAAATTGGCACTCTTATACAAATCTCAAGGGAGATACACAGAGGCAGAACCCCTCTATCAACAAGCACTCTCTCTGAGAAAGAAACTACTAGGAGAAGACCATCCCGATGTGGCCTCCAGCCTCAACAACTTGGCACTCTTATACTCATCTCAAGGGAGATACACAGAGGCAGAACCCCTCTATCAAGAAGCACTCTCTCTGAGTAAGAAACTCCTAGGACAAGACCATCCCGATGTGGCCACCAGCCTCAACAACTTGGCACTCTTATACTCATCTCAAGGGAGATACACAGAGGCAGAACCACTCTATCAAGAGGCGATCGCCATTGCCACGAACACGCTAGGAGAGAACCATCCCAATACAGTGGCGATCGCCCAAAACTATCAGCAGATGATTTTTAACTTTCTGATGCAGCTTCCAGAGGCAGAACTCAAAGAAAGATTCCCTCCAGAGATATACGAAGAAATTTTAAGGATAAAACGGCATTGAGTAATGAGTAGTCGTCTGTCAAGATAGTTTTGAGGGACTGGTTAGGGTGATTTTGGATTTTGGATTTTGGATTTTGGATTTTGGAGAATTGTCCCAATAATTACCTAGACAGAATTAATTTAACATTTTCTGAAGGTAGACAAGAGGCAAACCATGGGTGTCAACAAACACGAATCAAATTATTGCTATAACAAACAACGAGTTGGTTAGGACATGATGAATTGCTACAGTCAAGAGATGGCAATAGTTTTAATTCAAAATTGCTGCATTCTACATTCTGCATTCTGCTATATAACCCCAGAGCAAATATACAAATAATTTTGTTTAAGTACTTATTGAGCTGCGATCGCCTTTGAGGAAAGTTGGAGTAGGATTATTTCACTCTAACACCAATTTTAAAGAGCGATCGCCATTAAGCTCCTGTTTAAAATGGAACCCAAGCTCAATAAAAAAGGTTTTTTATGTAAAACTAAGTCTGCGATCGCTCCTTGGTGGTTAATTAGGCAACAGCTTCTGCTTCTTGTTTGGTGGCAGAACCTTGAGTACCTAATTGAATTAACTCAATTTTATAGCCATTGGGATCTTCTACAAAAGCAATAACCGTAGAACCATGCTTCATCGGACCTGGTTCTCTAGTTACTTTACCACCAAGGGTTTTAATTTGCTCACAAGTTTGGTAAATATCATCTACACCGAGAGCAATGTGACCATAACCACTGCCAAGGTCATAATTATCTACCCCCCAATTATAGGTTAATTCAATCACCGCTTCTTCTGACTCATCGCCGTAACCTACAAAAGCCAGCGTAAACTTACCGCTGGGATAGTCTTGTTGACGTAACAATTTCATCCCTAAAACATCACAATAAAATTTAAGCGATTCCTCCAAATTACCTACTCTCAGCATAGTGTGTAAAATTCGCATACAATACTCCATCTGTTAATCACGATCTTTTCTAACTATTGTGCCACTATTGCTTAAATTAGTCTAATCATCTAATCGCTTCAAATAGTAATAAATATAACTCTCCAGTGGTAGAATCATTTTACAATGTTCTTTGAGCGATCTAGATTACTTTGAGAATGGTTCAACTACCTACATTCAAAAATCCTCGACTTTTAGCTCAAGCTCTTACTCATCGTTCCTATTTTAACGAACATCCCCAAGAGGGCGAAGATAATGAGCGTTTAAAATTTTTAGGCAATGCTATCCTAAAATTTGTCATGGCAAAGTTACTTTACGATCACTATCCTTATGTGCGAGAAGGAGAACTTACTCGCTTGTTGACAACTTTAGAAAATAATAAAAATCAATTAGTAGAGCTAGCCAAACGATTGAAATTAGACCAGCTTATGCGTCTAGGCAAAGGAGCAGAATTAGAAGGAAATCGTCAAAATCCTGAACTAATTGGAGATGTTTTTGCATCCTTTATTGCAGCTTATTTTCTCGATTCGGGAATGGATGCGCTTTATGATTTTTTGGAGCCTTTATTAATACCTCTTGCTGAACAATTCTCCAGCAAATCGTCTGTGAAACTTAACCTCAAAGGGGAGTTTCAGGAATGGGCACTAGCTAATTTAGGGGAAAATCCAGAATATCTTATTGTTGATGAATCAGGCTTAGAACACGCTAAAGTTTTTACTGCTGAAGTCAGAGTTAAGGATAATGTTTATGGAGTAGGTAAAGGAAAGAGTAAAAAAATTGCTGAAAAAAATGCGGTGGAAGTTGCCCTCAGAAATGTCAATAATCCTGAATATAATCAACTATCTAAAATAACTAAAAAAACTCAGGACAACATCAATACTATTAAATTGAATATTCTTAAACAAATTAGTCGACAAATGAATAAAAATATTTGCGAAAATTGTTCTGATCCTAGTTATTGTCTGGCACATAATACCTGTTTGAGAAAATCTAGTTGATGGTTGATGGTTGATTGTTTATTGCTCGTTGATAGTGATAAGCTAACAGATGCACTTAAATTTTGGTATAGAAGTTAAGATGAGTGAACAACCTTATCTATTGCGTGTAGCACGTGGTGAAATTTTAGAACGTCCCCCTGTATGGATGATGAGACAGGCTGGACGCTATATGAAAGTATATCGAGAATTACGGGATAAATATCCCAGTTTCCGAGAACGTTCTGAAAACCCCGAACTAGCTATCGAGATTTCCTTGCAACCTTGGCGCGCCTTTCAGCCGGATGGGGTAATTATGTTTTCTGATATCTTAACGCCTCTACCAGGTATGGGTATCCCCTTTGATATAGTCGAAAGTAAAGGTCCGATTATCGATCCTCCTATCCATAGCTTAGAACAAATTAATCAACTTCGTCCTCTCGAACCAGAAGTATCTTTACCTTTCATTAAAACTATTCTTCAATCTCTCCGCCAAGAAGTGGGTAATAACTCAACGGTATTGGGTTTCGTTGGCGCACCTTGGACATTAGCAGCTTACGCTATTGAAGGGAAAAGTTCGAAAAATTATGCCATCATTAAGAGCATGGCCTTTTCTCAGCCGGAGATATTACATCAATTTTTAAGCAAAATAGCCGAGGCGATCGCCGTTTATGTCCGCTATCAGATCGACTGTGGTGCTCAAGTAGTACAAATGTTCGATTCCTGGGCTGGTCAATTGAGTCCCCAAGACTACGAAGTTTTTGCCTTACCCTATCAGCAACAGGTAGTCAAACAAGTCAAAGCAACTCACCCTGATACCCCCTTAATTCTCTATATTAGTGGTAGTGCGGGCGTATTGGAAAGGATGGGTAACTCGGGAGTGGATATCGTCAGTGTGGACTGGACTGTAGATATGGCAGAAGCCAGACAGAGATTGGGAAGGGAGATGAAGGTACAGGGAAACATAGATCCTGGGGTGCTGTTTGGTTCGCAAGCATTTATTCGCGATCGCATTTTCGATACCATTCGTAAAGCTGGCAAGGGAGGACATATCCTCAACCTGGGGCATGGGGTTTTAGTCGGTACGCCAGAAGATAATGTGCGCTGTTTCTTTGAAACTGCCAAACAGGTGAGTTATCAGTAGGAGTATAGCAATGCATTGGTGTCAACAATCGCTAGAAATAGTTTACTAGTAGTTGAATTCAGAATTCAGAATTCAGATTGTCTGTTCGACCATTTTTAGCCTGGCACTGGAATTATTGGTTTACTTATGGTGAGGGCATAGACAGACTCTGGTATACCCATCAGAGCCAGGATGCGTTGCTGTAGGTCATTGGATAGTGTTTTGCAGTTGACGCCGTACCTGAAACTCAATCAAGGTAAATCCTCTCAAGGCAATAGTCAGAAGGAACATCAGCCCCATAATCCGAGCTCCTAAAAGCAAAAAAATGGGCAAGGCGGGGATTCTCCCACGCTTGAAACGATGAAACCCTCGTTCGAGTTGCCATTGATCCCGGTAGTAAGCCACGGCTTTAGGTAAACTCAGCTCGTAAGGCAGGAGCATTGGTCACATAAATATAAATACGCCATCCGGCCAGCTTACGAGCTTGTTCAATGGCCAAGTCATGACGCACAAATTGGAGGCTGAATTGCTCTTGCTGGATCTGGCGGGATGGGTCTTTGGTACTGGGGCGGCCTCGACCCCGATACCGGGTAAGCACCTAAGTGTGAATCCTCGTCGTGAAAAAATCTTGCACCCGATAGCACCTGAGAATGGCTTGGGCTTATGAATGCAGTTCACAGCAGTCTGATAGGAGTTTAGCCGCGAGGCAAGCTCAGGGCGGCCTCAGCTTGCTCAATCCGTTGAATAAGAGCGCTGGTTTTGCTTTTGGGCTAGGGCATCAGAGCGCATCACTAGATAGCGTTCCAACCAATGTTCCTCTCTTTTAGTTTCAGGCTCTTGCCAAAGCTTACCTAGGGCTTGCTGAATAAGACCTGAGGGGGTGACAAGGGAGGTAAAAGTTAGGCAGGGCAAGCCTTTCACTTTGGCGGTTGCTGAAAAGATCTAAACAAGCATAAAGCGAGTACCTTACGAAAAAGTCATC
>JAAUYA010178738.1_pt1 | contig 29126 bp, 28 predicted proteins | sample 7278161 | NCBI WGS metagenome assembly JAAUYA01 (sample SAMN14350120, study PRJNA611818) | marine sediment metagenome | isolation source: surface marine sediment (3m) | place: French Polynesia: Moorea | collected 2018-08
GCCCGGGGAACCAGAGTTACTGACATTGCCGTCCTAGTGGTGGCTGCTGATGATGGAGTTCAACCGCAAACCATTGAAGCCATCAACCACGCCCAAGCAGCTCGAGTTCCCCTGGTTGTTGCGCTCAACAAAATCGATAAACCCGAAGCCCAACCCGATCGCGTCAAGCAGGAATTAAGCGAATACGGTTTGGTGCCGGAAGAGTGGGGTGGTGACACGATTATGGTACCTGTCAGTGCGGTTCAACGGTCAAACCTGGATGAACTCTTAGAGATGATTCTGTTGGTAGCGGAAATTTCTGACCTCCAAGCCAACCCGAATCGACCTGCAAAAGGTACGGTCATTGAAGCCCATCTGGATAAAGCTAGAGGAGCTGTTGCTACTCTTTTAGTGCAAAATGGTACGCTGCACGTAGGTGACATTGTAGTTGCTGGTTCTACCTTTGGTAAGGTAAGGGCAATGATCGATGATCGAGGTCGCAGAGTAGAATTTGCTACCCCATCCTGGGCGGTGGAAATTTTGGGCTTAAGTGAGGTGCCTGCTGCAGGGGATGAGTTTTCCGTCTTCGGGCACGAGAAGGAAGCCAGGGCGATCGCAGCTACCAGAGTGAAACAACAACGGCAAGCCCGTCTCGCCCAAGGAAGCATTTCTCTGGCCACTCTCTCGGCTCGAGCCCAACAAGGCGAGTTGAAGGAACTTAATCTGATCTTGAAAGCAGACGTTCGAGGAACAGTGGAAGCCATTGTGGGAGCACTCAAGGAACTTCCCCAAGATGAAGTGCAACTCCGCCTGTTGTTGGCTGCTCCTGGTGAAATCACCGAGACGGATATTGACTTAGCTGCTGCCAGTGATGCCGTAATTATTGGTTTTAATACGACCCTTGCCAGTGGAGCGAGAGAAGCTGCTGATGCTGCTAGTGTAGATGTGCGAGAATACAACATCATTTACCAACTGTTGGAAGACATCCAAGGTGCAATGGAAGGTCTCTTGGAGCCGGAGTTAGTAGAACAAGAACTAGGAACTGCCCAAGTGCGCGCCGTCTTCTCGGTCGGTCGCGGTAAGGTTGCTGGTTGCTACATCCAGGAAGGTAAGGTAGTCCGTAACTGCAAGCTGCGGGTGCATCGAGGCGGTCAGGTCATTTATGAGGGCACCCTTGAGTCTCTGAAACGGATGAAAGATGACGTTAAGAAAGTCAACGCCGGTTATGAGTGCGGCATCGGCATCCCTCAGTTTAATGACTGGGCTGTTGGCGACCTCATCGAAGCTTTCGAGATGGTGACCAAACGCCGCACCCTTTAACTGATGGCCGTCGCTCAAAAATTTGCCAATACTATCCAGCCTGTTGGTGTCTTTAGTTTTTCGCCACCCAGCTCAGGCAATTTTTGAATCTCTTACACTGTGGGTACTCGGCCCTTGAGTAGCATATATTGTCGATTAATGTCAACTCTCCTACAGCAAAGGATAGAGTATGAGCTGTTGTTTCAGTCCCAGCTATTAAGAGTTCAATAACTTCTGCTACAAGTGTTTCCCGAGTATATTTTTTTTCTTTAGCTGCTATTTTCACTAGCATTGATTCTTGGAATAAAGGACTTACTTGTGGGAGATTCTGATTATCTGGCGATCGCATCTGTAAAGCTAAGTCCACTCGGGGAGTAATAAATTTCTCTAAATATCTCCTTGCTGCCCAGTAATCTCGTGAAGCCTTAGTTGGTAGATATTTCATCCATCACTCAGTACTATCTTGACCCAAAAGAATGGGGCCACTTATGTCGTTCCAAGCTTGGCGCGCTCGCTGAGATCTTACTAAGCTTCCGTCTCTCATACCATTGACAATAGTTTCTTCAATAACTTTTGGCTTACTTAAAACAAGAATCGGCGCATTAGTCCAAAAGACATAAATGGGGCCGAGTTGTTCAGCCCAATTAAACAATAATTGGAAGTATTTCTTTTCTTTGAGAGCTAACAATACTTGAGGAGTATTTTTTAACAGCCAGTGTCCCGAAGGAGAAGGAAGTGAATATAGGGATTTGTAACTGTTCTGATGCCTCCACCAGCGCCAGACAATTATTCCTGCTATGGTGGTAATGCCCAAGGCTGTAGCTAAATATGAAAATGAGGGAGATAGGTTAATCTGAGCCGCAATTTTTGGGAACATGAATTCCTTTTCGCTAAAAAGAACTAATTTTTTACTATTTCATATCTTATAAGTAAATCTCCAGACAAAATAGTATTCCATATACTATAATCGTATCGATGGCCATAAGCATATTAAAATTCAATATTTGTTATTAAAGCTAAGTTACAAACTATTACCGCTACGGGTAAGTCAACCCACCCCTAACCCAACCAACTATCCCTTACCCATAAGTAATAACTCCTTTTTATTACCTTCTGCCCCCTGCCTTGCCCTCACCAACAATTATATTTTCTTAACTGAACAGTATTGCATGGGTAAGCATCAAAAAAATTAGCAATATATGCCGTTACTAGAAGATAACTCCTTCAGAGAGCAAGCTCAACCAAATGATTTCAGCCCAGAAGTAGTCAAGTGTCTTGATGACTTGATTGATTTATTAATTGACTTAAAACTTCTGGACAAAAAACAGCTAATTAAACTGCCAGGAGAATCCAACTTCACTTCTGAGGTAAATACCCATGAAGAAGTTGAAATCACAGAGGAATCGGACTTAACTTCTGAGCTAGATACCCATGAAGAAGTTGAAATCACAGAGGAATCCCACTTCACTTCTAAGCTAGATACCCATGAAGAAGTTGAAATCACAGAGGAATCCCACTTCACTTCTGAGGTAAATGCCCGTGAAGAAGTTGAAATCACAGAGGAATCGGACTTAACTTCTGAGCTAGATACCCATGAAGAAGCTGAAATTACAGAGGAATCCCACTTCACTTCTGAGCTAGATAACCTTGAATCCATCGCCCCCGTCAAAGCTTTGGAAGATACACACGAACCCTTTAGTCAGGCTCAGTTAATTACTAATCTGCACAAAAAGCTAAGTAAGCTAGAGCAAAAAGTTACTGAACCGACAGATTTAATTAATCCCCTCATCCCCTTGATAGCAGAACTACTGAGGCTCAAGGTACATGACTCACGCGAATCATTATTTCAGGCGGTTGTACCGATCATCGATCAGGTGATTGAGAAACGCTCCCGGGAGGATATTGAAAAAATGAGTGCGGCGATCGCTACTGCTCTTCCCTCCGCCATTAGCCGAGAAATTAAGGATTATCCCCAAGAAATTGGCAAAGCGATCGCCCCAGAAATTGCCCTGGCGATGGGGGAACAGATTCGCTTGGAACAGCATGCCATCGCCAGAACACTCGGTCCAGAAATGGGTGAAGCAATTAAAAATCAGATTAGGCTTGAGCGGGATGCGATGGTAGATGCTCTCTATCCCGTCATCGGCAATACCATTGCCAAATACATGATGGAACTGGTTCAATCCATCAATGACAAGATCGAAAACACTTTGAGTGTAGAGGGAATCAATCGTAAAATTCGCGCCAAAATACAAGGAGTTTCCGAAGCTGAACTGATTTTCCGAGAAGCAATGGGTTTTAGCGTCCAGGCAATCTTTCTCATTCACAAAGTTTCGGGCTTAGTAATCGCAGAAGTTCAAACTTCATCAAAACCTCAATTAGAAGCGGATATGTTGGCAGGGATGCTCACAGCTATTCGCAGCTTTGCTAATGACTGTATCACCACCCCTGAAAAGGTTTTAGAACTACACGAGATCGATTACGATAATGCCAAAATCATCTTAGAAGTGGCTGGTTACTGTTATTTAGCGGCGATCGTTAAAGGCGAACCCTCCAAACTGTTTATTGAGAAGCTCGAAGATACCCTCAGCCAAATTATTCTCGATTACGACAAGCCCATTAAAGACTTTGAAGGCGATCCAGCCACGATTCCCGAACGAGTACGGCTCCTGCTAGAAAAATTAATTGAGCCGGAAGTAAAAACGAAAAAATCGAAGTCCTTCCTGGGCTTGCTTTTGCTGGTATTAGTTCTTCTCCTGCCCTTGGTAATTATTCAGTATCGCGCTCATGTAGCCAGTCGTCTGGAAACAAAAACCACCGTTGCTTTAGACGCTACTCCAGAGTTATCTGTTTATCGCCTCACTCCCCGGGTTCGCAATGGTAAGATAACCTTAACTGGACGAGTACCCAATGAGTATTTTAAAGAGCAAGCTGGAGAAGTGGCCAGTACAGCCGCACCCCATCTGGAACTAGACAACCAAATTATCGCCGTGAAAGTTCCCGCCGATCCGGTGTTAACAGCAGGGGACATAGAACGGGTAACGCGACTGCTCAATCAGAGAGGAAGGGTGGTCATTTCCAGCCATTATCAAGGAAACACCGTTACTGTCGAAGGAATTATCACGGAGTTGAGTGATGGCGAACAAATTGTTCAGGCATTTAAGCAGATTCCAGGTGTTGATGTGGTGCTCACTAATTTTCAAAAGCTACCGTCGCTAGAACAGCGCATTTACTTTGAACGGAATTCAGCTCAGTTAAAATCCCCTGACATCCCTCCTAAAATCCAAACCATTCAACAATTTCTGGCCCAAAATCCTCAAGTCCACCTGCGGATCGTCGGTCACACCGATTCTAGAGGTGAGATATCCAGAAATCAGCAATTGGCGATCGCACGAGCCCGTGCTGTCCAAAAAGCCTTGATTGCTCAAAAAGTCAATCCAGAACGATTGCACATTTCTGGAAGCTTACAAACCCCTCCTGATTTGGCGGGAAAGCAACCTTTATGGTTAAGTAGATGTGTAAGATTTGAAGTGTTTATTCCCCCCCTACCCAGTCAGTAACTATGTCCATGATTTCTAAAAAAATTTGCTTGATTGGTGATTTTGCTGTTGGCAAAACTAGTCTCATTCGTTACTTTGTTGAACGCCAGTTTAGCGATCAATATCTTTCCACTATCGGGGTTAAAATTTCCCGTAAAGTAGTAGAAGTATCGTCCCAGGAAAGCACGGTAACCAATAAAGTACAGTTGGTGATCTGGGATCTTGAAGGGCAGACTAAATTTCGTTCGTACAGTCCTAGTTACTTGCAAGGAGCCCATGGCGCGATTATTGTCGCCGATCTCAATCGCCAAGAAACCATTAAGCATATTCAATCTCATATCGCGTCAGTTGCTTCGGTTAATCCTCGAGACATAAAACTGATTGTTGCCTTCAATAAATCCGATCTTGTCAGTGAAGAAACACTGAAACAACAGTTTACCTTGAATCAATTTCAAGACTTCCCTCAAGTCATAGCTACATATATGACTTCTGCCAAAAATGGGAATAATGTAGATCGAATGTTTCAACAATTAGCTCATATTATAATTTAAACTTTATGATAGAAGAAGAACCCTAAGAAATCTATTCTACCTTGGAAAACTTACAACAGCTAGTTACAAAGTTAACGCAGCAACTCAATCAGACTAGAGAGCAACTGCAGCAAGAGGTAACTCAAAGGCAACAACTAGAGGAAACACTGCGACGAGCGCAAGAACTTGTGGAGCAGCAAACTGCTCAATTAGCAAGAGCCGAGCGAAATCCTCAGCCACAACTTACTCCTAGCCAAGATTTAGAAGAAGCATTAAGGGCTAATGAAGAAGCATTCCAGTTGACTCAAGAGCGACTCGATGGCATTCTTGCTTCTCTCGAGGATGTAGTTTGGTCAATTGTTCCCCAGAGTTTTAAATTACTTTACCTCAATACCGCCACAGAGAAAGTTTATGGACGCTCGATTGCTGAGTTTATCGAAAACCCTAACCTTTGGCAGGAGATGATTTACTCAGAAGACCGAGTTCGAGTGGAGAGAAGCAACCAGAAACTTTATTTAACCGGCAAACAAGACATAGAATACAGAATTGTTTGGCCCAATGGTGAAATTCATTGGATTCACGTTCGTGCCCGCCTGATCGCCGATGCTAATGGAAATCCACAACGCATTAACGGTATGACGACCGAAATCACTGAACAACGAAATATCCAAGAAAAATTAAGATATGATGCCTTGTATGATGGACTGACTGGTCTAGCTAACCGGACTTTGCTGATGGATCGTATAGAACAAGCAATTAAAAGAAGCCAACGCCAAGAAAACAAACTCTTTGCTTTACTTTTCTTAGATCTAGATCGTTTTAAGGGAATTAACGATAGTTTCGGTCATCTAGTCGGAGATCAAGTACTGGTAGAAGTTGCGCATCGGTTTAAGAGATGTCTGCGTTATAAAGATACTATTGCCCGTCTCGGAGGAGATGAATTTGTTGTCTTTGTTGAAGATCTTAGCGATATTGATGAAGCGATTAAACTAGCTGAACGTATCCGCCATACCCTAACACAGCCCTTTATTCTGGACAAAGGTGAGATCTTCATCACCACTAGCATTGGCATTGCCCCTGGAGGTGGCTCCCAGACTACTTATCCCAGCTATAACCAAGTTACTTTCCTGTTGCGAGATGCTGATACAGCCTTATATTGTGCTAAGGCATGTGGGAGAGACTGCTACAAGGTATTCGATCCCTCTATGCACGCCCATACTGTAAGGCAGTTGTACTTGGAGAGTAACTTGAGACGAGCGCTCGATCGCCAAGAATTTGTTGTTTACTACCAACCCATCTTTTCTCTAGCAACCAACTCTATAGAGGGGGTTGAAGCCCTAGTACGCTGGCAGCATCCTGAGCTGGGTTTGATTTCTCCCAATGAGTTCATTCCCCTCGCCGAAGAAACTGGTCTGATCGTTACTCTAGACTGGTGGGTGTTGCGTTCAGCCAGTCAACAGTTTCGCCTCTGGCAGTTACAATTTCCCAATTTTACACCTTTCTCTCTGAGTGTAAATCTTTCTGGCAAGCAGTTTTGCCAGCCAGATTTAATCCCACAAATTGACCAAATTCTCGCGGAAACTGATTTAGATGAACAGTATTTGAAGCTAGAGATTACCGAAAGTACCCTGATTGATAATGCTCAATACACCCTCGAAGTTTTGCAACAGCTAAGAGAGAGGAAAATTTCTATATGCCTCGACGACTTTGGCACAGGCTACTCTTCCTTAAATTATCTGCATCACTTCCCGCTGAATATCTTGAAGATTGACCGCTCCTTTGTCAGTCGTTTAGGCACGAATGGGGAAAATTCGACGATTATTCGCACCATAGCGACTCTAGCTCATGAACTCGGATTCGGTTTGGTAGCAGAGGGAGTAGAGACAGGTGAACAAATAGACTTTCTCAAAACCTTAAATTATCAGTGGGGACAAGGCTACTGGTTTTCTCCACCTTTGGACAGTCAGGCAATGACCGCTTTGATCTCTATCAAATTAAACGAGCGATCTTAGCCGATGGAGAACGAATAATAACTCTGTATATGTTTTTTTGCTCTTCTATCAAGCAAATAATTAGGCAAAAACTCAAGCAATGTCTAGATATAAAGCAGCAAGAAAATTTTTTTCCTAAGCTTGATTTAATATCTATTCCTCTAGAATTATCCTCCAGAAAACTTGATGATAAGATTGTCTATAAATCTCCTCTGTGTTTACAACTCAGCAGTATTGAGCCAGAAAAAGCTAGAGTACACTCTGAAGCAGATTCCTTAAGAGTCGCTCAACAATTTATCAATTTATTCTCCAACCTAAAAACTACAGAAAATATCTCTAACCAAGATTTACAAATAAGTATTTCTGGTGCAGGATGGCTAGAATTTGTCCTCGGCGATCGCTTTTTAAAGATGTGGCTACAAGAGTTACCGCAGATGGATTTTCCTGATTGCTCTTCCCCTTTACTCATATCTGATATTCCCTTTCAGCTACACTATACCCATGCTCGTTGTTGTTCTTTACTGCGAAGCGGACATCGAGATCGACTAATTCAATTACACAGTCTAGATTTTCAACAACTTCATTGGCAATGGCAAGCTCCTCAACCCATACCATTTAATTGCCTAAGCTGGCGACTCAAGGAGGAAAAAAAGCTCATTCGTCAACTCATTACGATCGTCGATGAGATTTACGATCGCAGTAAGTTACATTGGCTAAAACTAGCAACTAATTTTAGTGAGGTAATTCTTGAGTTTGAGCGTAATTGTCGCATTTGGGGAGAAATTAAGCAACACAACCCCTTATTAGCTCAGGCTAGATTAGGGTTAATTGCCCTATCTCAATACTATTTGAGATGGATTCTGGCACAAAAATTAGGAGTTTTTCCGCCGGTTGAATTATAAATTGAGAAAAAAATCGGGCAAACCCTTGACAAGTAGAAATAAATACTTTAATATTGTTACCAGTGTGAGGAGCGAACCAGCGAGAGAACCGAGACGAAACACGGCAAGTCGTCGGTTCTCTTTCTGATGTTAAAAATATTTTTACCAATGGAGTGCTCTCATCTCCAACTGTAGCCAAGCGGTAGTTGGATAGGTCACTGTGCTCCTGCCCCAAGTGCTACCGTGTATACATAAGTCGTCTGGTTTGTAGCTAAGGCTATGAACGCCCCCGCGCATCCCCCTTAATCCCCCCTTTCAGGTGTATGTTTTTAAGATTTGGGCGAAGGTGAGACTGGGAAGAGGGGGTAGAGGGGGAAGAAGGGGGAGATTTGTCAACGAAAGAATAGGCTTTTCACTTCCTTGTCTACTTTCCTTCCTTGTCCTCCTTGTCTTGTCAACGCCTAATTATAAAAAACATACACTTGTAAGCTTAATCCCCCTCCCGTCCCCCTCCTGGGAGTTGCTCCCCTCCTTTTTGAATTTTCCGTTCTTTTGTACTCGGAAGTGCCATCCGAGAAAGTCAAATCCATCTGTCGAGGAAACTAGCCTTGTCTTTGATTGCTTGATGTTTAGTCCTCTTTGTTTGCGACTACTCCGGTCGAGTCCGTTGTCTCCCCCGGCGAGCCCTCACCTACAAGTTGCTCCGCTCATAGGCTAGGGGGATAGGTTTGTCGCCCTACGGCGGGTAGCAGGTGCATAACACATCATGCACAATACGCGCCTCGTGGCGCACCATGTCATCAGCATATCTTGCTGATGGGTGTATGTCCTCTATTCCATCCAATGCTATATTAGCTAATAAGGGGCTGAATGGAGTAGGAACAAAGCGCACCTTCCCACCTCGCAGTAGGCGTGTTTCTCCATTCCTCTCTCCAAACCGGACGTGAGACTTTCACCTCATCCGGCTTTCCATCATTGTTACCTTCGACCAAATGAAGGCGTTTGAGCATGACAACTTCGGCAGAGGAGTTGAAGGTTTTCTGGAATATTTTTGCCCTTTTTCTTTCGAGCAAGGATTTGATATGAGCTTAGAAGAATCAGACGATAAAATCCTCTGTAACGCTATTCTCACCGAGGGTAAGCCGAACATGAAAGCGAAACCCCACAGAACATTTAAATCGCGGAATGCGGATCGTGTTGTCCTGATGGCGGGCTTGAACTGATTGTAGAATCTCCCCAGTGTCTGACAACAGAGTTAGTTGGGCTTTTTCTGGTAAATAGCGACGGTTTGATGAGGGAAACATCTGTATGCCGATCTCCCTCCTCATATCATCTTCAAGAGCTAGAAAAACCAGTAAAATCACTTCTGCCTCAGTACCAAGAGCAATCAACTTTGCCCGTTGAATCCTAGATTTTTGTCCGGTTGTCCGTCGTCGGCTACTAAAGGCTAAATTCAAGCTTTCTGGAGCTTGCCAATGGGCTTCAAAGATATTTTCTAACCAACGGCTTAAGTTAGCGAGTGGTTTGGGTGGGGAAATTCCTTGACGACGTGGCGATAATTGTTGCCGCCAACTAGGATTAGCTACCAGTGAGCTCCAGAGAGCAAAGGGGACAGCCAGAGGCGGTTCTCTCAGTTCAGGGTTGCCTAAACGCTCCCTTAAATTTTCAGATTGGGCCGAAGACAGGGAACGAGCTGGGGATTTCTCTGGAACTTCTTGCTCCATTTGGGCAGAGTATGCGTCCAGGATTGCACTTTCTAAGCTAGAAGGTGGGTCAATTTTTGGCAAAGCGGAAGGCATGAGATTCAAACTGGCTGTCAAAGCCCTCACTTCTTCCAGAAACTCAGAATTTTGTGCCAAAAGTTCCTTGACTTGCTCCAATTCTTCCTCAGTCAAATCTCCCAGGACATAGCCTGCAGCTAACATCTTTTCCTCTTCTAATAATGGTCTAAGTATCTTTTCGTCTTTCATCTCACCCTATCCCCTAGCAATTGCCGTAAGAAGATTAAACCTTTACGAGCATTGGTTTTCACTGTTCCCAGAGGTATTCCTAACCGCTGGGAAATTTCAGCATGGCTGAACCCTTGGTAATAATTCATTTCTAAAACCCGGCGGTTTTGGTCGGGAAGTTGAGCTAATGCTTGTTGTAGCGTCTCTTCCTTCTCTAAACAGGAAGCTTGCTCTAAGGGAGTTGGAGCCAAAAGTTCAGACGGCCAATGATTCTGTAGTCGCTCTAGGGTGCGTTGGCGACTCTCGTTACTTTTCAACCTATTTAAAGCTCTTGAGCGCACCATTACGCCTAAATAGGTACTAAGTGCTGCCCGATTCGGAGCGAACTTCTCCTGTTTCCAGAAGGTGAGAAACACTTCAAGGGTGAGCTCCTCAGCCTCGCTCGGTTGATTCAGAATCTTGATGGCTAAGGAATAGACTAATCCGCTATACCGCTGAGACAAAATCCCAAGAGCAGTGGAATCTCCCTTTCTTAGACGCTGAACTAACTCACTATCAGAGACATCAGCAGAGATATGAGTCATGAATTGCAATTAATGTGAATTTTCTTGAAACCCATTGGCTTGCTATGGTCGTAACAATCATAGAGCCAAACAACAAAGCCTGTTCATTGAGGCCATGAGCGAACACTTATAAGTTGATACCACTGAATAAGCATTTTGTCAAGCCATTAGCAGAAAGATAGGGTGATTTTTATCGAGTTAGTGGGGTATTTTTTCGCCAACAGTATCGGATACGTGTAAAATTGAACATGATGTAAACTTTTGTAACAAGTAGCAGTTATTTTTTCTTGCGCCTTCTTATAGTAGAGGAACAATTTTGACAGTTGAGAGCTTTTTCTGATCACGGATCTTCATGTTACTAATAGTTTAATGGAATCAGCAGGAAAATCAAGTTCAGCAGGAACACCAATATCCGAAGTCGAAATAGATGCAACTCTTGTTTACAATTTGTTAGAAAATCAGCATCCAGATTTAGCCCACTTACCGATTTCTCTAGTTGATTCAGGTTGGGATAATGTCATATTTAGATTAGGCGAACAATTTTCTGTGAGGCTTCCACGTCGAAAAGTCGCCGCTAAACTCATAGAAAATGAACAAACTTGGCTGCCACTAATCGCAGCTCAACTTCCTCTACCTGTGCCAACTCCTTACAGATTAGGCAAACCAGCATTAGGTTATCCTTGGCGATGGACTGTGTTACCTTGGCTCACTGGTATGACTGCCGATCGAGCTGAACCTCATCCCCATCAGGCTAAACGCTTTGGGGCATTTCTAAAGTCGTTACATATGCCAGCACCGTTGAGCGCACCTATTAATCCAGTACGGGGAATACCATTAACTCAGCGAGAAGATTTTGTGGCAGAAGGAATGAAACGTCTAGAGAGCAAAACTAACCTGATTTCTCCCCAGATAAGAAAGATGTGGAATCTGGCGGTAAAAGCTCCTTTTGACGTTAAGGCAAAGTGGCTACACGGCGATCTTCACCCACGTAATATCCTTGTCGAAAATGGTGAAATTACCGGCATCATTGATTGGGGCGATATTACCTCAGGGGATATTGCCACAGATCTCGCTTCAATATGGATGCTCTTCTCTGAGTCAAATACACGCAAACAAGCGATCGCCGAATACGGAAATGTTTCTGAGGCTACATGGCAACGTGCTAGGGGATGGGCCATACTTTTTGGTGTAGTGCTGTTAGACACAGGCTTAATTGATAATCCCAGACATGCAGTGCTGGGAGAGAAAATACTAATTAATGTTTCTGAGGAGAGATAAAATTAACAAAATAATCTTTTTTAGTGAAAGATATAAATAATAAAACTTAAATGTAGAGAACAATGTCTAATTTATCCAGTAATGTCCAAGGTAGTTGTTTATGTGGAGCAGTTAACCTTTCAACACAAATAAAACGAGAAATCGGTGCTTGTCATTGTAATATATGTCGTAAATGGGGAGGAGGACCTTTATTAGGAGTTGAGTGTGAAAGTGATGTGAGTTTTTCTGGGGAAGAAAATATCGGAGTGTATGAATCTTCAGAATGGGCAGAACGTGGTTTTTGTCAGAAGTGTGGAACTCACTTATTTTATCGTTTGAAAAAAGACAACCATTACTATATACCAGTGGGTATTTTTGATAGTGCCAAAGATCTTGTTTTTAATGTTGAAGCCTTTATTGAAGAAAAGCCTGAATATTACTGTTTTGCTAATGAGACTCAAAAGATAACAGGAGAAGAGTTATTTGCCCTGTTTGCATCTGAATCAGAAAAATAATCATTTGATAATTATTTTAGCTTTGGTGATTTAAGGGAAGGGGGAAAAGAGAATAGTGCTTTTAGCAAGGGATTAATTGACGATCGCCGATAACTATTGATGAAATAAAAAAAATGCGGTCGTGTTTTTGAGAAATAATGAGAATGCGATCGCACTGGCAATGACAAGACATCCAAACTCAAAATCTCTCGTGCTGATTTTGCTGACTTCATTTTGAAGTTACTGGGAGATGATTCATCTATCCATCAGACACCGAGTGTTTCCTATTATTAGACATCTCCAGAAACTACTATTTTTAGACGATAGGTCAAGACTTACAGCATAATTATTGGAGATGTCTATTGAAACATTGCCAACCGAAATTAATTAATTCACAGGAGACTTGATGGAAACTTTTAGCAACTGGCGTTTTTTTGTACTACTTTTCGCTGCAATTGGTAGTGCGGTGAGTGCAGGTATCTTCTTCGCTTTTTCGACCTTTGTGATGAAGGCTCTAGCCCAACAACCAACTGCACAAGGAATTGCTACCATGCAATCTATAAATATTACTGTAATTAACCCTTGGTTTATGACGGTATTTTTCGGACCTGCTATAGCTTGTATTTGTCTGATTATTTCCTTGCTATTTCAGTGGGATCGAGCTGTTGCTGGTTATTGGTTGGCAGGTAGTCTACTTTACTTGGTTGGCACGATTGGTGTGACGATCGCTGGTAATATACCACTGAATGATGCTCTAGCAGTAGTTAGTCCCGATAGTGCTGAAGGCAAGATGCTATGGGCAAAATACCTAACTGATTGGACATTGTGGAATCATATTCGCACAGCAGCAGCATTTTTAGCAGCAATATTATTTGCGATCTCGCTTTGTCATCGAACGGGGCTAACAACTTGAGACAGGATAGAAGGGGAATGCAGAATTAAGAATGCAGAATGCAGAATTCAGAATGCACCAGTGGAAAAGCACTATTTTTCAGTACTTGTGGTAATTTTAAACTCCCGTTTCATTTAAGCACTCTGCCAATAGATTGTTCCCATTTCTTGTTCAACGGTTACTAAAATTTGAAATTAACATAAAACTAAAATGATCGTATTCAATGATTGAAAGTTATGTTTTCTTAGAGGAGGGGAGATCTGTGAAAAAGATTGCAGTATTTGGTAATTCTGGGGGTGGTAAGTCCACTCTTAGCAAACGTTTGGCTCAAATAACGGGTTTACCCCTAGTTCCTTTAGACTTAATCAAGTATAAAGTAGGCGGTGATGAAGTTGCTCATGAGGAGTATAAAAAAGCTCATGAGCAACTCCTCCAACAAGATCAATGGATAGTTGACGGATTCGGATCATTGGATACGGTATGGGAAAGACTAGAAGTGGCAGATACTTTAGTGTATATCGATATGCCAGTTCTATTGCATTATTGGTGGGTTACAAAGCGATTCTTAAAAGGATTATTTATTGCACCACCCGAAAGTTGGCCTGAAGATAGTCCGCTGTTGAAAGGTACGCTGAATAGTTATTATATTGTTTGGCTGTGCCATAAGAAATTAACTCCAAAATACCGAGAGTACGTGAATAAAGCCCAAGAAACTAAGAGAGTTTACCATATTAAGTCTCCTAATGATGTGGAGGAGTTTTACCAAGTTGTGGAACGAGAATTAAGGAGAAAATAAAATTAATAGACTTTAGCTCAAAGTTACATAAAACTATGCAAAAATGTGGAGACTTTGCAATTTATGTTCAGTAAAGAAGATAAAATCAATCGAACAAAAACAGTATTTAATACTGCTTCCGATCGCTTTGATGCTCCAGCTTTATCTTTCTGGAATCGTTTTGGTCAACAAACTATCAATCACCTTTCCCTAAATCCGGGCGATCGCATTTTAGATGTTTGTTGTGGTAGTGGTGCTTCTGCCATTCCCGCCGCAATATCTGTTGGTTCTACTGGAGAGGTAATCGCTGTCGATATTGCCGAGTCTTTACTTCAATTAGCCAGAGATAATTCACAACAAAGAGAACTTAACAATATTGAGTTTTGCTGTGCTGACTTTGAAACTTTAGAATTTCCTGATGAAAGCTTTGATGCCGTGGTTTGTGTGTTTGGAATTTTCTTTGTGGAAGATATGAGCAAAGCGATTCAGGAACTTTGGCGAATGGTTCGCCCTGGAGGTAAACTAGCGATTACATCTTGGGGCAATAGGGTGCTTGAACCTGCTAATCAACAATTCTGGAATATTATAGAATCTGAGCGTCCAGATTTATCTAAAAAATCAAGACCTTGGGATAACATTAATCAACCTACTTCTCTGCAAACTCTACTAGAAACAGCGGGTATAACAGACATTCAAGTGTTTACAGAATCAACGACTCATGAATTAGCATCCCCAGAAGATTGGTGGACAATTATTTTGGGTAGCGGATATAGAGGTATCATCGAGCAACTTACCCCTCCAGTAAGGAAGCTTGTCCGAGAAATGAATCTACAATTTCTTGAGAATAATGAAATTCATGCTCTGGATGTTGATGTTTTGTATGCGATCGCATATAAATCTACAGAATAGATATTACAAAATGAAAATATCCTTTTTGAATCACTATTGGTGAAAATTATGAGAATAAGTAACACAATTTATCTTAATGGCACTATAACTTACCCCACTTCAGATGGTCGCTCAATTCAATTCATTTTGGATGATAACTACAGTTTTCAGTACGACTTTGAACTTAGCTTTCACTATCGAGATAGATCAGAAGATGTAGGGCATTTACCTACCGATGTTTTAGAACACCGCATTTGGGTTCCTGATTCTAATGGTCAACTGTGGACTACAGCAACTCGGTTTACTAGTGAACTCTTTGTCCAACATATCTATAACTTTGCTAGTGCATCAGCTCCTTACTACTTTGAACAGATGAATAAGAGTTCACAACAGAAGTTTGAAGAAAACCTCATATTGGAGGATATTCGTTATGGAGATGACGATCGCATTTATCGTAAGCTTCTTTTAGGAAATGATCTAGTAACAGTTAAATTTCACTATACTGTTATGACTTTTGATCTGGCTTTTGTTCAAGATGAACTCCGCAAATCTAAAGGGCTACCGATATCAAGCAGTCTGATTGTCAGGTTGCGAGAAAATAGCCTGTGTGATGAAAATTATGATCCACTACCAGCCATTAAATTTGACATTGAACCAGAAATACTTTTTCATCACAACACTGCATTATTCAATGATAAGGAACAATATTGGACTGATAGCCCGTTGCCAATTCCTCTGATCTTTGAGCCAACTGATGAGGAGTGTGAATTGCGTCAGAGTAATGTGGTAGTCAAGGATTAGAAAACCTAACATTTCAATGTTGTAGATGGACGATCGTAAATACTAAAATTGGTAAACTACTCTAATATCAAGGAACGATCTAATTCCTTTGATTTAGCTTCAATCTGGATGCTCTTTTCTGGATCAAATACACGTAAACAAGCGATCGCAGAATATGGATATATTTCTAAGGCTAGATGGCAACGTGCTAGGGGATGGGCAATACTTTTTGGTGTAGTGCTGTTAGACACAGGATTAATTGATAATCCCAGATATGCAGTGCTGGGAGAGAAAATACTAATTAATGTTTCTGAGGATGGATGATAGTGCGATCGAGTATAGTTAAACTGTAGTTAGATGCTCAGGATAAAGTACAATTAAATCTATTGTGTTAGAGGTCTAATATATCGGCTCATTTTTAGGATGCGACCGGGATTAACACTATTTTTTCTTGAGGTCATGCTGAGATGGCAAATCAATTACACTTGGATATCCTTACACAGGGAATAGAGACTTGGAATAAATGGAGAATAGAAGAACCTCATATAATTCCAGACCTCACAGAAGCCACCTTGAGGGAGAAGTGTTTTGGCCAAGGAACAGTAAGATATACCGGAGGAATCTTTGGTCCAGGAAAAGGACCTTTTGGTGTAAAAGATTTTCCAGGATACGATTTTCCTATATCGGCCAACTTTAGAAAAGTAAATTTTAGTGGAGCAAATCTTGATGGCTCGGACTTTGCCGATGCTGATTTAAGTGAGGCAATCTTCAGTTCAATTAAATTTGACAAAGTATATTCAGAGTATTATTCAGCTCTAGAATCTTATTATAGGGAAGAGGCTGAAATTTATGATAAAGAGTCGATGTATGGTTCATGGGCTATGAATATTGTCAATGCCGCTGAGTCTCGGCTGAAGAAAGCTAAAAATGCTCTATTGGTTAGAAAACATGCTTCCTCAGAATATAATTTTGTTAGAACTACCCTTGTGGGATGTAATTTAGCTAGAGCTGACTTGAAAGGGGCAGACTTGTCTGGAGCTATACTTAAGGGAGCCAATCTTTGCTCAGCTAATCTGAGTGAAGTTAGAGCTATTGGTACAGATTTTGAAGGAGCAGATTTTACTGGTGCTTGTATAGCAAACTGGGCTATTAGCAGTGAGACTAACTTCGAAAATGTCATTTGTAAATATGTTTATCTAGAGGATGGGAAACAACAGCGTCGTCCTCATGACTTGAATCAATACTTTGTACCGAGGGAATTCGAGGCACTTATTCGTCAAGTGAGGGATACGATTGACCTGATTTTTGTAGATGGTGTTGACTGGCAAGTCTTTTTTCACTCATTTCAGGAACTTAGAAATAGATATCAGGATGATGAGATTACGATTCAGGCAATTGAGCGTAAGGGTAATGACTTCATCATTCGCTTAGAAGTTAATGCTGTTCTTGATGAAAGAGAGACTATCGAATCCTTTTTCAAGGAACAATATAGAGCTAGGTTAAAACTACTTGAAGAACAGAATGCTAGTTATGTTAAACTGATAGAAGCTGAAAAACAAGAGAAGTCAACTCTCATAGGAATTGTCAAGACCATGGCAGAAAGTCAGCAGAGACCAAATGTCAGTATCAACATCAAAGACAGTAACGTAGGAGCGTTCAGTACTGGCGATGGCAAAGTAACTGCTTCTCAGTTCTCTCAAGCAATTACTACCAATCTTCCCGACATCACACAGCTTCTTAACAAACTGAAAGCAGATGTCAAAGGCTTACCAAATGATAAGCAAGAATCCATAGAAGTTCATTTGGGCGACCTTACAGATGATATTACAAATGAGAACAAGCGCACTCCAAAACGCATCGGGGTAAGACTCATCGCAATTTGGGGGATTCTCTGTGCAATTGCTGTAGGAACAGCTGGTGTTGCAGATTTTAGTAACAATATCCTGGAGCTATCCGAAAAATTGAATGTACCCCTTCCAGTTGAACTTATTCAACAGAACCCGCACATTTTGCCTGGTGACTGAGGCAATCCCAGCCTAATGTTATATTTCAAATAGGAGACTTTAAACACCACTTTGACACAATTCCCACTAGAATAATTAAAAACATAGTCATTCTTTCTAATTGCCCACTAAAGATTGGCTAGGATAAGAAATTTCCAGAATTATAACATCACCTTCGGCAATAAAAGGACCATGAACTTCTCCAGGAGGTCTGCTGGCATAGTATCCAGGCTCAAGCCACATATCAAACGCCTCATCATATAAACGACCTGAAACTACAAATATTTCTTCAGGATAATCATGACTTTTGGCACCAAAAGCTTTGGTTGAATAACCACTTTTAAATTTAGTTAGTCTGGTATAGTCACCCGTTACGGGATCTTCAGCTATTGTCAGTTGAGAGAGATTGCCGTCAGAACCTTCTATCGTTTCCCACTGATGAGCATTTTCGCTAGCCAAAGGATTCCAATAAGTTACTGTTGATTTCATGTTGATCTTTTTTGTGATTAGATAATAATTTTTGATTGCGATGCTAAGTAGCTCAACTTAACGGCTAAAGTTATCGCTGGATCTCGCGTTGCAATGAATTGACAAGGCTAATAGATTACGTTCAATAAATTGACTGAGTAATACCAAACATTAGTTCATTAGCGATTCTATTTCAGCTTAAGTTGACAAAGCATGAATATTATTAAGCCCATACCCCTTTAGGGTTTATAATGCTTTGGTAATAAAGGCTAAAGCCATGTTTGGATTGAACATTGTTCAACCCCTACTCAATTATTTTACGTTTAATTAAGTGTTTGTATTTATAGCGATCGCAGAATATGAAAATGTTTCTAAGGATGGATGATAAGGCGATCGAGTATAGTTAAACTGTAGTTAGATGCTTAGAATAAAATACAGTATGCGAGACTCAAAAAGTATCAATATTGTTAGGCTAAATTGTTTAAGGAGCTTTTTTGGGCGTTGTTCCCTATAATAATATCCAGAAAGTTTCTTGCTATTATCGGAGATTATAGGGAAATTTTCTTGATATTATGCTTTAAAGGGTGAATATACAGTAAATTTCGCTAATTTATTTCATATAAGTTGACTAGACGGGAATTTTCAGTCTAATAAATAGTTATGTGTCAAAGGTATGAACTCAACATTTAGAGGACATAAATGAGTAAACCAAAAAAACTTAATTATCCTGATGACTTCTTGGATAAGTTTATTTGTGGAAATGCTGTAGACATAATGAAATTGATACCTGACGGAGCTGTAGACTTAGTAGTTACTTCCCCACCTTATAATCTAAAAAATTCGACAGGTAACGGAATGAAAGATGGCAGAGGTGGTAAGTGGTCAAGTGCAGCTCTAATCAATGGATATTCACATTATGACGATAATATGCCGCATGAAAAATATGTTGAATGGCAGAGGGAATGTCTTTCGGAAATGTTGAGAATTATCTCTAATGAGGGTGCAATTTTTTATAATCATAAATGGCGTGTTCAAGCAGGGCTGTTACAAGATCGCCATGACATTGTTTCCGGATTTCCAGTAAGACAAATAATAATTTGGAAACGAAAAGGTGGAATAAATTTTAATCCAGGTTATTTTTTACCCACTTATGAGGTTATATATCTAATCGCAAAACCTAAGTTCAAATTAGCAAAAAAAGCGAACGCTTATGGTGATGTATGGGAGTTTGGGCAAGAAAGTAAAAATAAACATCCTGCGCCATTTCCTGAAGAGTTGATAGAAAGAATCATATCATCAACAAACGCAAAAATTATTCTTGATCCATTCATGGGGTCCGGAACAACCGCTGTTGTATCCAAGAATTTGGGCAGAAAATTTATAGGAATAGATATTTCTCCTGAGTATTGTCATATGGGGCAAGAGCGCCTAATCAATCCATCATCTGTTATGAAAGAAAGAATCAAGAAAATTGAAGCTAGGCAGACTTCTCTTTTCGACTTAATGGGAGATTAAATGAAAACATACACAAAAGAGAGCTTGATTAAAGCACTTATTGATATTCGTAATCAAGGTTGGATTCTCACCAGTCGAAAAAATAATGATGGCGGTGTTGGCAATACATTAGAAGACTTATTAGGTATTGAAGAAAATAATTTACCTATTCCAAATGCAGCCGAATGGGAACTGAAAGCTCAGAAAAAAGATACGACATCGCTTATTACTTTATTTCATATGGAACCTTCTCCCCGTGCATACAAATTTGTTCCGTCTGTACTATTACCCGAATTTGGTTGGAAACATCAAGAAGCAGGTCGTAAATATCCAGCTAATGAAAAAAGCTTCCGGCAAACAATTAATGCATCAGGATACAGCAATAGAGGGTTTACTGTGAAAGTTGATAGGAGTGATAGGAAAGTTCTAATTGATTTTGCCCCTGATAGTATTGCGGTTAATGATCACCCTGAATGGATCAATTTTGTTTCTCATAAAAAACTTGATCCGAAGCCATACTGGGGTTTTGATGATTTGTATCATAAAGCGGGAACAAAATTGCACAATTGCTTTTTTGTTTGGGCTGAGTCAAAAAAGATAAATGGTGTACTTCACTTTCACTATCAAGATATTTACATGCTAAAGAAGTTCGACCTGAATAGGTTTATTAATGCAATCGAATCCGGATATGTCTATATCGATTTTGATGCCAGAACAGGTCATAATCATGGGACAAAATTTAGATTAAGAAGGGAAGCGCTAATCAATCTGTATGAGGAAGTTAAGCAATTCTAAATACACATAACTTAACGGGTAAAGTTATGGCTGGATCTCGCCTTGCAATGAATTGACAAGGCTAATAGATTACGTTCAATAAATTGAACTGAGTAATACCAAACATTAGTTCAAAAAACATGAACGATAACTATTAGCCCCGAAATTGATGATACCGTGATTCAATTAAAAATTCGGGCTCTGAACATAGTCCATTAGCGATTCGTGAAGACAGGCATCCTACCTGTTGAGAAACCCTTTAATTTAATTCGCCCACAGTATCATTGATTTCGGGGTGGGTTGTAAACCTCAGTCAGTGATTCTATTTCAGCTTAAGTTGACAAAGCGTGAATATTATTAAGCCTATACCCCTTTAGGGTTTATAATGCTTTGGTGATAAAGGCTAAAGCCATGTTTGGATTGAACATTGTTCAACCCCTACTCAATTATTTTACGTTTACTGAGATCTTGCACCTGACTACTTATGGATATTAAAAACCCGTTTTTTATCAATTAACCAACGAAAAAATAAGGGTTTCAGACGACAAAAAACGGGTTTTTGCTCTTGATAATTTTTGGTGCAAGATCTGAGTTTAATTAAGTGTTTGTATTTATAGCGATCGCAGAATATAGAAATGTTTCTAAGGATGAATGATAGTGCGATCGAGTATGGTTAAACTTTCAGTACGATGGCTAATGTGCTTAAATTTAACAGTACGCTGAACTTTGTTAAGAAAACAAGATGAAGATATGGAAAAAATGAGAAAGTCGGTTGAAAAGAAAGTCATAATTATAATTTAGGTATTCAAAGGAAAGGAGCTAATGATGATCGAAAAAGCAAATCTTGGAAAAAACGGTCCTTTAGTCGGTCGTCTTGGTTATGGGGCAATGGTACTCGAGGGTTATTATGGGGCTTCGAATGACAGTTCAGCTATCGATACGCTTTGCCACGCAATTGAAATGGGTATGATGATCGACTCGGCAGATGCTTACGGTAATGGTCATAATGAATCTTTAATCGCCCAAGCACTGAATAAGACAAAAAGCGAAGCCTTTATTGCCACTAAGTTTGGCATCGTTTTTGAAGAGAATGAAACAGGCTCAGAAGTTCCAACGGGCTGGGGATTCTCCCTAAATATCAACACCACCCCAGAATATGCCAAAAGAGCTCTAACGGCTAGCTTAAAACGGCTTGAAGTCGATACTATCGATTTGTGGTATGCACACTATTTAGATCCTAATACACCAGTTGAAGAAACAGTTGGCGCCATGGCTCAAGCCGTAGAGGAAGGAAAAGTTAGATATATCGGGCTTAGTAATGTTACCGCTGAGGAAATACGAAGGGCTCATGCAGTTCATCCAATTACTGCTGTTCAATATGAATACTCACTATGGCGACGCGAAACTGAAAACAATCTGTTACCAACACTAAGGGATTTGGGAATAGCGTTAGTTGCTTGGTCACCACTAGGTGGAGGTTTTCTTACTGGTACAGTGAAAGAACTGACTGAAGGAGATTTCCGTAACAATAACCCACGATATAAGGGGGACAATTTCAGTATAAATAAAGATCGTTTTGCTCCATTGATGGATATAGCAAAAGAGCTCAATATCAGTCCTGCACAGTTGGCTCTATCATGGCTGCTGCATCAAGGTCTTGATATATTTCCCATCCCAGGTTCAAGAAAGATAGAAAGATTGGAAGAAAATGCAAAGGCGATCGATATCCATCTTGATGCTAGAGTTCTGGCTCGCATTGATAGCATTGCCCAAATCGGAACAGCCGAAGGTGAAACATTACTTTAGCTCCTAGCAGAATGCCTAATACCAATTCCCTAAAAGTTAACTACACTTAACTCTACTGAATTATTTTACGTTTAATTAGCTGTTTGTATTTATAGCGATCGCTCTAGAACAAATTCGTCATCGAACATTCTTCCAGTATGCTGAAACCCTTGACTCAAATAAAAAGTTTCTGGAGAACCAGTTTGAGGTACATAGGAAGTTGTAATGGAGGAAAAAAGACCTTTAGCACGCACATGAGCAATAACTAATTCTAGTGCAGCCTTGCCAATGCCTTGTCTCTGAAACCTAGCATCAATCATAAAGCGCCATAAATATATTTCTGGGTTAGTAGGAGTAACTTTGCGGAGTGTTTCATCATAGAGCATGACAAAACCTACTGGAGATTCTCCATAATAGATAGCTCGAAACCAAGCCTCTTCCGAAAATAGTGCTTCAGCTAGAGAAACAGCATTACTGGCAACAAAGCATTCCTGCTCTTCACGAACCTTCAGATCAGTAATTAAACGTACAGTTTCAGCCGTAATCTCACGCAGCGTTACCGGAATTTTTGAGGATTTGCTTGGATTTTGATACATAATCAACTTCAATTAACGAACTTAGTTCAACTGCTTTATAGAGCTTATTTCCATTCACGATAGAGTTTTTCAGCATGAAACATAATTTCTTCTCTTGGTAAGCGAATTTTGGGTTTTTGTTCTGGATATGAAGTTTCTAATGCCTTAGCATCTTGTTCTACTACTAAATCAAATGCCTTGAGAAAATTCCTTTTTAATATCAAATACAGTAATTGATTTAATTTGTTTTTGGGATTTATATAAAGCAAAATAAAAATTTTAGTCGTATTTTTTTGGGAGGGATAAAGGATAAAAAATTGAGCTAATTCTCCAAAATATGTCGGACTTATCAGACTTGATATACAGGGAAATGCATATTCGAAATGATTTTTTAAAACCTTTGGTGCAGTTATTAAAACAGGATTTTGAATGATTTCCTTCCAACTATAGGTAGTTCTTTCTATTCTCTGCTCTAATGTGGTATAAAAACCTTTTTCTTCATAGTTGCTAATGTTAATTGTATTAAACTTAAAAGGCTCACGATGAGTACCGATTACATGATTAAAATCATAATTAATTTTCAAGCATTTTAAAAATTCAGCTTGAATACTTTTTTCTTTTGTTGCTCCTAAAAAATGATAGCCTTCAGTAATTCGAGAGATTAGATTTGGTATCGGTAATTTTGGTTGCTGACCGCCATAAGTCCAAATTAAATCACCTTCGATAATTAATTCTAAAGGTTGAGTAATTGCTTGACCATCTACTTTTTCCTCTCGATATAACTTGCCTTCTTCATTAAATTCTAAGGCGTGAAAAGGACAAACAATGGTGTTTCTTTCTTGACATATCCAACCATCAGATAAAGGTGCTTGCATATGAGGACAAATATTATTTAATGCAAATACCTCGCCACTATTGTTTTTCCATAAGACATAATCCTGATGGTTTAAAGTAAGTTTGTAAGGCTTATTTACCTCTAACATAGATTTATGAGCAATCAACCAAGGCGCACCAGCTAAAATAGCAGGTGATTTTGAGGTTTTATTTTCATTTTCTGCGATCGATAAGTTCATTAGTTTTCACCTCAATAATTTCTATGTATAGAATTTAAAATATGTACTTACTATTTTCGTGTTTATGTAACTTGGCAATGAATTTACGAGTCTCAACTTCTGCCTTGTCTCAATTCTAAAAATAAAAGGAGATTTTGATGTACTTTTTTAGAAAAAATAAAGAAAATTAATTTTTAGTCTCTATGTAAATATGGCAACTATCCAATTGAATGGCTCTTAGTTTTGCTATAAACGTTTTAGTTTTTTATAGACTTCATCGTCATTACGTTTACCGACTAAAATAATCTCTACTAAGTCTTCATCAGGGTTGTAACGATAAACAATACGGTACTCGCCACTATCTACTCGATAAAAATTTGGGTATCCTTTTAACTGTTTACTATCTGTCGGTAAGGGGTTAACATTTAAGGATAATGTTTTTTTGGCAATTTGAGCGGCAATTTTTGGTTGTAAGCCCTTTAAAAAGTCTAAAACTGTCTGTAAACCGTCAAGTTTAGCCATTAGCAATCTTCTCTAAAATAGCAGTAAATTCTTCGCTTCCTACCATTTTTGATTCATTTAGTGCAGTTTCAGCAGTCTTACCTAAGTTTAATTCTTCTAATTCTTCCAGTCGGCTAATTAGTTGTTGATAGGTTTCCGCAGAAATAATTACATGGCTTGGTCGTTTTTGCTTTGTGATTAAGACTGGCTCTACTTGGGCTTTGTCAAATACTTCTCCGTGTTGATTACGAGTTTGGGTGAGGGTATAAGTTTTCATTTCTATCAACATTTTGACTATTTTGTACATATTAGCACAAATGTACAATTCACTCGAATTCAGTTGGTGATCGATTAACAAACAAAAAGTGGATAAAATTATTTTTGTACTAGTGGTAGAGTGCAGAAATAAAACGGGGGTTAGAAACGCTCGAAACGCCCAAAAATCAATACTTATTACTTATTACTTCTTACTTCTTACTTATTACTTCCGCGCAGCGGCACTAGAGCGATCGCCTACAACTAATCATCCTGTAAAAATTCACGCATATATTGATTCACTAACTGTGGCTGTTCTTGTTGCACCCAATGACTACAGTTAGGAATATATTTGATTTGCAAATTATTAACGAATTTCTCTGTGTCATAGGTAAGTTCTTTGCCCAAAGCAGTATCATCTTCACCCCAAATCATTAGAGTAGGAATATTTAATACCCCCCACTCTGGTTGTTGGTAGTTGAATAAATTCGGAAAAATATTGCGATAGTAATTTAACATTGCAGTTAGCGCCCCTCGTTTAGCTACCGCATCTTTATAAGCTTCGAGATCTGTTGGGCTAAACGCAGTCTTATCAATCGCGGTTCCCGCAAAAACAGACTCGATCGCTTGATAATCGTTCCACTGTAATAGCACCTCTGGCAACCAAGGTAACTGAAACAAAAATATGTACCAGCTTCTCAATAGTTGTGGCGGTGTTGTGAGCCCTTCTATAAATTTGGCAGGATGGGGCAGATTCATGACAATTAATTTGTCAACTAGATGGGGATAGACATAGGCAAAACTCCAGGCGATCGCACCTCCCCAATCATGTCCTACTAAAATGCAACTTTCGTAACCTAAGCCTTGAATTACTCCTTCAACATCTTTAACTAACTCCTCCATTTTATAGGCTTCCAAGTTCTTTGGTTTGTCACTTTCGTTGTATCCTCGCAAATCCAACGCCACTACTTTATAGTCACGGGCAAATTCGGGAATTTGATGTCGCCAAGAATACCAAAACTCAGGGAAACCATGTAACATCAACATCAGAGAACCTTCACCCTGAGTAATATAATGGAGATTAATTCCATTAGTGATAATATAATCTTCTTGCCAATCAGCTTTGACCAAAGACATTTAAACTTTCTCCCTTTATTTTCAAAATAATCTACTCAATTTATTATTCCTGATGAAACAAACCTTATGGTATGAGTGCTCCGATGCAGCCAAAGCCTGGTAGGGTGCGTTAGATGGCGATAATTTCTGATGAAAATCTACAATACATAATTCATCGTAACGCACCACCCATATTGTTAATTCGCTTGTAGGGCGATGGCATAGATCTAATTTCTTCCCATTCCTCTAAAGCTCTCTGATAAATAGAGTTGTTGCGAAATAAATAAAACTATTAAACTATTGATTTATCTTTACTTTACCACATCCTTCTCCTTTCTCTTCTAGTTATGCTGCCTCTAAATATAAAGTTCCATAATCCACAGGCAGTTAACATTAGTTGATCATCGAATTTAGACACACGATTCCTAGAAATATCTGAGATTGCATTCTATCTTTTCACCCCAGCAAACGCATTTTCACATACCACTCTTTCTTTTGCCAATCCTCTATTCTCTTCTTTTATGCACTATTTCGCAACAAGTCTAATCATCAAATCTCAAATTCCCATTCCGTTGGAGCCAGAAGGTTTGTGAATGTTGGGTTTCATGCTTCAACCCAACCTACGAGGATAGCGATCGCACTAAGACACCACCAGCAAGGGGAACGCCAAAATGAGCTTCTGACATTGGTGGTGTATTGGGACACAAAAAAGCTAAGCGATCGCCTTTTTGCAAACCCCATCTTTGTAAAGCACTAGCGAGTTGGTTAACCCGTGCTGCAAATTGGGCATAAGTCCAGCGTTGCTGGCGATAAACCAGCGCATCTTTGTCAGGAAAAACTTGAGTAGTTCGTGCTAAAAAACTCAGAGGAGTAAGATGGCGGTAATTAAATTGATTAGTAGACATGAGCTTAATAAAGAGTTTTCTTAGTTTATAACTACTTTCGAGAATTGGTCTTACCTAAAAATTTTTTTTCAGTGAAACTGATAATATCACTTAAAGAGCTTAACTAGCTGCGCTCAATTTATCTACCTTCTGAATTCTTATGATATCGCGCTTGTTTAGAAAATACCTGAAATCACAGAAAAATTTGGTGAGTTGAAGAATTGGAGGCAAATCGCATTGCGGCGGTTTTTGGCTGGTTCGCAAGAAGTGGAAGAATTTGATTAAAGTGCGATCTCCTTTTGTTATTGAAGCGATCGCATTACCCAAAAAAAAATATAGCTCAATTAAATGAAACTGTGCGAACGTCGATACTAACATTGAGATGTTGACAGAGAACTGTCAAAATAGCGTTTAGGTTGTCCATTGTGGGATTACCTTTAACAGATAGCATTCTATGTAAACTTTTACTAGGCTTAGAAGTTAATTGTGCTAGCTTCTCAAAGCCGATAGTTCCATTGACTAAATCTCTTAGTACAAGTCTTGCTGTTTCGGGTTCACCATTAAACATTAGAAAAGCAGCTTCTTCTAACAGTGCCTTAGCAAATTCGGGTTCTCTTTGAATTCGTTCAACAACTAATTCTTTGAAATCTCTGGTTATAGACATAATATTTATTCCTGATTCTTTTTAGTTTTTTTCTTCTGTTTTTTGTATTCTTGGTATAGTTTTTTAGCCCGTAGAATATCTTCTTGTTGATTTTTCTTCGTTCCCCCACCGAATAAAATTATCAGTTCCTTGCCTTCTTGAGCTAAGTATATTCGATAGCCTGGACCCCAATTAATTCTGTATTCACCAATTCCACCTCCCAACCACTTGATACTGGAAGTGTTACCTTGTTCCATACGATTCACCGCAGAAACTACTTTTGCTGTAGCTGAGTAATTTAGACTAGAAAACCATTTTTCAAAAGGTTTTGAGCCATCTTCAGCGTTATATACTATGATTTTCACATTATGATTCTGTATCGTGTTTTCCGTGGTAAATATTTGATAATTGAATTTTCTTAATAATTTGCCTCATTATTTATAGTAACTTATACGTTACTATGTTACTTAAAATTGCGATCGCTTTCAATGAAAAAGCTCAATGTGAGTTGAATTGAATACAATTGCTTTGTATAATGCGATCGCCTTTTGTTATTGAAGCGATCTCGCAAAGCGAGGCACTCCGTAATCGCATTATTTGAGAACCAGAATCCTGAGATGTAACTGTTTGGCATTCTATAAGATCGCATTATTAAGAAGGGGAAATATATTCACGTAAGTTGCTAGTTACAAATTTTGTCTATTATTTCTGAGTTAGATCCCCCCTAGCCCCCCTTGACAAGGCTACCGTGTACACATAAGTCGTCTGGTTTGTGGCTGAGGCTATGAACGCCCCCTAAATCCCCCAATTTTGGGGGACTTTTTCGGAGTTTTCCCCCCAGAATTGGGGGGCTAGGGGGGCGAAAACCAGAAAATTGATTGTCTTGGTTATTTGTGTGTACACGGTAGTTGACAAGGGGGGAACTCGATTCAAAGTCCCCCTTGGCAAGGGGGATGCGCGGGGGATCAAAACGGAGAAGCTTATAACTAGCAACTTGGGTTAATATTAATACATTCTAGGAAAAAGATTTTAAGATAACTGTCTGAGTATCTATATTTATGATTTGAATTAAAGACAGATAACAAAATATGAACCAAGATACTATTCCCGAACGCTTTCTTCAAAGGATTAAAGAAGCTAAAGAACATCAAATTGAAGAACTCGATTTAAGTAATGGACAGTTAACTCAAATTCCCGATGAGGTTTTTGAATTAACTCATCTACATAAGCTAGATTTAAGTTATAACAATATTCAAGATATCCCTTCACAAATATCTAGACTAATAAACTTAAAATCTTTAGACTTAATCGGCAATGAAGAACTTACTGACATTCATCAAGAACTTGTAAAATTACCTTCTTTAATTTTTCTACGATTAACTTGGAAGGTCAAAATTATTATTCCTGAATGGTTTAGTCAAATCAAACAACTTGGATTACATCTAATTGACAAAACACAATCGAGAAGTGTTTACATAGAAACAATACCTGATACTATCATTAATCTTGAAAATTTAGTTTTTTTCAAGATATGGCTTAAATTATCCTCTCAAGATTGGCTACCCTGGCTTAAAACTTTAGACAAATTAGAGCTAGATTTAAGTGATAATCAACTATCTACTCTCCCAGAATCTATCACTAACCTCTCCAATTTAACGGGGCTAGATTTAAGTGATAATCAACTATCTACTCTCCCAGAATCTATCACTAACCTCTCCAATTTAACGGGGCTAGATTTAAGTGATAATCAACTATCTAC
>JAAUYA010353920.1_pt1 | contig 28711 bp, 21 predicted proteins | sample 7278161 | NCBI WGS metagenome assembly JAAUYA01 (sample SAMN14350120, study PRJNA611818) | marine sediment metagenome | isolation source: surface marine sediment (3m) | place: French Polynesia: Moorea | collected 2018-08
AGCGTAGTTATTGCCACAACGCCGATTAAATTCAAAACCAAACCTTCACGGATCATGTGGCTGAGGGCAAATTTTCCCGTACCGTAGACAATGGCATTTGGTGCTGTAGCTACGGGCAACATAAAAGCACAACTGGCGCTAATGGTAGCCGGGATCATTAATAAAGTTGGCTCTAAATTTGCTCCTAAAGCAGCTGTTCCCAGGATAGGCATTAACAGAGTAGTTGTTGCAGTATTACTGGTAACTTCAGTCAGAAAAGTAACAAAAAAGCAAATTCCCGTAAGCATTAACACCGTTGGTAAAGTTGACACTGCTGATAGCAGTTGTCCTAGAGATTCGCTTAGCCCTGAAACAGAGAAAGCTTTGGCGATCACAATCCCTCCACCGAAGAGAATCAAAAGTCCCCAGGGAATTTGCTCGGCGCTTTTCCAGTCCAATAGCTTACCACCCTTGCCATTAGGAACAATAAACATAATCACCACCATGAACAGAGCAATGGTACTATCACCCACACCTGGAGTGCCCAATAAACCAGTCCAGCCGTGGAAGGGTTGAGTACGAGTTATCCACGCCAGAGCAGTGATGCCAAAAATAATGAGCACCCGTTTTTCTTCAGTACGCCAAGAACCGAGGTGCGGCAATTCCAGCTTTGAGCTTCCGCGCAGGCGACGTGTCAGCCACAGCCACATTAAGGGTAACATTACCACTACTATAGGCACCCCCAGTTTCATCCATTCTAAGAAGCTGAAGGCTTGCTTAGTAAGGGTTTCATATTGTGCCATAAAGATAACGTTAGGTGGCGTTCCTACAGGAGTACCGATGCCCCCCACATTTGCCCCATAAGCAACTCCCAGCAGTAGAGGCGCAGCTATCAGTCGGTTCTGACACTGTTCTAAAACCGCCATTGCTACTGGTAGTAGCATTAGAGTTGTTGCTGTATTTGAAATCCACATACTTAGCAAAGCTGAGGCAAGCATAAAACCTAGTACTAGGGTTTTGCCACCTGAACCACCGATAAGGCTAACCATACCAATGGCTAGTCGTCGATGAACACCACTCTTTTCCATCGCCGTTGAGAGAATAAATCCGCCGAGCAAGAGTAAGATGAGATGGTGTCCATAGGCAGTTGCCACTTCTTTGTGATCGAGTACGCCAACAAGAGGAAAAACAGCGAAAGGAATGAGTGAAGTTGCGGGAATGGGAATTGGTTCAAGACTCCACCAGACAGCACAGAGTATAGTAATAGCTACCGTCCAGCATTGTTCCCTGGGTAGATTACTTGATTGGAGAATAACGAGTAGGATAGCAGCTAGAAGGGGACCACAAATCAAGGCTAACTTCTTATGGTTCCAATTGATAATCATTTTGATGACTAGTAGTTAAATCCAGAATTCAGAATTAATCAAGAGGTTTTACAGCCCACAGTATCACAAATTTATTGACTTATAGCTCAATTGAACTATAACTTGTCTTTAACTCAAAGAATTCAGAAATTACTTTTTGGAATCCTCTTCCTATTACTACTGTGTAGTCTCTTATGGGCAAGAACTCAGCGAGTGACTTTTTTATGAAGCGATCGCACTTTTTATTTTTCCTCCTCTTTGACCAATTTGTTTAACTGAATTTCAGCTTTTTTTTCATCCACCTTGAAAGGGCGGGAAGATTTACTTACATTTTGTGCTGATACAGATGCAAGAAAAGATAAAAGACTAACCAAAATAATATGAAATGAATAAGATGATAAATCAACTATTTTTATAGCACGTTCTCGAGAGATACGAAGATCGTCTAAATAATCTTTTTTCAAATCAGGTTCCGCCTTCTCTACCGCTATGATCTCCGTAGGTGTTACCAATGTAACAAGACTAGGGGAATGGATAAAAGTAATATATCCAGTTCCTATAAGAAGAAAAATATATGTTCCCAGAATAGGCCAAAAAAAGCTTTTATTACTCATTGACGTTACTATTTAAATATCCAGTGTATATATTTTAGTCAAATAGTATTAACAGAGATGTAAGCATATTTCTGGACTTCTCTAACACTGAAGCAAACGAGCACCTTTTCATGAATACAAATGTCATTGAGTCATCTTCAGATGAGGAAAACTGTGAGCCTTGAACTTGAGGACGCTGTAGTTCAATTAAAAATGCCTCAGAGCCTAACAAGGTTTTGATACCCCTACGGCGCGCTGTTTTTCCAAGGTTATCCCCTCAAAAATAACTTATGCGCAAACACGCACCCTAGGCAATACTTTCTCCCAGCTTCCCTACTCTTTCAAAGGTTTAACCTCTGATTAACCACATGGGTGCCTTCTGTTGGTCATCAAGATAAGTAGTATCTTTATCAATGCCAATCCCATTGACTAGTTCAGGGTAATACTCTTGAATCATTTCATAACCTACAGGTACCCAAGGAACATCACTTTCTGATTTCCAATAATTTTCAAACTTTAAATTCCCCAATTGCTCCGGATTAAGACCGCATCTTGCCCCTACATAAAGCCCCGGAATATATCCGTAGGAAGCCAATGCATCATACCAATTGTTGCAGTAATCAATGATTGATTGAGGGGCAACACCAGGAACAACTCCTTCTAAATCACACCAGACACTTACCCCCGGAGGAAATCCTACTGAGTCAGCATTAGCAGCCGCATGTCCTCCATAGTCGCTTCCTAGACTACCATTAGGTTCCCAATGTTCACTCGGTACGTGCTGTACTGGCATTAATGCTAATCCTGCCTCTAATATGGCATTAGCTTCTTCATAGGTTAAATCCTCTGGTACTTCTGAACCAAGAGAAACATAACGAATGGCAAATCGGTAGCCCTCGTTATAAAAACTTTTAGCAATATCATAATTAAGTTTGGTATCTGTATCAAATCCCAGGGACTTATTAGGAGCAGCTTCCACTTTTCCAGCTAATTTAGACATAAAAACCTCCATAATTAGGGTAAAAAAACTTTATTGATACAATTGTGGATTTGGCTTTTGACAAAGTTTGGTTTTTTGTTGAGCAATAAGTCAAGATCGATACAACAATAATTAACAAATTGCTCAAATGCTTTGCATTTAATTAGGTCTCTAGTACTCAGATGTGAGTGTTAAGTTCAATCATAATTCTGGATTCTGGATTCAACCACTAGCTCACCACCAAGTACATACTAGATTTGGCTCGGGTTTCTGCGATCTAACTGTGTAATCATCACCGGAAACCTTTAGGCTATCATTAACACAAACACCATCGAAGCTATTGAACGCACATTTTAAAACGGCTTGGTAATTTTTGACTGAATGATTATCGACAATAAAATCTAAATCTACCCAATCATCTTTGTGAAAATCAACTAAATAAGCAATGGAAAGATGTTGATATCCTTCCTCTTCCAGTGGCACACAAGGAACTTTATCACGAATGTTTTGAATCCGAATTGTTCGCAAACTGGGATTTTGTTGTGGTCTTTGCTGTTCGTAAAACTGAACAAATTTGTCATTGCCTACACGAGGGGAAGCATAGTTATAATTGGATGCCTTAATATTCGGCCTAGATAAAGCCAGATCCAAGGTAAATAGTTCGCTTACTCCTGCGCCTAAGCTATGACCGGTAATATAAAGTTGATCTATTGGTTTGTCAGATTTCTGGTATTTGTCAATCAATGCAAACAACTGTTGTTGCATGGAATTTGTTTGTGTACTGGAGTCTGTGTCAGAGTAAATACGGAAAAAGCCTGATTCTACTCTAACCTCAGATGGTACGGAAACATCAGATTGATAAGGAACAAAGTTAGTGTGGTCAGCACCAAAATCATCAATGAGATCTTCGATAGAATCAGTACCACGAAAGGCAAAAATATATGTATAAGGAGATTGTTGAGAACGAAAAACAATACCGTAAGCTTCTACTGTCTTGTCCTCATTGAAAATTGCATCAACACCTGTCCAACATTCAACCAAATCATAACCGAATGGCGGCGTTACCTTCTCTTTTTGGCAAACAGAAGGATTATTTTTATCAAGAATATTATAAGCCTGAATACTGGCTTCAACCAATAATAAAGCTTTTTCTCGATCGAGCTCCGAAGTATTTAAGTAAGTGATTGTATTTTTCATGATGATGGCGATCGCCGCCTTGTCAAGTTTTGTTAAATTTAACCTTCACGATTGATGGCGTTACTGTAGTAATAACTCAAGTTGCTAGTTATAAAAATGACCTTATCGATTTTCTACCGTCAACACCAGCAAAGTTTGCAATTTTAAGAAAAAAGTTAAGGATTTAGTGCCAGCAAATCCCTAAAGCCATTTCCTATCTATGTTTCAGACATCAAAAACTTAAGTACCTCGCCACCATTGGCAGAGGAATTTGCCTAACTTTAGAAAAACCCCAAAGTTAAGCACTGTACTTCCGGTTCCCTATAGGCAAAAGGGTGCAAGCTTTACAAATCTACACACACTGCTCCCAAACGTTGAGCCATATTAACTCAAGTTGCTAATCATAAAAACATGATTGTTACAGAAGAATTATTACCGACAAATAGCTTGTTTTTGATATATCTTACTAATTTATTTCCGTATAAACACTGATTTATTTCCTTATAAACACTGATGTTGAAACCTTCGATCAAATTTAGAGTTGTAACTAGCAACTGAGGTTATTAGAAGCAATCAAACCAACTATTCATCCCCTTTTTTAATTAAAAAATCTAATGATAATGAACAACCATGTGCGGCGGCGAGGTGTAACCCTGACGGCTCTTGGCTCAAGGAAACTCAATCAGGCAAAAGCTACCGCAGAAATTGAACATAACTTTCAACGATACACTCTCGAAGCTCTCAGTGAGTCAACAGGCTTAACTCCCACTACCTTGAGCAAGATCTTTAATGGCTCGGCAGGAGTCGATAAGCGATCCTTACAGTTATGCTTCGAGGCTTTTGATCTGACCTTGTTAGCCGACGATTATCTCTATCTGCTGAAGTCTGAGCAAAACGATCTTGCCGAGACTGCCTCGATGCCCCTTGCTGCAACCTGCTCCTCCCTCAAACCAGCCTACGATTTTTCTTCGGAGACGCTTCGCGATCGCCGAAATACCCCTCAAACCCACCTCATGGATCAACCACAAGACGCTCTCGAACCTCGCCTCACATCCGCGCCCGGAGGGCAGATGCCCCTGAATTCAGTCTTTTATATTGACCGTCCCATCCTCGAATCCTTATGTTACGAAGCCATTGGGCAACCCGGTGCGCTGCTCAACATTTGCGCTCCCAAACAAATGGGCAAAACCTCCCTGATGACCAGGATATTGGCTTACGCTAAAACTCAAGGATATCGCACCGTTTCCGTGAGCTTGCAACTCGCCGATGCCGAGATTTTACAGAACCTAGATAGCTTTCTACAATGGTTCTGTGCCAGAGTCAGCCAGCAGTTAGGCTTACCCAACGCGATCGCCCAGTTTTGGGATAACTACATGGGCAGTAAAGGGAATACCAACGACTACTTCACTGATGTTCTCCTAGCCAACCTCACATGCCCTCTGGTCATGGCTATTGATGAACTCAATCAGCTTTTTGCCTACCCTAACATTGCTCTTGAATTTCTCCTCCTGTTACGAACTTGGTCTGAGCAAGCCAAAGCAAGCGATGCAGATAGTAATCCTTGGCACCAACTCCGACTGGTGACGGTTCATTCTACTGAAATCCTCATGCCTCCCTCGATCACTCCCTCCTCCTTGAACACTGGGCTGGTCATCAAGTTACCTGAGTTTACCCCGGCTCAAGTGCTCGAGCTAGCACAGCGGTGGCAACAGGAGATAACCGAGCAACAAATCCAGCAACTGATCTCCCTTTTGGGCGGACATCCCTATCGCTTGCAGTTGGCGTTTTATCACCTACACCACCAGACCATAACTTTAGCAGAACTGTTAGAAAATTCGGCGCTCGCCTTGGCTATCTATACAGAACACCTACAACAGCAATGGTGGAACCTGCAACGCTATCCTGAATTACTGCCTATCTTTACTCAAATTGTGAGCAACCCCATAGAAATAGAAGCATCCGCTGGTTCTCGGTTGCAAAAGATGGGATTGGTTCACCGACAAGGCGATCGGGCAAGTCTCGCCTGCGAGTTATTTCGTCCGTTTTTCGGCGATCGCCTGCCGTAACTGACTAATACACAATTAAGGGATGATTTTGGTTATGGTGGAGAATTTTCCGAGAGAGCGAAGCACTGCGATAAGGGCGCAGATCGCACTTATGAATGAGCGCTCGCAGTACTGATTGAGTTTTCCTGTTGTTTAATGGTCGATTGTTCTATACAATAACGCCTGTTTTCCATAACTGATCTTAAAACCTTCTAAGAGAGGTTCAAAAGTAATTACCTCCTAATGGCAGTCATATATGTTCCTTTTCTGTAAAAGATGGGATTGATTCACCTAGAAGACGAGATTGACAAAAGATAGATATAGCATTCCTAAATAAGTTGTAATAAATTAAAAAATAGGAAAAAAGTGCGCAATTTTTGCCTTCACTACACCCTAAACCCTATCCTCATAAAAATACCACAACTCATATAGGATTGCTATATAAATCAATTAAACCCGTCCTTGCTAACCAAACATTTTAATTTTACTATTTAACCGTAGCTAATTCGCTTTCGGGTGGAGTATCGGTGCTACCACGACTGCGACGGCTAGTTAAGGTGTTAAACAACATCTTACCAATAGCCATAATTAAATTGCCTTCTAACTCTTGGAACATCTTCATATTCATGCCAAAAGCACTGTTCGCTTCATCAACAATTTGATTAGCTGTATCTAGATCTACGGGTAAATCATTTAATGCTTGACGATATTTATTTTTAAATTCTTTTTCGTCAGAAATATCTTCAAACTCATAAAAGGCAGTTCCTTTACCATTTAAATTCATTCCTTTTTGAGCTATTTTCTTGAGAATTTGTCCACCAGAAAGATCTCCTAAGTAACGAGTATAAGAATGAGCAACTAATAATTCTGGCTCAGAGTTGGCTATTGCATGTATTCTCTCAACATAAGCTTCACCCGCACTGGTAATTGCGATTTCATTTTTCCAGTTAGCGCCGTAGTAATATTGTAAATCCTTTTCTAAACTGGTTTGGCGGTTTAACTCAGAAAAGTAAATTTTACTGACGATGGGGTGATCTTTTAAACGCTCCATTTCTTCTTCCATGGCCGAATAAACGAAATAGAGGTTAGTCACTAATTTACGATAAGAGTTCTTCTCCACTACACCTTTTAAAAAGCATTTAACAAAACCAACGTTTTCTGCCATCGTGTGAGACTTTTTCGTCCCTTCCCTTAACATTGTTGCTAAATTAACACTCATACTAAATTTCCTATGCTTGGATTTAACTGTTGGAATATACAAAAATTAAAAAGCTAGTTCAAGCTTAGTTTTGTAGCTTAAACTGATTTAATGCCAGTTTTTATTAAGAATTTTTACAAAGTCTGTGCGCTTGCTTTCAAAATCGTAAACTTCTTCGAGCCTCACTTAGCAGCTGAACTATGCACTATCACGCAACTGTTAATTGTGAACTACCCAGCACTTTCGCGCTTGCGGTAAGTATGGGCTTCCTATCCAACAGAACGCGAAACAGTAGATTTCTTACGTCCTCTACTATCCCGTCTTACTTCTGGGCAATAGGCTTTATCCTTGGTTCCCAAGGTCAAAATGCGCAGTCCTTCATCTCTGATATTCTTAGCAGCGTTGATGGTCATATTTAGAACCATCAGAAGTAATCGCGAAATGAGCTAGACCGACATCTATGCCGATCGCTTTTCCATCTGCACACTTTACCGGATTGTCTTGGCCATCATCGACAAGAATAGAGGCATAATATTCTTCTGTTGTTGTTTTCGTGATCGTGATAGTTTTGACTATGCCCTCTATGGGACGATGAATTACGGCATATATCGTTCCTATTTTCGGAAATTTGAGCGTATCTGGCCCAAATTTGACATTCTGTGGATAAGCCAGTGATTGCTTGCCAAATTTAGACTTGAATGTTAGACTCAAACATGATTGATGACTCCTGTAAATCGTATTTGTTAGTATTTTTTGATTTTGGACAAAATTTCTCTATTTGAATTAGATAAAAAGCTGCTTCAGAATCACCCTAAAAAGTTTGACTCATTTTTAATTATTCTTTTTTAGAGGTCAGTTTTAATTCTACAATTTCAGCCTTTATTGAGTCCATAATTCTCTGTATGGCATACAGGTTTAAATTTTCTGATTCTACTTCTTTTAAGGTCAGAATATGACGCTCTCTGAGAATTAATATTAGTTTCAGACATCGCTGCTGATTTGATTAGGTTATAGAAAAATGCAGGATTCAGAATGCAGAATTGCTGAAAGTTCGCGAGGAATGTTGCCATGATAAATTAAGTGCGTGCAATTATCCGGATTTGATATCAGAGATTTATGTTGCGATCGCCTCGTGACAAAAAGCCACTAAATCTACTAAATTAGAGTAAACCACTCCTAAGTAATATCTATCTAAAGATATAGCACTACGTTTATTGCTTAGGACATTAAATTCTTGGCTAGAGGGAATACTTAACTAGGAACATAAAACTGAGAACAGGTAACAGAAAAAATGTCCTAAGGTATTTGCGTACCACTATAAAGTTAGAAGTTGTTTTTCACTAAACTATTACTTCTAATTTTCCGATTTTTTCTTAACACAAGATTATCTATTATTTATCCTTATCTCAACTAACAAATCTCATAAAAATCTCATAAAAAATTTCATTAAAAACCTCATATTTGCAAAGAGTTTTAGGTATTAAAAAAAACAGAATTTGAGGAATTGGGCGAATATTTCACAAAATTAGACTATCTTAAACAAAATTATCCAATTATTATCGATGAGAAATTTGAAGAAATAGAATTATGAAAAACATCAATACTATTGAGTTTATCACTTACCTTCACAGTTTAAAGATTAACTTATCTGTTAATGGCGATCGCCTACAGTGTAAAGCTCCTCAAGGAACAATTACTAAAGATTTATAAGCACAGATCAAGGAGCACAAATTTGACTGAAAACCGTTTCGATATCGATAACTAGCAACTTGGGTGAATAAAGAATAAAAAATCAAGACCAACAAGCGATTAGACATCTCCAGAGACTAAGGATGCAATCAGAATAGCAGTTTTCTGAGTTAAGTTGACCGAGCAGCTTTAGTTTTGTTATGATGCACTCACATAGCCTAAATCTTCACTCCTTCTAACTCCTCATCAGTCAAATCATATAATTCTCTTAACTTTTCTAATTTCTCCTCTGAAGCATCCCAAAAACCCCGACCATGTGCTTCTAGCATCCTACCCACAATATTACGAAATGCCTCTGGGTTGGCTTTTCTTAACTTATTCGCCATCTCCTCATCTAAAGTATAGGTGTCGGCTGCTTGATCGTACACCCAGTCATCAGTAAAATCTACCGTACCACCCCAACCAATTAAAGCAGTCATCCGTTGGGAAATTTCGTAAGCACCTCCGGAACCTTGATTTGCCATTGCCTCCGCCCATTTAGGGTTCAGGAATTTGGTACGGTATTCTAAACGCAATACTTCCTCTAATTTACGAGGAGTAGTATCCTTGGAGAAGCTTTCCACAAAACTAGCTTTGACTTTCTTGCCGCTTTGCTTCTCTGCTGCCTTTTTTAACCCTCCAGTATTGGCATAATATTCTTGAATATCAGTTAAACCGTACTCTACTGAGTCAATTTGTTGCACTACCGTGCTGCTCGTTTGCAATAATTGGTCTAGAATTTCCGGTCTAGCTTGTCCTTTATCCTTCCTACCGTAACTAAAGACATTACGGTTTTTCCAAGTATCCGCCAACTCATGCCCAGAATCCCAGTTACCGTCAACAATCTGGTCATTTACCAAGGAACCAAAATCCCCCGCAGGGTTAGAAAATAGTCGTGCTGTAGCATTTTCTACTCCCTTGGCTTCTAATGCTAGAGCGTGTTTATGAATAAAATTCTGCTCAGGTGGCTCATCGGCTCTAGCCGCCCGTTGAAATAAATCATCCAACAACTCAATAATATTGATGAAAGTATCCCGAAAAATACCTGATAAGTTACCTAACACATCAATGCGGGGATGTCCAACTTCTTCTATCGGTTTCAACTCATAACGTACAATACGCCCCGTACCTTCTTTTATAGGTTCAGCCCCTACTAACTCTAATAAAATACCTAAAGACTCACCCTTAGTTTTAATGGCATCTAACCCCCATAACATCACCGCTACGGTTTCCGGGTAAGTTCCATTTTCTTCTAGATTTTGGGCGATGATTTTTTTGCCAATTTCTCTTCCTCGTTCATAAGCAGCAGGAGAGGGCATTCTATAAGGATCTAAAGCATGAATATTACGCCCTGTGGGTAACACTCCTGGGCCATCTCTTAATAAGTCGCCACCAGGAGCAGGAGGGATGTATTCCCCATTCAATCCCCGTAATAAGTTAGTGATTTCGTCTCCCGTCTGCATTAATAAGTCAGTAATCAGTTGTTGCTGTTGAAAGCGGTGTTCTAATTCTTCTTCACTAACTTTTTTAACCTCCTTTTCCGATTTTTGCTCGCCAAAATAAGCTTCTAAATAGGAATTTAACGCCTCTTGATCGGGAACTTCTCCTAAAGTATGCAAGCCAGAAGAAAATAGCCTTTGTTCCACTATTTGCAAATATTCATAGACTTTGAGAAAGTAGTCATTAATGGAGTGTTGGCTAAACAGTTTGACATTTTCTACATTGAAAGCAATACCTAAGCTTTCCCCTTCTGCAAACTTACAGTCAGCATCTAAACCAGTATCGACAATTTTCTGACAAATAGCATCTTTTAAAGCCCAATTTTTCTCTGGATCTTCTCGATACTCTGTAATTAAGTCTCGCAATGCCATTAATTCTTTGTATAAACCTGCCCTACCATAGGGAGGTACATTGTGAGATATTAGTACCCCATAACCCCGCCGTTTGGCTAACATCGACTCAGAAGGGTTATTGGCAGCATAAATGTAGAGGTTGGGTAAATCTCCTAGTAAAATATCTGACCAAGAGTAACCTGTGTTGCCCAAAGGCGAACCCGGCAGCCATTCTACTGTACCGTGCATGCCAAAATGAACTACTGCATCTGCTTGAAATTCATTTTGTAACCATTTATAAAAGGCCGCATATTGAGGGTGAGGGGTTAAGTCTTTTTCAAACATTAACCGCATGGGATCCCCCGATATACCTAAAGGTGGCTGTACGCCAATCCACACATTCCCCATTTGAATGCCACCTATTTGAAACTCATTGCCATAGGTTTTAATTCCTGTTTGGGTCAAATTACCCCATTGTTTTTCAATGCGAGTAGTGAGAAGGTAACCTAACCAGCGATCTAAGGTTTTCACATCTACTGTATTGGTTGGTGATTTGGCAACCAAATCCTTAGCGTGTTTGGTAAATTCTGTTTGGGTAATAAAGTCATCTGCTGCTTTGACTTGTTTAATTATTTCTTCGCCATCTTCAGGTAAATCTCCCACTGTGTAACCCTTATCTTTTAATGCTTGGAGGAATTTAAGTAAAGATTTGGGTACATTCAATAAGGCGGCTGTACCTGTAGCACCGTAACCGGGAGGAAAACCATAGAGAATCAGGGCAATTTTGCGCTCCTGAGGCGGAGTTTGTCGTAATTTAAGCCAATTTTTCAATCTTCCCGTCAGGCGTTTCACTCTTTCGGGAACTAGATAAATGTCTTCTTCTACTAAACCCCCCAGAGGTACAGTGTCGATCGCCCCGTCTAATTCTGGCAGAGCATACAATACTACACTTTGTAATCCTCCTATACCCTGCCTTGTCCAAGAATAAATATCTTGAATAAGTAGCGGTGCTGCCACCAAATAGGGTATATTTTTAGCAGCAAGAATACTTTTGGCAACCTCTACTTGTCTGCCGGCTTCCATGGAACCTGCGGGTCCGCCAACTAAGGGAAAGCCGATAGTAGAAACGATCGCCTCTACTGAGACTGCCTCAGCAGACAAAGAGAGGATTTTCTTGTTACCTTGCTGTCTTTGCTCTTGTTCGTAGGTGGTAGTCATCCAATCTCTGACCGCTACATGACCTTCCACACCATTTAAGAAAATGGGAAGGGGTATTAGTCCTGCCTGTTCAAAATAGCTTATTAATTGGGGAATATAAGGCTGTTTAGTGATAAAGTGCTTTCTATACAGTAAAATCCCTACTGTAGGTTTATGTTGGTCATCTTTTGCTTTTTCTTGGTACCATTGGATATACTTTTTAGGAGAAGTAAAATAGCCTTCATAGTCGGGGTGCAGTAAACCCATATTGGGCGTTTCCACCACAGCAGGTATCTCCCCAACTTCTAACCCGAGATATTTTTCGGCAAGCGTCCAACACATGGAAGCTACATTTTCTGTTCCTCCAGCATTCCAATAACCGTAAATAATTAACCAGTTACGCAAGTCTTGCACTTTTTGAGAGGGGATGAATTTAAGCAGTTTTGGTCCGGTTTTGAGAAAGCTGATATAACCGGCGAGCCTGTCTTCTTCCTTGCTGTTGGTAAACTTGCTGAGGATAAATTTAACTGGTTTGGGCATGCCCTTAGGTTTGTCACCGATAGTAAACTTTCCTATCTGGGTAAGACTCATCAATTCCAATGCTGACTCAAATACGAGGCGAATGGGAATATGTTGCACTCTCTGGCGCAACCACATTACTTGATCGTAATCGAAAATGAGGCTGGCAAAGAAGACATCCGCATTTTGGAGGGCTTGCTCTAGGATATCTGGTTCACTGGTTAAGGTGCGATCGTTAAATACTTGTACCTCTAATTCCCGACAGCGAGAAGTAGCTAACTTAGCTGCTTCACGGTATAGCTCAGCGTTGAATGATTCAAACCCCGTAATGATGACAATGCTTTTCATAGTACCTAGACCTGCACATCTGAGATCATGCCAGATAAATTATTAAGTATCGTAAACTATTGTAACTCATAGCTAGTAAAAATATAGCCAATATAGCAATCCTAGACGATTAGTGAGTGCTGAGTCATAGACACGTATAATATGAGCAGAGTCAATAATATCATCTGAAGATTAAGGGAATAATTCATCTTGGTGCTCATTATGGTGTTGATTGGGTGTACCTCATGAGGAGTGAAAATTGCTACATATAGGAAAGATATTGATGGGAGATTGGTCTAAATCAATGAATCTACATTTTGAAATGGAAAAATTTCGTCAAGAAATCAATCAATCAGACGAGAAAATTGACCTGGCAAAAGCCTCTCTTTACTTTGCGAGGATGGAATACCCTGAGCTTGATGTGGAAGAATACCTTAATGCTTTAGATACAATGGCAGAAGAGTTAAGAGAAATTTTACCAGTAACATCTTACCCTTTAAAAATTATTCAAAGCATCAATCAATATTTATTTCAAGATTTAGGTTTTAAAGGAAATACAGACAATTACTACGATCCAGATAATAGTTTTTTAAATCAAGTAATTGAAAGGCGCACAGGAATTCCCATTACTCTATCTGTGATTTATTTAGAAATAGCTAAAAGAATTAATTTTCCTATGGTCGGTATTGGTATGCCTGGTCATTTTTTAATTCGTCCTCAGTTTGAAGATGTCGGGATATTTGTGGATGCTTTTCACCAAGGAGAGATACTTTTCCGTGAAGATTGTCAACAGAGATTGCAAGAAATATATCAACAAAGTATTACTCTGAAACCAGAATTTTTGGCGGCTGTGAGCCATAGACAAATCTTAGCTCGTATGCTGAGTAATTTAAAATTTATTTATCTTAACCAACAACAACTTAGTCAGGCACTTACGGTTGTGGAGTTAATTTTATTAATGTTTCCCGATAATCTCAGGGAATTGAGAGACAGAGATTTAATCTCCCACCATTTAACTCAGCAGCAGAAAGCAAAGGAGAATTAATATTATAGTTAAAACGGTCATCACTTAGAGAACATTTGAAAAGTGTTGCTCGCTACCCAAATTGCCCCCCTAGCCCCCGTGAAACAAACAGCGAAGCATCTCCTGGTTTCCCCGAACAAACAAAAAGCGAAGCATCTGCTGGCTCCCCCCTTCAAAAGGGCCAGGGGGGGATTAAGGGGGACGGAAGGGGGATTCTGGGGGGAACAAGATAAGAAAGTCCCCCAGGATTGGGGGATGCACGGGGGCAAAAGCAGAGTCTTTGATACTTCTCAAACAATCCTCTTAATGAATTGCTCGAAAAAGAGCAACTAATTGCTAGATTTAAAATAATTGTAATTACTTTATTTTACTGAACTGTGTTTTTTAGCGTTGTTATTCCTACTTATAACCGTCTTCCTATTTTGCAAAAGTGCCTAAGAGCACTGGAAAATCAAGACTTAGGCCATAATCAAGTTAGCAACTACGAAGTAGTAGTCGTTGATGATGGCTCTAACGATGGCACTCTAGATTGGATTTCTTCCCATACTCAAGAGTTACCTCATGTGCGTACTCTAACACAAAATCACGCCGGACCCGCTGCTGCCCGCAATTTAGGCGTAACTGAAGCTAAAGGCGATTGGATTATCTTTATCGATAGTGATTTGGTGGTTACAGCTAATTTTCTGCAAGCCCATGCTGATGCTTTAGAAGCAGGAATTGCCAAATTAGGAAGCGATCGCCTTTTTACTTATGGCTGGGTAATTAATACCTGTAACTTTGACGATCCTACCTCAGAATCCTACAAAATAACTGATTTTTCAGCAGCTTATTTCGCTACTGGCAATGTGGCGATCGCCCGTAAATGGCTGCAAGAAGCGGGCATGTTTGACACAAATTTTCAACAATATGGATGGGAAGACTTAGAATTAGGAGTAAGGCTAAAAAAACTAGGACTAAAGTTAATCAAATGTCCAGAAGCGGTTGGTTATCATTGGCATCCTCCTTTTAGTTTAGAGCAGATTCCCCGTCTAATCGAAAAAGAGATCCAAAGAGGAAAAATGGGTGTAGTATTTTATCAAAAACATCCCACCTGGAATGTAAAAATGATGATTCAAATGACATGGATTCATCGTCTTCTTTGGGGAATACTCAGTTTAGGAGGAAAATTAAATGAACGAACCATGGCACCATTCTTACAATGGTTGATCGATCTCGGTAAACCTCAGTTAGCCCTGGAAGTAGCCAGAATTTTTCTCAACTGGTATAACGTTAAGGGAGTTTATGCGGCTTATCAAGAAATGTTACAGAAAGTTTAAATTATACGATAATTGCGAAAATTTGTTCGATCAATATTGATTTTACGAGCTAAGGTAAATTTAAAATAACTTCTTTAATTAATTTTGGAGGTAACAATGTTCATACTATGGATAGTCGTTGGTGTAGTAATTGGTGGAGGCATTGTCTTCTTTTTAAACAAGGATAAAGTCGATGCAGCACAACTAGAAGAAGAAAAAACCAAAGCATTAGAAGAAGCTAGGCAAGATTGGGAGTATAGTCAGCAAGAAACAATAGAAGGTATCCAGAAAGCAAGTCAAAGTCAAATTGGGGAACTAGAGCAATCAATTGGAGAAAAACAAGCTCATATAACTCAATTAGAGGCAAAAATTGCTGAATTAGAGCTTTACCAAGCTCAAGTTAGCGAATTACAAACAAAAATTACCGAATTAGAGCCTTATCAAGGTCAAGTTAGTGAATTAAAAGCAAAAATTACCGAATTAGAGCCTTATCAAGGTCAAGTTAGCGAATTGCAAGCAAAAATTGCTGAATTAGAGCAACTAGAGCAATCTTATCAAACTCAAATACAGGAAAAAACAGAGTCGGTTAGACAAGAATATGAAATACAAATTCAGCAACTTAGAGAAGAGTTAGAGCAAAAGACCAATCAAGTATCTACAGCGAGCGTAAGCCAAGAAGTTTTAGGAGAAGTGAATTTAGAAACCAGTGATTTGGATTTACCTGACATCCCAGAAGAAATAGCGAGCGAAAATCTTGAAGCTTTTGCTGAATCTACGGTAGTTACAGAAATTCTCAATGAAGCAGGCCCAGAAAGCATTGATGTGGAGTTATCTGAAATTTCAGGAGAATCAATGAGTAAAGACGTGGAAGATTTTTCGGAAATTTCAGGGGTAAAAGAATTGACAGAGGTTGTAGAAGATCTAAGTCCGGAAACTAATGAGCTGGAGTTACCTGAAGTAAATTATGAAGCTAGTCTCGAAGGAGAAGAGCCGACTTTAGAATCTTTCTCAGAGTTTACAGAAATGGTTAATCTTGATGAGGAAACACCCCTAGAATTGTCCGAAGAACTTCCTAGTGAATTGTTACAAGAAGAAGAGGATCCTTTCTCTGCTGAATTAGAAATATCTAAGGATGATGACGAAGACTTCGATCTAGGATCTATGCTTGACTTAGCATCTGTAAGTGAAGATGAATCTCAAGAAAACGAGCTTTTGGCCACTGAATTGGAAATATCTAATGATGATGACGATCTTAACTCTTTACTAAAAGATATCCCAAAACCATCGCAACCAAGTGATCAGTGAAGTTTTCACGAGCTTGATTTGATAATTTTTGACTTTAATCAAGATTATCACTGCATCTCCCTATCACCCTATTACCCTAAAGCTTGATTTTACTGGCTTCTTGAAACAACCCTGCCAGAATTGGGCAGGGCTGTTTCAAAGGGGAAGTTTAATAAATTTGGGGAGATAGGGATGCAAGACTTCTCGTTTAATTTCACATAGTTAAACTATAGATAGTAAAAGCTGAGACTTTAATTTTTCTGCTGAATTAACTGATAAAGTAATAATTTGAGCATCTATGACTAAATCTCTTTGGCCACAAACCGCATAAGCAGGAAAACAAGCCGCACTTAAACTTAGTCTGATCGCATTACCCTGAGAAATTTTCATACAAGTGGGTTGGAGAGGAAATTTTATGGATGTTTGTTGTTGTTTTATCCTCATATATCCCTGGGTAAAATTATAAACCCTGCCATCAGGAAATACCTCTGAAACTACTGCATATAAATCAAAAGTTGAGGTTTCGGTACTACAGTTAATTTCTACTTCTACCGCACCGGCAATATGTAAATCTTTGGCTAAAAACTCCGAGGTATAAGTTAAAATATCACTACGATTATCTAATTCTGAACGCTCAAAAGAGCCAGCAGGAATTGCTGCATGACCTCCTAAACTGGGAACTGGTCGCCATGGATCGTGAACTAATATATCTTGTGAAGCAATGATTTTTTCTTCTTGATTTACTAATTTACCGTTGTCAGTACGGATACTAGCTAAACCCGTACTACTTAAAGTGTAAATTTTTTGATTTTGACCAGGAAATATATCAAAAAATCGCCATTGATTACTGCCCATTTCAAATAAATAAACAGGAGGATTATTAAACATTTCTGAATCAATTCCTTTGAGAAATTTATTAAACCAAGCTATTTGCATTTCATCTACTGGACTACTGCCTTGTTGGCCATAATATTGATCTCCTAATTTATTTCCCCAAGGTAAATGACCCCAAGGACCGATAATTAAATATTGAGAAAATTGGCTTCTTTTCTGTATCTGTTGATATAGATTAATTGTACCTCTTAAATAAGGGTCAAACCAACCACCGATATGTAGCATTGGTAAATCCACATCTTGAAGATAGGTATGGGGCGAAAGCTGTTGCCAGTATCGATCATTTTCAGGATGATCGAGCCACTGATAATAAAAGTTGCTAGGTGTGTATTTTGCCAAAATTTCCTTAAAAGTAGAGGAAGGAGCCGAGAAGGGAAGGTAGGCAGAGGCGATATAAAGAAATTTATAAGCAGTAAAATCCTGTTTTAATCTTGCTGTTTCCGCTGCCAATTGTACTGCCCATGCTAAATTAATTGCTAAACAAAAAGCTCCGTTTTCATAAGCCCAGTCTGTGTATAAATCATAAGCGATCGTACTGGGACAAATCGTTTTTAAGGCACTATGGTGAGTTGCTGCGGCATACAGTTGACTCATCCCCTGATAGGAAAAACCATACATTCCTATTTCTCCACTGCTACCCTCTAGTTGAGATGCCCAAGTTAAAGTATCATAACCATCTTCAATTTCCTGCTGAAATAGCTCAAATTCTCCACTAGAAGTGCCTCTCCCTCTCACATCTTGTATGACCACAATATATCCTTGAGAGGCATACCAACGAGGATGAGCATAGACTACGGTAGAAGCGATCGCCCTGCCGTAGGGTTGACGCATTAATAGTACAGGAAAATTTTCCTGGCTTTCAGGGCGATAAATATCCGCATCTAGCCTTACCCCATCGCGGGTATGCATGAAAGCTGTCTCTTTTTTGACTTGATACATGGTTAAATAGTGCTAAGATAATCGATAGTGTCTCGCTCCCCATTCAAAATAAGCGTGACAATTATAAAACTGTCACCCTCTATTAGTTAAAAATCGAGATTATATTGTTAAATAAAAGTATGTGAGAAGCGAAATGAGCAAAGAAGCCTTTAGGGTCGAAACTTGGTAAGACTCCTAAGGGCTTCTTTAATTTTAGTTTATTCTAACGCTACAATACAATTTTAAAGGGATTAATTTAGACGTCAAGATTTAAGCTTGGCTCGGAGTATAAACTTTTGTTAGGCTAGTTAGACCAAATTTTTGGGTAGTGGTAAATGTGTATAGTTTAGAACAAAAGTATCGACGACTAAGAAGAGAATTAATTGCCGGCTCTGTAGTACTAGGGGGAGTCTTTTTAGTTGGTACTCTTTGGTACTGGTTAATAGAAAAATGGTCGCTGTTAGAGGCAGCATACATGACCATGATTACACTCTCTAGCGTCGGTTTTGGCGAAGTTAACCCCCTAGACGATCGCTCCCGCTTATTTACCATTGGTTTAATTATCATGGGATTAGTTAGCATTGGTTATATAGTAAATCGCTTTACCGAAGCACTAATTCAAGGTTATTTTCAAGAAGGAATCCGTTTGAGACAAAAAAGAAACTTGATCGATAGTTTATCTGAACACTATATCCTGTGCGGTTTTGGTCGCACCGGTTCTTATGTAGCTCATGAATTTAACGCTGAAGGTATTCCCTTTGTGATCATCGACTCGGAACCGGAAGAAATAGAGAAAGCCCAACAATTTGGTTATGTAGTTATACAAGGAGATGCAACTTTAGATGAATATCTCCTAACCGCTAAAATTGATAAAGCAGTGTGTTTGGTAGCTGCTCTTCGTTCTGATGCCGAGAATTTATATACAATCTTATCCGCGAAAACCTTAAATCCTAACATCAGGGCTATCGCCCGTGCCGGTAGTGAGGAGGCGGTACTAAAATTACAACGGGCAGGAGCAGATGCGGTAGTTTCACCTTATATTACAGGAGGTAAACGTCTAGCGGCGGCGGCTTTGCGCCCTCAAGTAATGGATTTTGTCGATGGCATTTTAACTGGGGCAGAACGGGCTTTTTATTTAGAGGAGTTTCTGCTAGATCCAGAAATTTGTCCTTGTTTAGGTCAAAGTTTAAGTGAAGCTAGGTTAAGATCTCAGTCTGGAGCCTTAGTTTTAGCAATTCGCCGCCGTAGTGGGGAGTTGATCGCTGGACCAACCGGGGATAGTCGTCTAGAGTCGGGAGACTCTCTAATCTGCATGGGAACGGCAGAACAATTGCGTGAATTAAATCGTATTCTCGGACCAATTCGTTCTCCTCGTCTCCCGAAAAAACTCACTTAATCAATTGTTTTACAGGTAAGATAAATTGATAACTGATAACTAATAACTGATAATGAGTGGTGATATATTATTAATTGAAGATGAAGTTAAACTAGCTCAGTTTATAGAATTAGAACTTAAATACGAGGGTTATCAAGTCACAGTCTGTCATGATGGCATGAGTGGTTTGACTACCGCTAGAGAAACCAATCCAGAGCTAATTCTATTGGATTGGATGCTACCAGGCGTTTCTGGCTTAGAAATATGTCGTCGCCTGCGTCTGACAGGGGATAAAGTACCGATTATCCTGTTAACTGCTAAAGATGAAATTAGCGATCGCGTGGCGGGCTTAGATGCGGGAGCTGATGATTATCTGGTTAAACCTTTTAGTATTGAAGAATTATTGGCGAGGATCAGGGCTCATTTACGCCGTACTCAAGAAAAAGACCCAGATTTGCTCGAATTTATGGATCTGAGTTTAAATCGCCGTAGTCGAGAAGTTTATCGAGGCGATCGCCTCATCGAACTGACAGCCAAAGAGTACGATCTCTTAGAATATTTACTATCTCATCCCCGACAAGTTCTCACTAGGGACCAAATTCTAGAGAGAGTATGGGGTTATGATTTTATGGGCGATTCCAATATTATTGAGGTTTATGTCCGTTACCTAAGACTCAAACTAGAAGCCAATCAAGAGAAAAGATTAATTCAAACTGTGCGAGGGGTAGGTTATGTTTTAAAAGAATAGCAAGGGGAGTAGGGCAGAATACTGCTCGGTTAACAGAATATTGGTGGAAGCAAGCAGGGGGGCAGGGGATGCTGACAAGGGTAGGTTTTTTACATTTACCTTTGACACAAGCGTTGGTGTCACGAAGTACATCACCTCCTTAAACTAGCTATGTTACCACTTCTATCCCTGCCGAATCTGACTAGTGGTAAAGGGCGTAAATGAAACGGGAGTTTAGAATTCGTGTAAGTACTGAAAAATAAGGATTTTTTATTCTGCATTCTGCATTCTTAATTCTGCATTCTACCACAGCTTATGCTTAAGGTCTTCTGCTGTTTGGAGCAGAATCTGAGGATTGGCTTGGGCGGGCGATACGATATTAATGCGACCACGTGCTTCTATGACTACATCAGGATTGAGCAGCAGATTCCTGCCAGCTTGGGCTGTCTCCTTTTTTTCATCCCAAATTTGGGCGAGCTTGTCTCTAATGTTTTGAAATTCTTTGAAGTCCTCAAAATTGACTAGAGTAAAATAGCGTTTGACTCCTTGAGTTTCAACTTCCAGAGCATAGACATCAAACTTTAACTGTGGGCTTTGGGGAAACTTAACCAGCTTACCACTGAGCACTTTCTTTTGACCATGCCAAGAAGCAAGAGCATCGATTACTTCGATGGGCTTTTCTGCAGATAGATTTAGCCTCAGGTGCATTGGTTGCTGTGGCGACTCTTGAATAATATAAGAGAGGCGAATAATATCGCCGCGAAACAAGCCTTTAGTTTGTTCGGGGGATTCTACAAACACAGGAAGCACTGTATCTTTATATTCGACCACAAGTATCCGACCTTCTTCTCCAACAGCATGGACTTTGCCCACCAAGCTGGTTCGATCGCTTAATTCGGTAGGAATCTCCACTTCTCTTTCATAGGGTAGAAATTCAGATAAACCCGATTCCCACTCCCAAACCGTCACCGATTCCGCCAGAATATGTTTCTGCGGGCTGGGATTGGCAAGAAAGTGTCCTCGAACGCATACTTGATCATGACGTTTGACCTGCTCTAGGATTTTCAGAGTAGCTGTGTCAGAGGGAAGTAAGGAAAACTCGCGACGGTGAAAGAAATTATTGGGCTCGCGGACGGACAGGACAAACATTTGGGATGGAGCTGCGGCACCATGAATTCTGCCGAGCAAACCATTGTTTTCTAGTTCCTGAGACAGATTAGTGAGTTCCAGACCTTGATAAGCCCGTGTATTGTAGCTGCAGGGGGAGGCAGTGGCTGGAGGTAGGTGAACAACAAAGCGATAGAGCAACCAGATGGCGAAAGCAATTAGCCATACTAGCAGGAGGAATTGAAGCCAGGAGCGAATTTTAGAGTTCATCTATTGTAATTATCTATATTTTAGAAGAAGAGTTAGAATGATTACTCAACCAGATTTGATATCAAGACGGGTTTTGGAACAGGTGCTTTTATCTCAAGTTTAATATAGGGCGATCGCCAAATTTAGGGGAGATAATTTGTAATAATAGCATTAGTGAAATCAGAACTCAGAAGTTGGGAGTTAATCGTGAGGGCTTGGTTTCCAAACTCTTAAAGTAGTTCAACAACCATAAGCAATTAACAAAAATGGTACTATCTACAGTTAAACACGAGATTACTTGGGAAAAATTACCTGCAGATTTTGTCTTACCTGATGAGCCAGTTGATAATATCAATCAACCTCTTTTAGCGGCAGCTTTAAATGAAGCTCTTGAAGCAGCAGAGCTTCTGCCGTCAGATACCATAACATCGACCAACTACGGCATTTGTGCCACTCTCGATGGCAAAATAGTTGTTAAAGCTCCAGATTGGGCTTATATACCGAAAATAACTGTATCTAGACAAGAAATAGACCGGAGCTATACCCCTCATTTACAAGGAGAAATTCCAGCGATGGTGATGGAGTTTCTCTCGAACACCGAAGGAGGAGAATATTCCACGAAACCAACCTATCCGCCAGGGAAATGGTTCTTTTATGAACAAGTTTTGCAAGTTGCTAACTATGTAATTTTTGAACCCAAACAGGGAGAGATTGAATTTTATCGTTTAGATTCTTCTGGACAATATCAAATTCAGCCAGCCGATGCTGATGGCCGCTATTGGATACCAGAAATGACTCAATTAGCCGTGATTGCATCTTAGCATCCCAACGCGATCGCCTCTGATAAAAAGGTCGTAGATTCATATAATTAGGCTTTTTCAAAGCTTCTACAAAACTTGGAAGTTTTTCACGGTTCGTTTCAGTCAGTATTCTTTGCTCTCCCCTCTCATACTTAGCGTTAATTTCCTCATCGGTCATCTTTTTACTTTTACTTTTTGGGGAAGATTTTTCCCAGATCTTTTCTTCGGTTGGTGTAAGGATCATGATTCTTCAATTTCCTCTAACTAAAAAAGTCTATTCCAAGATTATCGAATTTATCAAAATATAGATTAGCGTTGCTCATTAACAATACATTGGGGAAAACGGAGTTTTAACATGGGAATTACTGGACAAGGTGTTTTAGATTGAAGATTACCTCCTCCATTATCCTTAAAGATATTCCATTTAAAAGGACCATTAAGACAAGCAGACATCCATAATAAACGTTTTGCTCTCGTCATAGCTACATAAAGTAACCGAAATTCCTCTGCTTTTTTTAATTGATTGGCTTCTTGCCAAGCTTTTTCTGGTGAGGGTAACTGGTCGATTTTTTTATCCAAATATTGAGTATGTACCGCTGCTCGCAGTTGGGCACGGGCGACTTCTGATAAACTAAAATCACCTAAAAACTCAGCTGCTCTTGGTATATAAGGTTTCCCAGGTAAGATATCTTCGTGGAGAAAGGGAACAAATACATAATCCCAGTCTAACCCCTTGGCTTTGTGCATAGTCATGATAGTTAGTTGTCCTGAGCGGGTATATTGCTCCTCGTTGTCTTCTTCCACCCCTTCAAACTTTTCAGAGTTGACAATTTCGGTTAAAGCAGCAATAGTGGTTTTCAGGGAACTATGACCCACAATTTGTTGGTTGACTCTTTCACTTAATTTCTCTACAGTGGCTAATTCTGAACCGGAATAATTTAAACTCATGCCAATGAAAGCAATTAGTTGATAATGAGGTAATTCCAATCGTGCTTTAAGCAAACTACAACAATAATACTTGGCTTGAATAACTTGGGATTTTTGAGGAGGTTCAAGGGGTGTAGGGTAAAGGAATTTTTCTGGGTTGATACTCAAGGCATTTAAGTCTTGGGCGGCAATCAGTTGTCTTTCCTGCAATACCTCTAAAGTACCTTTAAGATAATCAGGTGAATGGGGACGATCTACAAATTGCAAGATTTTCAGTATTTCTCCTGGTATATGAGAATAATTCTCAAATTCACTGACTAATTTAACTTGGATGTTATGCTCTTTACGCAGATAAGCTAAATGTTGCTCTAAAAACTTACCCTGTCGGTTTTCTCTGACTAAAATCGCCGCATTGCGTGAGGAATTTTCCGTTAATAACTCTTGAGCGCGTTTGCCAATTAACTCTACTGTATGATAAATATCATCGGGAGTATAGATCTCCAATCCCTTACCTTCAGGAACGGGATTAGCTTCTGGCTGAGGATCGTTGTCAGCTACAGGTTGGATGTCTTGTGCTCGGAAGGGTAATTGGGGGTTAATGAGGGAAGAGGAATTATTTTCTGGTTGGTTATCGGTAAGATATCCGCTAGTCTTTGATGCACTGCGCTCCCGCACTGCCATTTCTTGAGTATTGACCCAACGTAAGGTATAGTTGGCTGCATCGATGATAATTTGACTACTTCTCCCTGCTTGATTCATGGTAGCTAACTTATTTTCTGCCTGGCACTGTTCACAAAACCAATTGAAATAAACTGGATCTGCGGGAGTAAAAGTAGAATTAATTGCTTGGTTGGGATCTCCCACGCGAATTAAATTCGGCGGCGAAGAGGATGATTTAGCATTACTGGCGAGGATAGATATCAATTGGCTTTGTAAGGGGCTAGAATCCTGGGCTTCATCTTCAAATACGGCAAATATTTGATTTTGCCATACTTCTCTGACAGCAGGGCGATCTAAAACCCTCAGGGCAGACAGAATCATGTCATCATAGTCAATAAAGTTATATTTTCGCATCAATTCTTCATATTTTTCATATAAACCGGCGGCGATCGCTAAGATTTGATAATGATCTCGACTGTAGTGACTCAATTCCCAGACATCGAGGGGTAAGAGTCCGGAACTTTTCGCTTCGCGGATGATAATGTGGGCAAGAGAAGGTAAAACCTCGGTGCGTAACACTGACTGACGGCGTAACCTTTCTGCTTCTTCCCCATCAAAATTTCTCCCTTCCACTAGGCGTTGATAGCGAAAAGGGTTAATTTTCAGCCATGCTTCCACGCAATTACGAATAATTCGATGAGTTCGATTGGGAGTAATTAGAGTACTGTAATCTAGATTGAGTTTCGATAGCTCGGGATGATGACTGGCGATATTTAAAGCTAAACCATGCAGAGTTTGTACCGTGAAACCAACAGGAGGTAATTGTAATTCTTTGAGTTGCTGCTGAATTTTTTGTTTAACACTAGCAGCTGCAGAACGAGTGTAGGTGACAATAATTAGTTGTTGGCGTAAATTAAGTTGATTTCTAGCAATGGCAATGGCAGCAGCAACAGCTAGACTATGAGACTTGCCTGCACCAGGTACCGCAGAAACAGCCATCTGCCCACTACGCCATTGTGCCAAATTTTTTTGTCCGGGGCGCAGATTATTAGCAATTTGTTTTAATTTGGCACTAATTTGCTCTAAGGGTTGAGGATTTACTGAAGATAGAGGAATATTAGTTGAATCAGAGTTTTCATGGTTATCAAAAGACATAAGCTGAGGAGAAATGCAAGATATTAAACTTATTAATTAGACATATTATAATACTTGTGAAGGCTTAATTTACAAACCTTAGAAATTTTATAAATTTTAATAAATTGGGATTGAAGAGGTAATGATGGTTGTTGCTAATCAAGTCACTAAAAAATTCACCCTAAAGGAGTTTTTAGAACTTCCAGAAACTAAACCTGCCAGTGAATATATCAATGGAGAAATTGAACAAAAACCGATGCCCCAAGGAGAACATAGTACCTTACAAGTTGAGTTAGCATCTGCCATTAATAACATAGGAAAGCCCCAAAAGTTAGTTTATGGGTTAACAGAATTACGCTGTACGTTTGGCGGGCGTTCTATCGTTCCTGATATTAGTGTTTTTCAATGGGAGAGAATACCCAGAACTGACAAAGGAAGAATTGCTAACAAATTTAAAATTCATCCTGATTGGATTATCGAAATTCTCTCTCCTGAGCAATCTGCAAATAAGGTGATGAAGAAAATTATTTTTTGTATTAATCAGGGAACGCAGTTGGGGTGGTTAGTTGATCCTCAAGACGAATCAGTGATGATTTTCCAACCAAATCAATTTCCGGAAATTAAATCTGATGATGAAATTTTACCTGTTCTAAAAGTGTTAGAAGATTGGCAATTATCGGCAGTAGAGATGTTTAATTGGTTGAATTTAGAATAATCAAAAATTTTGTCAACATCTGACCTGATATGCGATCGCATATTGACAGCGAAGATCATCACCACAAGGCTGACACTCGGCGATCGTTTACACCTGTGCAACCTATTTTCTGAAATTTTGAGCTTCTATGCAAAACTTTAAAAAATGTTAAGATTAGAGAAGTTTTTTGATAAGAAGTGAATCATCTGAGAGATAATTAAGTTAGGGGTTAATGATAACTTTAAACTCTGGTTAATTTTATTGAGGAAATAAGTAATTGAGCTTGATAAAAATACTAATCACAGCAAAGAACTTGACCAAAATTAATCATCAGAACTAAATTTAAGCTCCCCATTTATTACTTATTTACCTATTCAGTTGGGCAAGAAACTAAAGCTATGTGAGGGTAGAATTATGACTATGCTTCAGACTATAGATTGTGCCATCAATGTAGATGTAATTAAGGATGAAGTCCGTCACCTAGTAAACAGAGGCTTATTAGGAAGACAACAACCTATTTATACTATGTGTCAATTTATCCCTGCTCGGGAGTGGGAAGCAGTAGAGTTAGAGTTAGAAAGAAACGGCTATTTGTTAAGAGATCATATTATCGATCTACTGCAGCCAGAAAGATGGGATGAAGATTGAAATGCAGCATAAAGATATGCAGAATGCAGAATTAAAAAATTGCAGTATTGAGAACCAGCTAATTATTCATGTCAGTTAAGATAAAAGCTATGACCAATCAAATCAAGGGAATGTGATTATGAGTGTTACTGCTCAGCAAAAGTTAGTCCATTTAGATATAACTCAACCAATCTGGGAAAAGTTTTTCTCAGTTGCACCCTTAATTATCGTGGGAACCAAAGAAGCTAACGGCAGTTACGATCTTGCTCCTAAACATATGGCAATGCCTCTAAGTTGGGATAATTACTTCGGCTTTGTCTGTACTCCTCGCCATCATACCTATCATAATGTCAAACGGGAAAAAGTATTTACAGTTAGCTTTCCTCGTCCAGAACAAGTAGTATTGACTAGCCTTTCGGCTGCACCGAGAACTGAAGAAGATGCTAAGCTTAGTTTAATGGCTTTACCCACCTTGTCTGCTTCAGTCATCGATGGAGTTTTTCTCAAAGATGCCTATTTATTTCTAGAATGCAAACTCGATCGCATTATTGATGGGTTTGGGGAGAATAGTTTAATTGCCGGGAAAGTTGTTGCTGCTCATGTGGATGAAGATGCCTTAAGGGTAAGTGACTTAGACGATCAAGATTTGATCTCCCATGCTCCCCTTCTAGTCTATTTACCCCCCGGACGTTATGCCAAAATAGACCGAAGTAGTTCTTTTCCTTTTCACTCTGGATGTCATTGAAATTAATGGATACTAGCAAAACTACTCTTAAACTGCGAGACTATCTCCATCAACGTCGAGGAGAGATGGTGGAGTTATTAGAACAACTAGTAAAAACTGAATCACCCTCTTCGGTACCCCAAACTCAAACAAAAATGTTTACCCTTTTAGGTGACGCTCTCAAAAGACAAGACTATCGCGTGCGTCTAATTCCAGGTCGCAAGACGGGGGGGCATTTTCTAGCCATCCCTAGCAGTCGTTTTTCTAATCAACCCATTCAATTATTAATTGGACATTCGGATACGGTGTGGCCGTTAGGAACTTTAAAAAGAATGCCTTTTACCTCTAAACAAGGCAAATTATACGGCCCGGGAGTTTATGATATGAAAGCAGGCTTGGTTTTTATGATCTTTGCGATCGAGGCAATCCAAGCTCAGGAACTCCAACCGCAAGTAGCGCCAGTTATTTTTATTAACTCCGATGAAGAAATTGGCAGCAATGAGTCGAGAAATCATATTATTAGGTTGGCTCGTTGCGCCGATCGCGCTCTAGTTTTAGAGCCTTCTTTGGGAGTAGAGGGAAAACTGAAAACTCGCCGCAAAGGGGTCGGACAATTTACCCTGCACGTAATTGGCAAAGCTTCTCATGCGGGATTAGCACCAGAAAAAGGGGTTAGTGCGATCTTAGAACTCTCTTTCTTGGTACAAAAACTATTTGCTCTCAACGATCCTCAACGGGGAATCACGGTCAATGTGGGTAATATCGATGGGGGAATTAGACCCAATGTAGTAGCACCTCAAAGTAAGGCAGTAGTTGATGTGCGAGTGTTAAACCAAGAGGATGCAGCTTGGATTGAAGAGCAAATTTGCAGCCTTACCCCCAGTACCCCAGGAGCAGAATTAATCATTGAGGGAGGTTTTGAGCGTCCACCATTAGAGAAAACTCCAGCCAATGAACAACTCTGGCAAATTGCCCAACAATCAGCATCTGAGTTAGGAATGGAACTTGAAGAAGCCACTGCTGGTGGTGGTTCTGATGGCAATTACACTAGTCTTTATACTGCTACTTTAGATGGTTTAGGGGCAGTGGGTGATAACGCTCATGCTGTGGGAGAATTTGTCTATTTAGAGCAATTGGTAGAAAGAACTGCTCTTCTATCTCAAATACTATTAACCCCCTCTTTGAAGGAGGTTTCAGGTTTTAGGTGATAGGTATCATATCAAATTCGGTTGAATAACCACACTTTTGGGTGAGGTAATGCAGAATGCAGAATGCAGAATGCAGAAAGTTTGCTAGGAATGTTGCCATGAAAAATTAAGTGTGTGCAATTATTCG
>JAAUYA010122268.1_pt1 | contig 28601 bp, 14 predicted proteins | sample 7278161 | NCBI WGS metagenome assembly JAAUYA01 (sample SAMN14350120, study PRJNA611818) | marine sediment metagenome | isolation source: surface marine sediment (3m) | place: French Polynesia: Moorea | collected 2018-08
CACCCTGGCAGTTGACCTTGAAGCTGGTAAGTGAGTGCCAGTCCGTAAAGAGCCTGCCATTGGGTTTCTGGTGTTTCAAATTCTTGGGCGAAGGCGATCGCTTTCTGAAAGAATTGCACAGCTAGTTGTAGTTGGTTTAACTCCCTGTAAGCTTCTCCTAGATAAAGATAATGAATTGCTTCGCGCTGTTTGAGGTTGCCCACGCTGGTCAGCAGGAGAGCTTTTTGTAAGTAATGTAAGCTTTCTTCCAGTTGGTGGGTGAGGAGCAGGGTTGAACCTAGCTCTAAATACACGTCGGATTCCCGATCTCGGTCAGATACCTCATCCATCGCTTTTAGGGCAGCTTGATAGGATTGAAGGGCATTTTGATAGCTCGCTGCATTACGCTGGGCGTTGCCCAAGCCTATGTAGTTGATAGCAAGCCCAGTGGTTCTTCCCAGTTCTCGATCTAAAGCTATGGCTTGGTTAAAGGCGGCGATAGCTAGTTGCCATTCTCCCAATCTGGTATAAGTTAAGCCTAGGTTAGAATAAAGTCTTGATAGCTCGTCGCAATTCTCTCGTACTGAAAGGTCTAAATTCTCAAGCAAGGTTTGTGCAGAAGAGAGACAGGCGAGAGTATGCTCATAGTCTCCGATCGTTGAGTAAATCATGCCTAGCTCTCGCAGAATGTTTGGACGCTTATAGGCAGGGAAGTAAGTGCCAATATCTTTTGTCAAGTTAGACAAAGACTGAAGATAACAATTTATTGCCGTTGAGTAATCACCCAAGAAGCTAAAGTTGAATGCTTTACCTTGCCATATATCTACCTGCAAACGCCCTTTAGTATTGGAATCGCCAAGGTGCTTTACTGCTTCTAAAGCTAAGTCAGCAATCTCTATAGCCTCTGAGTAGAACCTCTCTCTTTGTAAGACTGCATGATGTTCACCTAATTCAGCGATAAACTCCTCTGTCACTTGTTGATTTTGAATTAGCTCTGTCAGGCGTTGCCGATATTCCTCTATTGGAGTAAAGCGATGCTCCGGTGCTTGTGCCCATCCGAAGAGGTTAATCTCTTGGGTGACAATGTTGGCAGGATAGTAGCGGCACTCGCTTCTCTGAGTCGCTTTCAACTCGTAGGTACGGCCGTTGTAGCGGAAAACATGGATATTAAAATGCTTTGGCTCCCACTGAGCCCCTTCTTCCTTTCGCCCTTCCCAGATGACGATCTCGTCTACACCATCTGCATCCAGATCTTTGGTTTCAGCAAATCCTTGCACAAATCCTTCCTCTGGGTGTTCTGGAAACAGAGAGCTAATGGCTTCTCCGTTCCACTGAAAAATACATAATGAGAGCAATGCACTGCTGCCTAACTGCCAGATGGAAATAATTTCAGGCATTCTATCTTGGTTGATGTCTGTGACTAACAATTCTCGGAAGCCATACTTTAGGGGGATCAAAGTCAAAATTTTGTAGGTACTGTCTTGTAGGTCGAGCAGTCCGCACATGCCAGCACCCCAGAGCTCCGGGATGCCAGCGACAAAACATATCTCTTCCTGCCCGTCGCCATCTACATCTTGCTTTATAATCTTAAATACTTTGACTTGGGATACATCAAGCTCATACCCGCTCTTCTGAGCTTGGTCTCCCAAAATGGATTGAGCAATGGCACTGAGATATTCCACAATGCTACCTTTCCTCCTTTGAACAAATTTCCATTAGCTTCATTCTGGACGCGGACAACTTAGTAGTTCTAACAACTTCTGAAAGCGTAGCGGTTCTCCCTCACCACCTTCGGGTAATATCAGTCTCCGCTTCTCAAGTATATCAAGGAATGCCCGCGATCGCGATCGCTCTACATAATCTAGTGCCTCATCATCGCGCTCTAAGTATTCATGGAGCATTACAATAAGCCGAGCGTAGATGTGTCCTTTGCCTTCACCGAATAAACTAATCCGCTCCTCATCCTGCCTCAGCCGACGGCGTACCCTCTCAATAACTCTCACAGCTCTCTTGAGATTGGCAACGGCATTTCGGATGTTTCCTAGGCGGCGGTACGTCTCGCTGCGACCAGCTAGAATCTGCCACAGAGCCTCTGGGTGTTGAAGGTCTTTGGCTACAGAAAGTGCCTCATTTTGATAGTCCAAAGCAGTGAATAGATTGCCCATTTCTCGAAAGACTAGGGCTAGGTTAGCTAGGTTATGAGCTTCCCCTTCCTTGTGTTCCATAGAACGAGCAATTTCCAGTGCGTCTTGGTGATAGGTCATCGCCTGCTCAAGACGACCCTGAAGGCAACTTATGGTACCTAGATTGCCCAGTGCTGCTTCCTTACCTAAGCTGTCGTTGCTTTCTCGATGGAGGGCTAGGGCTCGCTCATGACTGATACTTGCCTCGTCCAGCCTGCCAAGCTGCTGATAGAGTGAACCCAGGTTGACCCAAAGGTGAGCCTCCGTACTCCGGTAGCCACCAGCTTGAGCAATCTCCAAAGCTTCATGCAGACAAGCGAGGGCATTCTGCGGGTTTCCTAGGGATTGGTGAACCAGAGCCAAGATATTTAGCGTCACCATAGTGCCATTGATTCGACCACTTTGCTCGTGGAGGCTCAATGCTTGCTCCAAGTGGGTGCGGGCACTGGACAACTCGCCTAGGTCACGGTAGAGGAGAGCTAAGTTAATCAAAGCCGTTGCCTGACCTGCCCCATCTCCCAGAGTATTATACAATTCCAAGGCAACTTGAAATGAGCCTTTCGCCTGAGGGACATCCCCCAATATTTGATAAACAATCCCCAAACTGCATAGACTATCGGCTTCTCCCCAACGGTCACCTATGGCTTGAGATAAAGCTAAGGCTTTCTGCTCATATTCCAGTGCTCGCTGCGTGTCTCCTTGAGATAGAGTAAGCGTTCCCAAGTTCCTCAGACAACCTGCCTCTCCCTTTTTATCTCCCATTTCTTGATTAAGCACTCGGGCTTCTTCGTAGCAGCGAGTCGCTTCTTCAACCTTTCCTTGGTCACTGTAGACAAGACCTAGATTATTCAAAGCAGATGCTTGGCAAGGTCGATGAGCCGAGGTTTTGGACAGAGCTAAAGCTTTATTCAGATGAAACTGAGCTTTATGTCTCTCCCCTAAAGACCGATAAACAATGCCCAGGTTTGAATGACTGTTGGCGATGCTCTTGGTCCGATCTAGCTGTATAAAGCGCTCTAGCGCTTCTTCCCAGTCAGTAGCAGCCTGACGCAGCTCACCTCGACGGTGGTGCAGGGTGCCACGGATAGCAGCTACTTCAGCCAATGATTGGGCATCTCTAGCGTGTTGTGCAGCCCGCTGGGCAATCATCAAAGCTTGCCAGGCCTTTTTCCAATCTCCCTGAGAACTTAATTCGTCAGCCACGCTCAGTAAATGGTTCATCACGTTGGCAGACAGGTATCCAACTTGAGTTAAGGCTTCTTCTAGAGCAACAAACAAAGCCTTCCAGTCGCTTGAGTTAATGTTTTGTTTTCCAGTCATCTTCGGGTAAGCGCAAGATTCCGGGGAAAAAGTGCCATATCTTCTGAAATATTGATCTAGTTAAGACTTGCAGATTTCTTCTCTTTGCCTCAGGCAAGGTTAGAGGCACGAGCAGTGGCGGTTAACTAAGGAATGCCGAACAACAGTCTACTGTTGTCGAATCATCTCCAAGATGTCTTGAAAAGTTATGGCAGGGGCTCTGGCGGTGCTGAGGAGTAATTTTTCCCTTGAAGAAATTTGTTTCAGTCCCTTTTGAATATCGGGGCGTGTGGCTAAAAGATCTACAAATGCCCTAGTTTGAGACTTTTCCACTGCCAGTAAAGCCTCTTCTAGGTCACCTAATTTAACCAAGAAGCTGACGAGTTGTTGAAAAAAGGGCTGTGCCTCTCCTAGGAAATCAATCTTTTTGCTATCTCTGATTAGATTTCGTCGAGCTTTTTCAATATAATCGGCTAATCTTGCCGCCTCATCTCTCATTTGTTTTTGTCTTTCTTCAAATTGGTTGACATCTATTTTTGTAATACGAACGCACGCAACTTTAAGTTCAACTGAGAGCATTATTAGATCCATTACGAGGAAGAAATACCCCTGAAAAAACTTCTTTTCCATAGGTGTAAGCATCTTATCGCTCTTCACCGCCTCAAAGAATCTTTCTTCTCGATAAGCAATTTCCTTCTCAATTTCCATTAATAGATTCTTGGAATTTATACTTGCCAAAATTCTAGCCCAACTTCCAGGGATTAACTTAATGATGGAGAATATAAGCCCTAAATCAAAGCTGCCAGAGCTAAGTTTATTAGTTACTTTGGAGAAGTAGAAGAGAAAATCTAAATCCTTGTAGAGATTATTGTTTCTCCTAAAAATTACTTTTCCTTGCTCAATAATTGTATCAATAATTGTGTTTATTTCTTTATCTAATTGCTCCCTAAGATTTTCAATTTTCTCAGAAACTAATAGCAAAGCTTGAAGAGGATCTTCTTGTTCTTGAACAACTATATTTTCCAACTTCGTTAAATCATTTCGGATAGTTTTTCTTAGACTATGAAGCTTATGAAAACAGAATTTCAGAGCCTCGATAAGTTGGCGCTGCGCTGAACTTACCCATGCTCTGGCTCGTACAAGCTGGAAATCTAGCTCTTGATTTCCCCGTCGCACAGTTAGAGTGACCTGGGTTCCTGGTGAACCTTTAAGGCTATCATTAGCTTGATCGAGAGCCATTCCCTGAGTACTTTTACCATCTATTTTCACAACTATATCTTGAGAGAGGATTCCTGCTACATGGGCTGGTGAAGCTTCTTCAGTGGTAGAAATAAATAACTCTTGGGTATTCTCATTCTGCTCCAGAGAGATGTCTACTAAACCTATATCTCCACTATCGAAAAAATTTTCCATGGATTTAAGCCTTTCTGCATCTTGGCTTAGAATATCCTTAATACCCCAAGTACGTTCCTTAAACAATCGATTGGCACGTTTCTTTGGAGTCAGAAGAGTCTGTATGTATAAAGCATCATTCAGGTGTTGTTTCAATAGCTTAGGGTAATCGCCTATCTCTAAGTCACAGCGGATAAGATTTCTAATAATATTGCTCTCTTCTCGTATTACATTCTCAAGTTCATACTCTTTAATTTTTGAATCTTGATTACTCTCATTCTTTTTTTCTTCTGTAAAAAACATTAGAGCTTTCTTTCGTTCTTGTTTATAAAAGATGAGGACATTTTCCAGTAACTCTGTGGCCAGCTCACATCTTCCTTCACTAATAAGGTTTTCACCTAAAACTTTGAGTTTCTCTGCATCTAGCTCGGTAAGAGTTTGGCTAGTCAGAAGAGGAGGAAACTTCCGGGTAGCAATTAAACTTTGACTTTTGGTTTTGTCCGTGCCATCGCCCCAAAGTCCAACCATTATATCTCTACTAAAAACTGCCCGGAAAAATCCCCATCCTTTTCCTTGCTGACTATCTTCCCAGGTGAAATCAAGTCGATTTCCTGCCACAATCCCTTCAATATTTCCACCACCTCGTCCTGTGTATGTTCCAGTAATTCTCTGCCCGTTTTCCTGTAGTTCGATTCGACCAAAAACATCCTTCCCTGTATCCCAGAAACCCTTGAAGCTAGATACATTTAATGTCATCCGAATTTCTTCAGCTAGATCGCTGACTTGTTTTTGACCCGTGATTCGCGCTTCATAGGTACTAGGTTTTCTAGGGTCGAACAGTAGCACTCCAGAAGCATGAATTTCTCCAAAGAGTCGATCTCCTCGAATAGTGAAAATAAATGTCCCGCGTTTCATTTGAGCTGGTATGGGTTCATCGGATAATATAGGCATACCGGCAAGGGATATATCGTGGGGCAGAGTAAACCAGGAATTTCCGTCTAACTTAGGATGTTTGACTTCCAAGCAGATTCGATCATCTTGGACGTGAATCTCATCGAAGGAAGACCAAGAAATATCTCCGTTGACAGTCTTTAAGTCAGTGACAAGGATAACATCATGACGGTTAGAGTCTTCAAGGTTCAAATGCGAAGCAGTAATTGTAAGAGTACCAGAAAGAGGACCAAAGGACTGTGCCTCAGTTTTCCCTTGCAAAGAGACCTTGAAAACAGTAGAAACTGGAACCTCTTCTTTTTCAAAACTATCAATAAGTTTAGCTGATTTGTCTGCTTTATCATATTTACTGGGAACAACTCGATCGAAAAACGCTAGTCTCTCCTCTCGTTTCTTACCTGTAAATGCTGCTTTATAATTGCTAGTTCGACTAGGCTCTCCAGAAAATACATAGATAATTCCTTTCGCATCAATTTGTCCAGAAACGCGATCTCCTTGAATGGAAAAATTCAGCGTTCCACTTTCGACATCAACCCCTATTACAGGCAATAAATCTTTAAATTTTCCTCGATTCACGGTATCCCATGTCAGACCGACTCGTACTGCTACTGCTGGTATAAACTCCGCACGAACCTGACCATCTCTCACAACAATCTCACCGTGTCGTTCTCCTTGCTCCATTTGGAAACCTTGAAAGGAACTCCACAAAAAGCACCCATTGACACCTTCTGCTACCTCCGTTGAGAGTCTAACAAAAAAAGGATTAGGGTCTTCAGGATGACGCTTAGGCAGAATCTTAAGAATGCCAGGGAGAGGACCAAAGGGTTGTGCTTCTGTTTTGCCTTTTAGAGATATGCTGAAAATCGACGGAACTTGAATACCATTGATTTCTATGGCTGCTGCTTGAGATTCTTGGGAGAGGATTTGTGAAATTTTTGCAATCTTGCTGTCATCTGTGATGGCGATATCCAAAACAAAAAAGTTACTTCTATTTGGATAAATAAATCCGTCTATAAAGATAGTGAGATCCTTAGAAGATTGACGCTCCCCCCGTAGTTCAATCACTCCGTCAGTTTTTGAATAGCTTCCGAATATAGGATCTAGATACTCTTGTGCACAATCAGCTATTTGAGAAGGAGTGAAGCAAAATTGTCCATTGGGATGAAATGCCCATGTTCCTCCTTCAAACCTCTCCAGAATGGATTCTTCATCCCAAAGAGGTACTGTCAAGTTTTCTTTGAGCTTCCTTCGGAGCTTCTCTTCTATCTGTCGTCTTCCTTTCAAAATTTGGATTTGTATGTCCTTAGTACCAGTTAAGACAAGTGAACTTTCTGAATAGTTAGAAGAATCAAGCTGAGTCATCTAAAATACCTCCGCAGAGTATGTTTGAAAAGTCAGGTAGAGGATTGAGAAACAGCTAAGACAGGGTCCGATCGCCCTAACCCTAACATTAATCATTAGTAACAGAGGAGGGCGAAAGGTTCCCACTGGTCATCGGTCAGGTTGTTATCTTGACCAAAAAACTTTACCCGCAAGCCCCTGATATCAATTATAGGGATAAGGGTCGGGGATTTTAATCCTCCGTAATAATTATAGATAATTATTTAGTCTATATGTTATAATGCGGACGGCTGAGATTTCTGTATTATCTAGGCACACCCGTTCGACCGAAGGGAGTAAGCGCGAGAATACCCCGAATTTAATTTGCGGGGAGTGTCAATCTCTAACAAGATAAGGCAATCAATCTAGAATGAGCGGCGAAAAAATCATCCCTATAGTAGCGGCTTCACCAGCCGCCTTAAATCTAGGAGCTGTTTTATTGCCTGTAGCCGTACCTGTCTTAGCCGGCATAGCAGTGTGGGGTTTAAGCAGGTGGCTTTCCTCACGGCAGGAACGAGGGCGACGGCAAGCCCAAGATGCTGCCGGAATGAGGAGTCAGCTCAGAGACATTGAGGTAGAGGCTAACAGGCGCTTGCAGCAGCAGCGGCAGGAGTTTCAAAAATCTGTGCAGGTGGCTGAAAGTCGGCAACGGGAGACACTCCAGCGCGAGACAGAGCGCCTGGAATCGCTGAGGAGGAGTGGATTGGCGCAGCAGCGCAGTGAGTACCTTAGAATCGCCAGAGAACAACGGCAGGAGTACACCCAGTTAATTGCCGAGCAGGAGCGCAAGTTTACTGCCTTGATGGAAACGGAGCGCCAGGAACGAGCGCGAGGACAGCAAATTCTGCAACAGCAGCTCGACCAAGTCGTCGGCGAAATTGAACAGGAAAGACAACGGAAAGAGCAGCTAGCTCAGGACTTACTCTCTGATGTGGAGGCAGTGTGGCTAGGAATTGAGCGAGATTATCAACACGAGCGATTTGCACCAGGTCGCCTAGCCAAGCTGCGGCAAGAGCTGGATTTAGCGCGGAGCAACATACAGTCCGGTGTCGGTCAAGCGGCGATCGCAACGGCGCAAAGAACCTATCTGGAACTAGCAGACTTGCGGCTCGAACTCGAACAGAAAGAGCAGGAGTGGCAGTTACTCTATCAGAACGCATTGACTAATGCAGGTATCCTGATGAAGCAAGTGGAGGCCAATCGGCAGTGTGAAGTCAAATTTGAAGGCTATGAAGCCGAAGGGTTCCAAGTTGATGTAGACTACTGGAGCCAGGGCAACCTGAGCCAGTACGAACAAGAACTCAGGCGGTTAGAATCGCAACTGAAGGATGGGGAATCTACCTTGACCGCTGAAGAGGTCAAAGGGATTGGCGAACAGATTGTCGCTCTAGAGCCGCGACTGGAAGAAATTATCGAGCAGGCGAGGCGGGCTATCTTGGGGTCTCAAATACGAGCAGAAATTGCCGACCGAGTGGTAGAGGCACTGACATCTCAGGGCTACAGTCTGGTCAATACCGAGCAAGATACGGGGTATGAAGGCAATGACCAGCGAGCTTCCTATATGGTCAAGGTGAAAAACATCGCTGGAGATGAAGTCGTCACGGTGATTAGTCCTCAGCAGGAGTTCGGTGTCAACTCGATTTCGATTAACACCTTTTCTCCAACGTTTGTCGATGAAAATGCGACTCAGCAAAATGCACGAGCTGTTGTTGAAGCTCTGGAACAAGAGGGGATTCAGTCCCACGGACAAATAGAGTGTAAAGATGAAGCTAGAAAGGAATACCAAGACCTAATAGCTGCCAAGCAACGACAAGTTATCATGTCCTCTCCGTCGAGGAAAGACAATTTCTCTTCTCCTTCATCAGGAGCCTAGTGGTGGAATGCAGAATTAAGAATGCAGAATGCAGAATGAAAAAGCCTTAATTTTCGGTACTTTTACCAATTTTAAACCCCGGCTTTATTTACGCCCTTTACCACTAGTGATTGAATGCAGAATGCAGAATTCAGAATTCAGAATTTAGAATTGAAAAGCCTTGATTTTTGGTACTTATTTTTTAACCTTTTGCCTTGCCCAAGTTTAAATGTAAGTATTCAACCGAACATAATTATGACACATTCGCTTCGCGAGCGTGCAAGCTTTTGACTTCCACGTAGCGGCACTAGCTTCACTCACCAAAAGCTCACCCCAGACCATAAAGCTCGAAAGCAGCCACAGTATAGAGTCCAACAGGAGGATGGCCCCTCGTAGGGTCATATTAAATCCGTATAATTACACACACTTTAATTTTTTATGGTAACATCCTTCTCTCCCTGCTCCTTTCTCCCTGCTCCCCTGCTTCCTTACTATAAAGTGTGGTTATTCAACCGGATTTAATATCATTGCTCAGGAGTTTCTTGCGTGCTGCATTGACTGCCCGCGCCCGCAGACAGAAATCACCGATAGTAGAACAGGCGTTAAAGTCATGGTGCAGTTCTAGATACTTGGCGATCGCTGTATTGGCAAAGATGGCAGCAGCCATAGTCTTAACAGGCCACCGACAGGCTAGTACCGAGCGGGCGCGGTGAATGGCGAGTTCGACGACCAAGCCGAATTTAGAGAGGGAAAAAATGAGGCGAACTGAATCAGAAAGAGTAGATGATATTCCTCTGATTATCCATTGGCTAAAGCAAATGCAGATTGAACTAGTCGTTTTTGTTCTATGGTACTCTCTCTCCGAAGTCGATCTAATTTTTGGATAATTATAGGTGGAATATTACCTGTAAGATATAAGTCACGGTTAGCAAGACGTTCAACTAAAGTTCTGCTGTTAATGAGTTCTACATACTTTATAGCTTTGTCTCTTTGTCCCAAATTAATATAGGATTGAATGATGTTATGATAAATAGGAATAGCTTGTGAAAGAATTTTTTGACGGCTTGTTTCTGTGATTACCCAACTACGATAAATTTCTACTGCTTTAATAGCGATGTTGTAAGCTTGAATAGCAAGTTGCCAATTACTTTCTTTAAAACCAAAATCACCTAATCTGCGACTAGCTTTAAAAGATTCAAGAGGAAAGTTTTCAGGAGTCCAAATCTGCAAAGTTTTACAATATATATCGGTTGCTTTTTCAATATTATCTGCTCTCTTTCCTCTTATTCTTATACTGTAAGCAACTCCCAGATTATTGAGTGTTTCAGCCCATAGTAAAGGTAAAGCTTCTCTGGTATGGACTTCTAAAGCGTTTTTATAACAAGCGATCGCCTTCTCAATATTATCGGCTTTATCTCCTTTGATTCTATCTCGATAAGCATTAGCTAGATTATTTTGAGCTTTAGCCCATAGTAAAGGTAAAGAGTCTCTGGTATGAATTTGTAAAGCATTTTGATAACAAGCGATCGCCTTCTCAATATTATCGGCTTTATCTCCTTTTATTATGTCTCGATAAGCATTAGCTAGATTATTTTGAGTAGTTGCCCAATCTTGAGGAAAACTTTCTTTGGTATAAATTTGTAGAGATCGATTAAAACAAGCAATAGCCTTCTCTAAATTTTCTTTCTTGTCTCCATATACTCTATATATATAAGCATTTCCTAAATTATTTTGAGTTTTTGCCCAATCTACAGGAAAATATTCACAAGTTCGTACTTCTAAAGCTTCGGAATAATAACGAATAGCTTTCTCCAGATTGTCTCCTCTGTATCCTCTAATTCTTTGAGTGTAAGCAATAGCAAGATTATTAATAGTCGTTGCCCATTGTTCAGGAAAAGCCTCACGGGTTCTTACTTCTAAGGCATTGTGATAATAAGCGATCGCCTTTTCTAAATTGTCAGCTTTGTTGCCAAAAATGCGATTACTATAAACATAAGCAAGATTATGAAGAGTTGTTGCCCATTGTTCAGGAAAACTCTCACGGGGACGTAATTTTAAAACAGTTTCTAATCCAGTAATTGCTATTTCTAAAACATTTGACAATCTTCCCCAAGGAAATTGAGAAATATCAAGACAAAGACTTTCTACTATTCCAACAATTGCTTCTTTTTCTTCGGAATTTAATTCAGAACAAGTATCCAGGAGCCACTGTTGTAAAATTTCGGCAAAAGAGTTATCTAATTTATCAGTATTAGATTTAACAACAGAATAAAGAAATTGTAAATCTCCATGATTTTCAGATTCTAATAATAATAGCTTTTCTAACAAAGAAAAATACTCTTCTTGAGGATTATCTATATCTTTTTTTTCTTTAGATGCTTCCTGTCGTTTTTCTTGCTCAATATAACGTTGAAATGGAGTATAATATTGAAGCAAATCAATATCTCTATCTACAGGAAACTCTATTAATCCAGAACGCCAATCAAAAAAATCAGGCGCACGACGCACTAAATACTTTAAAGTATATTTCCTGACTGTAAAAACTAAACAGCAATTAAAATCATCTCTAAATCTTTCTCGTTGCCAATTTAGATGACCTAATAACGGCGATATAGAATCTCTTTGATAAGAAATTTTAGGGTTTTCAAGTGTACGTTTAATATAATTATCTAAAGCTAAAGACTTTTCAATCCCACTAATAAATAAAATGTCAATTGGATTATCTTTAACCTTTTCCTCAATCAAATCATATAAATTATCAATAGAATGTTCTAGTTTTAAAACATCAATTTTTTGCTCGGTAATATCCTGCTTAACCTGTTTAATTATCAAACTTTCTTGTACAGGAGTACACTGCACAAATAAAATACCAAAACCCTCTTGCCAAGATAAAGCACGTTTCAATTTACGATAAACTTCTTGTTCATCTGATCTAAAACTTTTAGGTTGATTGATTAAGATATTACTCATTATTCATTAACTTATTTAAAGCTAATTTAAACTGAGGTGTTCCTTCAATTAAAGGATGAATATCATACCAAGAGACAAGATTGCCTTCGGGATCAAAATCTTGATATTCCAACACACAACGACGAAATAATAAACTGCGATAATCTTCTTTATGAAGAAGATTTTTGGCAATATAAACTTCAGCTAATTTTTGCCATTCATCGTCACTAACTGCATTTTTATAAATCATTCTTGCCTCAGCAACGGCACTATTAACTGCCTTCATAGTAATAGGAAAATCATCACTTTCAACTATAGCAGATTGCATTAATTGCATGATTTCTCTTGCATCACCACCTGTCATAGAAGAAAATTTAATGCGAGTTTCTTGACTATCAAATATTTGCGTATCAATATCAATACCATAGTCAACTAAATGAACTCTTTTAGAAATAATTTCTTTAATTTTTTCTATACCCTTTGAATAGGATTTGTTTTGTTGATTTTTTACCATAATCATTGGTAAAACTTGAGGATTACCATAAATATTTTTCAACTCAGTTGCTTGTTGTGAATAGACTAAGGAAATAGGAACAGTATAAACTACATGACAATTCAAAGCTGTTAATTGGCTATTATAATTAATAAAAATTTCATCATGGCTTGTTATTGTATTCCCTCTTTCAATAGGGACAATTCTATCTAAACTATCAGCAATAACAACTATTTTTGATTTTTCTTCTGGTAATTTCTTTTGAGCATCGTCAATAAATTCATTTAAAGCTTCAATCAAAGAAACACTATAATTATCAACCTGTTTCCTAATAGTTTCACGGGTACTGGGAATGCGTCTTAAACTTGTAGTTAACTTGCTAAAAACATTAATTTGAGATTCAATACTTAATTCTTCAAATTCCACATCTGATAAAGCCAAATCCTTTAATTCATTCCACCGAGATTGTAACCAATTTAATAAACGATTAGGGGAGGCATAATCTTTAACTTTTTCTAAAATATTACGAGTACAGGCTAAAATAATATCAGTATATTGAGTATCTAAATAATCAATATCTCTTTCTGTTGCAGAAAAATAAACCACAAAACAACCATTATTCTCCAAGTAATTTGCTAAACGCAACAACTCAGTTGATTTCCCACAACCTCGATGTCCAGTATAGAGTTGACAAGTAGGCTGATCAGAAAAGATAATACTTTTACCAATTTCCCTGAAAATATTTTCATTTCCTCTTACCTCACTACAATTTACATAAGCTGGATCATTAGCGGGTAAAGGTTCACGGGGATTGAATTGGTTGTAGATTTGCTTAATTAAACTCATAAAGAATGACCGCAAGTTAAACTATTTATATTGTTTGATTTTCCCTCTTTTTTATGATTAAAGTAATCAATTTTACTCATAGAAGAAACTCAAATTAAGAAGAAATTTTAACGGGATCACCTGTTGTTTCCACCTTCCCTAAATCATCTTCAGGGAAATTCAATAAACGCTTTGCTCTCCTCAAACGAGATTGATACACAGGGGAAGAACGAATATTCTCCTCTAACATGGCAATTATCTCATCCAAAACTAAAATATTCGCATCTGCTCGTTTACAGATTGCTTGGATTTTAGCGGATCTTGCTTTAACTGTTGCTAAGTCTGGAAGTTGGTGATTTTTAGTCATAATATGTTCCAATCTCTCTTAATTTCGAGGATACTTGCTTCTAAAGTATTAATAGTCGCTTCTGCTTCTTCTATTGAACGGTCTAGTAACTCTAGGATAGCAGGAGTTGTTAACAGCTATCAATCGGGCTTCCAGCCAAACTAAAGTGGTGGAACTGAGTGAACGACTGCACGAGCTTTGGGAGCAAATGAAACAGGAAGCAATCGCAACTGAGTACGTCAGCTTGCGCCTCGGGGAACCAATGCGTTGGAAAATGCTTCAATCATTGCTTCACTTTGAAACTGCCTCAATTGACCTCTAGTAGAGATACCTAGGTAGTGTTGCAAAAACGAGGCTGGTAGTGTAGTATTGCCTAAGTATTAATTCTTACACCCCTGCCCGTTTAGTTCATGAACCCCAACCAATATCATTCAACTTTTCATGGTGATGCCTTTAATATTTGCAACTGCGTATTAATTAATCTGCTGCATAAAACTTTCTCCGAATTTCTCCTAGCTGATTGTGAATATACTGCGCCCGATCGCACTGCTGCTGGATGAGATTCAATCGCTGCTTCAGTGTATTTCGTTGCCGATCGATTTGACGGATTTGCTCTCTAATACCCTCACGGTAATGAATTATTCCTCCCTTGACCTTAGCTTCCAGATACTCGGATAAACTCTGAGCCCACTGCCTGAAAAGATGTTCGCACTGATGGCGAATGCTAGTGGGAGCGGCAACATCAAAGGTGATTTTTTCATAAGCCGTTTGATTTGATGGAGGCTGTGGCTTGAGGAATTCTTTTTCGATGCGCTCTCTAAGAAACTTCAACATACCAATCGCTGAAACGACAAACAGGAGGCTGAATCGGAGTTCCTTCATCAGGCTATCTAGCGAGGGCAGATCTGGTGGCGTGATGGTTGCGGAAGCATCTGTCTGTTCCCAGTCAAGCTGAACTTCCCAATCCATCTTGGTTGCGAGGAAAAACTGTACGTCATTTTGTAGCAGTCGGGCTCCCTGAATAAACTTGGCTTCCTGCTCTTTTAGCCACCCCTGGACAACGCCATCGAGAGTCGGACGGAGAGTGACGGGAACTTCTTGCAGTGCCTCTAGATTCATCACAGCCAAGGCTTCTGCTACAGCAATTCGGATGCGCTCTGGCAGTTGAGCGAGTCCAGAGAGCGAGTTTTGCACTAGCTGTTCGATCTGCGATCGCAGGAGGAGCTTCAGGTCGCGCCCTGATAATTCAACGGCATTGAGAGACGATCCTAGCCGATCTTCGGCTTCATCAAGCTGTGCAATTTGATGATTCAGATTGTCGAGTTCAAGCTGAATGTCCCGTTCAATCCAAAGACGGTATGTATTAACAGAGCGGTACAGTTTGAGTAGTCGCTCTCTGCCACGGGATTGGGCAATGAACCGATCCAACGCTTCAGCTAGCTGAATGATACCGCTCTCCTCGTACCGATCCTCCTGAAGAGCAGCAAGAGCTGAGATAGGATACACGGGGGCATCGTGTAGTTGGATGCCAGTTGTCAGTACCGAGCGGGTAAAATCAACAGCTCGAACGACTGCTTCTTGGGGATTCTGTTCTTTTTCAGCCAGATCGACCTTGGTCAGAACGAACAGGAAGCGGTTAACGTACTCTCGCAGCGAACCCAAAAAGATTGTCTCGTCTTCGCCAATTAGGGCGTTAAACTGAGTCAGAAACAGAACGGCATCCATCTGGGGGATAGTGTTGTAGGTGATGGCTTGGTGGATCTCGAAGATTGAGCCTAGACCGGGCGTATCGACGATTTCATACCCCCGCTGGCGGAGAAACTCCGCTGGCAACCACACGTCAACTGCCTCGATTTGTTCAGCTAGCGATTGCTCATCCCGCCGCAGGAGTGCCTCATATTTTTCCCGATCCATTGCGGCATCGCTGGTGTAGCGGGTCAAGTCCGCAGCCAAGTTCTGAGTTTCGGTGTCGATTGATTCCAGCCCAGTGCTATCAAAGTAAGTGACCCGGATGCGATCGACTTCCCCGTATTTCAGGGTTGTACAGGTAGCAGTGTTAGGACGCAGATCTGTGGTTAAAACCTCTCGTTCTAGCAGTACGTTGAGCAGCGTCGTCTTGCCTCGTGTGAATTCACCTGCCACGGCGATGCGGAATGGTTCGTACATGGGTCGGATATCTTCGGAGACGATGGCTTTTAAACTGAATTGATTTAACCCATCGATATTTGGCGAAAGCTGGCTCTTGGGAATTCGACCTTCAATCCAATCATCAACGATGATGGTCAGAGAACGCTGTTCGGCGAGATCGGCGAGTTTATGGAGCAGAATTATTAAATCATCTCGCGACTGGTAGTATTGTATGAGGGATTCGTGTGGCGGTATTTTCGTCATTGATAATTTACAGTCTGCTGTAATGGATTCAACTGATGGACTAGAACGCTGATTTATTAATATTTAACAGTTATTCTATACTAGACTCAGTTATTCTCTAAAACTGCAAAGAGTTCGTTTATGACTACCGTTACCTTTGAAGAAATTGCTCAGTCTCGCTCTGCATTAGCAGATTATCCAGAAGCACTGGATGCCCTCCAAATACTTGAAGACGTTGATGGAAATTTAGAAGATGCGGTTGACGTTACCCTAACTGAAGCTGGAGTTAGCATTACTATTAGGGGTAGGGGTTCAGAGGAATTTATAGAACAGCTAGCTCAGAAATTGCGTCCAGTTATTTGTCAGGAAGAGTTTCTGGCTGTTTTTGTTGATGGGTTGTCTGCTGATTTGTTAGGTATGCTGGTGCCTGCTTTGATGACAGAACTAGCTATGAGTGGGACTTTGCCCGCAGCTTTAGGTCTTTATATAGTGATGTACCTGCTCAAGCGAAATATCAAGCGTTTTTGTGAAGGCAACGATGATGCTGATGACAAAAAGGAAAGTGAGCCTGATGGCGATGCCGATGGCAGTAATTGAGCTGATAATAGCAGCGATCGTTATGGTTCGTCGGCTAACTCTCAATCCTAGAGTCCGATGGTGGTAAAGACAGCCCAATGAGATGGTTCGGCAAAGGGGCAGGAAGGACGATTGTTGATTCCCGTAATATGTGCTTGAACCTTTCTGTTAGCTGCTTTTTCACTTTTTCCAGCGGCAATGAGCGATTGATAGATGTAAGGCTTGAGTTTTTCCAGTTCTTGTTGAGCCTCCTCCCTTTTCAAGGCAACCAGCCACCTTTGGGCTTGATTAAGAGCTTTGGCTGTGTCTCCTAGCTGGAGGTAGGGAAGATTTTTCAGGATTTCATGGAATTTCACCATCAAGAAGGCTGTGGATAGGTCGATCACCACATAGCATAAGGAAACAATTATGCGGGGAATGCCAGCCACCATTGAGCAGCGAGATAAGCCTATTACACCATCTCCAGTGATTTTTCCTTTTCCTGTGTTAGAGGCACTTAGAATCATTAATTCTGCCTGTAGCTTCATGTTGTAGATTTCGTCACCCGTGAGGAATCCATCACCTTTCTCGCTAGGAGCTAGGGCGATCGCTCCTAGTCTAGTCAATTGACTAATGTCTTCTAATAGTACATGAGTAGCTAAATGAATTAGCCTTGCTTGAGTCATTTGCTCTGCGATGTTTACTTTGGTAGCTGCGGCTCCGATGATGGCTTCTGTGTTGAGTAGGGAAGCGATCGCTAGTGCTTCTGCTTCTGAAAGGGGGAGTGGATCTAATTTTTTGGATTGTTTGCCATTCTCTGGTGGCAGTGAAGGCATGAGCGGATTTCCCACGACTAAAGCTTTTAGGGAATCCTGGCGTGTTTTTTGACGCTGATTGGTAACATCGAGAATTTGGATTGAGGGAGCAATTAGAGAGGTATACTTTTCTATTAGGAATTTGCCTTTGGCATCCTGTAGTGCTGAGAAAGGAAGCAGGAACAGCTTTCCTTGGGGAATGAAGATAACAAGTTTGTCTTTGTCAGTGGGGAGTAAATGGACGATCGGTTTTATTAAATATCTGTACAAAGTGCGTAATGGATTGGTAATTTTGCTTTTTCCGCCATCTTCTTGCTTATCTAAGCCTAGATATTGTCGGGCTTGAATAACTAAGTGTGACAGGGATAGATTCAGCTCGCACCACAAGGGTTTGAGGTCAACTAAGTGAAACCTAACTTCGCCGCTAGGATTGATTACCCAAATCAGGAGTTCTGACTCTCGCTCTTCATATTTTCCCTCTGAATCCTTGAGGTAATCTTTCATAATTGAATATTCAACAATTGTGGCATTGTTCAATTGGGCAATTTGTTTAATTTCTTCGATTGTCGGTGTCGGCGCATTGGCTCTAGAGATAGACTCTAAGTTAGAAGATGAACGCTTCACCAGTAAGTCAGCAAAGGCTCTAGCTCTAGACTTTTCAGCAATCAACAAAGTCTCTTCTTGGTAATCTAATGATGAAATTAAAAACTTGGATGAAATTAAAAACTTGATAGCTTTTTGGAAAACAGACTGGGCTTGATCTAAAGCATCAATTTTATCAAAATCTTCAACTAATCTAGTCCGCCAACGTTCAATCCATTCGGTCAGACTCGCTGTCATCTCCAGCGATTGTTTTCTCTTTTCTTTAAACAGCTTTTCGACATCGATTTTGTCGATAAAATTCTTTTCAGATTCAAGTTCAAATGATAAGGTTAAGCGAATCACTGTATCTGTGTAATAAGCTGTAAATAGTTGTTTATCTATAGGAGACAAGTCTTTGTCATTTTCAATAAGCTGCATCATTCTTTCTTCTCTGACATCTAGATCTTGGAGATCTATCTCCGCTCTTTTCCCAACATCTTTTAACTTAGAAAAGATAAATTCTAATTCTTGCAAGGCTTCTTCCTGCTGACTCAAAACTTCCCTTCCTCTGACAAAAAGAGCATTCGTCTCTTCATTTAATTGAATTATCTGGTTTTCAAGATACCGAGGAAGGGATAGCAAAGCAGAGACAGGTTCTTCTTGTTTCTCGGCAATTCTTTTTGCTAATGTATTTAGCCTATTGAGATTATTTTTTGACCTCGCTCTTAAACGATTCAGAGAATCAGCAAAAAATGTTAGAGCTTTGACAAGTTTTGCTTGGCGCTGCTCCGAACTTATCTCTATTTTGGCTCTGGTAAGCTGAAACTCTAGTTCCCGATTGCCGCGTCGGACAGTTATCTTAACCGGAGTTCCTGGTTTTCCTCGAAGGCGCTCAGTAACTTGCTGTTCATCCATACCCTGAGTCGTTTTTCCGTCGATTTTCACGATCGCGTCTTGAGGCACAATTCCGGCTAAATAAGCAGGTTGACCTTCTTCTGTGCTAGAAACAATAAGTTCTTGGGTTGTCTTATCTTGTTCCACGGAGATGCCGACGACTCCTAAACTGCCACTAACCATTTGCTGCCAAACCCTGTAACCATTTTCCATTAATTCAAATTGCTCTGCATGATAGGCTAGTATATTCTCCACAATTTTGAGCGTGAGTCGTCTAAAAAGTCGGCTGGCAGATTCCTCTGGACCTAAAATACGCTGAATTTCCAATCCATCGTCTAAGCTTTTTAGCAATTGGTTGTAGTCTCCAAGTTTAAAGTGACAATCGATGAGGACAGAAAGGCTAGAGCCAACACTAATTAGATTGTCTTCCAGCTCTCGTTCCTTTTCGACACTAGCTATTTCAACTTTTTGAGTTTGTTGCTGTGGCTGTTGCTGTGGCAAATAAAGGCTAATGACTTCATTTAGCAGGAGCGCGGCTTGCTCGTATCTGCCTTGATCGGCAAGTTCTCGACCCAGATATCTCAGTTCTTGTAAATCGAAGGGACTAAAGGTTTCGATAGCAATGCAAGGAGGAAGCTGCCAATATCCTATCAAACTATCACCTTTAGTTAAACTCTCACCTTTAGTTGGGGAGGTACTATCTTCCCTTCCCCAGATTATACCAACTAATTTTCCTCCACCATTAACTGCTCTGAAAAATCCCCTGCCTTTTTCTCCTTTTTGATGAGCTTGCCAAGTAAAATCTAGCCGATTTCCTTGCACAGTTCCTTCAATCGTTCCACCCTTACCTCCGGTATAAGTCCCCCTAACCTGTTGTCCTTTTTGGTGTAGCTTGACTTGCTCAAAAGCACTTTCGCCTGTATCCCATTGTCCATTAAAGCTCAATGCCAGGGACGCTTTTAGTTTCTCTACAGGAGGACTTTTGGGAATTTCCCCTGTTAGCTTCGCCTCATAGGTACTTTGCTCTGCATCAGAAAAATACTCATCTGCACCAGCAGGGAAATGAATTCCAGAAACTTTTATCTCTCCAGAAATGCGGTCTCCTTCAATAGAAAAGGTCAAGGTTCCCTCTTCAATCAAAACTTGCACTGGCAACTCAGGGCTGGATTCGTCTGGTCGCAAAGTATAGAGCACAGCTTCGCTAGGACTGAGTTCTAGGCGAACTTGACCGCTGTTTGCCTGAATTGAAATGTTTGGAGTTTCTCGCCCAGCTTCCTCCGAGCTTAAATAAATCCATCCATTAGTCCCATATAAGTCGGAATTAACCACAAGGTTAACTGACAAAGGATTCCGAAATTTTGAAGGTGGTTCACTAATGAAGAGATCGCCGGAGAGAGGACCAAAAGCTCCCTTATCTGTTTTTCCTTTTAGGGAGATGCTGAATTGACTGGGAATCTTAATCCCTTCAATTTCTTTTTCCAACATAGAAGAATCAATTCCGATAAAATTATCACTAATCTCAGCTTTCTCTTTACCTACAGTATTTTTAGGGCTTGGTACTGGTTCATTTTCCTGAATTGACCTACCTTTGGCAAGAACCTGGGAAATTCTGACAATCCGCTGGGGAGACCGTGAATCAGCACATATAGCGTCTAAAATTGGGTTTTCTTCATTGAGGTGAATGGTCCCATCGATTGAGACAGTTCTAAATTCAGAGATGCGTTCTCCCTGGAATTCAAACTTGCTATCAACTTTTGTATAAGTTCCAGATATAGAAGTATTCGACCCAAACAGGGAAGTGAAAGTGAATTTTTCATCGGGATCAAAGATCCATCTTGCTCCTTTAAATATTGCCCGGATTGTCTCTACTCCAAAGGAAATTCCTCTCAATATTTCCTCAACTTTTGCTTCATTCACACCTGTTAACTCAATCTCAGACATAACCTGCCTCATAATTTCCAAAATTTCATCTTCTCATAGGGATGTTTTACCTGATTTCACCTCAAAACGCTTCGAGGCTTGCCTCAAGCTCGCACAAGCGTAACTGAAAACCTTGCAGTCGGTTGTACTGGCTGCGGTACATTTCGATTTTTGCCATCAGGTCTTCCTCGCTGGCTTCTTTCTCCAGTTCCTCGATCTGGCCGTCGAGCTGACTGAGCCGTGCATTCACGTTACTATTAACCAGATCGCTGATGCGTTCCTGAAGTTGGTTTCCCCAGTCTTGGAAGCTCTCTTTAATGGCATCGCAAACGCCGCTGACGTGCCTACCGCTGTAAGTGTTGTAGCCTTCTACCATCGCTTCATAGGCATTCTTACCCGAGTATTCAACTTTCGCTAACAGTACCTCTCGGACTTTTTGTCTAGCTCTTCGCAGGCGGTCATCTCGGCGAGGTTGGGGCTGTGGCCGCCGACCTCCGAATAGCCCGCCAAAGAAGTTTTTGATCCCGCTTATCACCTGTGCCCCCACGTCAATCACCCCCCCGATCAAGTCAGCCACAATGCCTGTAATGCCAACTGATGCCAGCATTTGGACTATGTCTTCCCCGATGCTGGCGCTGATGAGATTGCTAGCACTGGCGGGGGAATTCAATTGAACCTCGAAGTTGCGCTCAAAGAGTTGCTGCTCGCGGGTGCTTTGAATGTAGCCCAGCATATCTTTGACCTCTCTCTTGACGCGATCGATGAGCCGCTTCATTTCTATTTCAAAGCTGCTTTGATTCTCGCGCAACCAGCCCACGACAGTATCCTTCATCACTGGTTGCAGGTAATCATCTGCATATTTAAGCTGCTGCAAGTTCAAATTATCAATTCGTCCTTCAACGTTTCGGCGAATCTTGCTGGGAAGGGATTCGAGGCCGTGTAAGGCTTGGAAGATAATGTCTTCGATGCGCTTGTCAATAGTAGCCATGAGCTTGTCTCGCTGCTCCTTGATTTGTCGCGCTGCTTGCTGGATTTTTTGGCGATCGCCACGCAGTTCTTTGAGGGACTGACTTTGTGCCTCAATATCTTTTTCAATGTAGAGGAGCATCTGGTCGCAATATCCCCGACCAAAACGAACTGCGTTGGACAGCCGAACAGTACCACTATTTTTGATGAGAAATTGCTGTAGCGAGGGCAAAAACACCTCAAATCCACTCTCATCCCCATTGCCCCGCAGTGCATTCAATGCTGACACGGGATAGAGGTGTTCAACCGTAAGCTTGGCGATATTCTCAATCACATCCCGGGTGTAGTCTACCATTTCCAGTATGTTGTGTTTTTCGATTTGATCTGCTTTCGTCAGGACAAAGAAGATGCTGCCGACCTGTTCTTTAATCAGTTCTATAAACGCCTCTTCCCGTTTACCGATGCCGGGATCTAACTGGATGAGAAAGAGAGTTGCATCTACAGTGGGAATGACACTAAGGGTAACTTTTTTGTGCTCTTTGAAAACCGACCCCAAACCCGGTGTATCAATGATTTCGAGCCTGTTTAAATTAAGAAAATCACTGTAACACCAGACCTCGACTCTATCGATTAATTGGGCAAGTGACTCCTCTTTGCCCTGCATGAGATTGATGTATTTTTGCTCATCTGCACTGCTTCCTCGCCCGTCATGCTGAGCATCCGAACCAACAGCAGCATCACTTGTAAATTCTGCCAGCGATCTGGCTAAATCGTCTGATGAGTTGGTGCTGTATTCCAATGGCTCCTTACCGGATTTAGGCTTGAATGTAACGCGAAACCTTTCGGGCATCCCATGACGCAGCACTGTGCTGGCTGCCGTATTCGGTCGTAAATCCCCCGTAAGCAACGGGTGATTGAGCATGGCATTGATCAGGGTACTTTTGCCCCGACAGAAATGACCCACTACAGCTAAACGGAACAGTGCATCTAAGCTGACTGCTTTTGTTCTGAGAATTTCACCCAAAGGCTTGACACTTTCATCTGAGGGAGAATTCGGATCGTATATATCTAACTCATGAGTTCGCAGCAGTTCACCTCGTTCCTCGGCAACTATAGCAACGCCCTTTAGTAAATCTTGAATTTCCGCTTTCCATTGCTTGTAATCTATCGGATTCATCATTTCTGTTAGCATTTGTCTACTCCAGAAGATTGTTCTTCATTGGAACTATCCATGTTTTGAATGATAGTCCTCAGATCGTTGAGTTGAGCGCCAATTCTCTCTAATTTTTCTCCGTGTTCAGAGTACATTTTTAGTCGTTGTTCTCGATCGAACTTATCCGTTTCTTTCTCATGGATCTGATTTTCAATCTGGGTTAGCTGATTACTAGTCAGATTAGAAACGAAATTGTTGATTTCGGTCTTGAGATTACTGCCCCAATCGTTGAAGTGTTTCTGTAGCTTTTCCCGCAGTCCAGCACAATCGTTCCCGTCCGGATCTTTATATCCCTCGACTATAGCCTCAAAAATAGTGACACTGTTGCCTGGGATGGGATTTTTCAATTGTTTCTTGATATCTTGGCGGATACGTCCCTCATCGTTGATTATGTCGCTGATAATTGGAATTAAGGGGATGAGGAGGACAAGAGTGAGTGGCACAACTACGCTTGCACTTGTCAAAAAATACAAAATTGATGCAGTACCCCATCCCGCTGCGAGGGTTCCAGCCGCTTTGGCAGCAGTTCCAAGCACTAGGCGGGCACCCCGTCCACTTTCGATAGGTGACAGACTAGGTATGCTCGTACTTGAAGACTCCGTACTAGATGCGGGTGATTGCATGGAATCATCAACGATTTTGACGAATCGCTTGAGCTCACTCTCCACTAGATTCTGCAGCAAATCTGCTTGTGTCCCAAAACTCTTATCTTTGGCACTGACCCACTTTTCAACGGTGTCGTTAATGATAGTTTGGAGTTTAATGTCTACTTTCTTAAGGGACTCTTTATTGAAGTCTTCTAAGGCATCATTCACCGCTTTCTCAATGCGAATAGGTAGTTCCTCGATCCCGTCTAAAGCACTGGCTGTCATATCCTGCATGCTCTTGTCTACTTTTTTGATAAGGGTTTCCCGACCCCTCTCGATTTCACTCTGGGTATCCTCGAGCCTTTTCAATTCAGCCCTTAGTGTCTCTACGTTGTCGTCAATGCGCTGTACATCGAGCTGAGTGTTTTTGATGAGCTCTTCACAATTCGTTCGCGCGACATCGAGCGGCACCTGAAGACGCGCTACTCCACTGGAACTAACCAGGAAGGACTCCAACCCATCGAGAAAAGAGTCAAAGCCACTTTCGTTTGTCTTCTTTTGAAACTGGTATTTTGCTGATACTCCATAAAAACGATCTACTGAAATGCCAGCGCTCTTCTGCTGAATAATATTGCGGCAGTATTTCAATTGTCGTTGCCATTCCGAAAGTGACATACGGTCAATCTTCGTCATGACGAACAACAATTGGCTGATGTGCTGTCGAATGAATGCAAGCACATCTATATCTTCAGCTCCGAGACCAGGATCGCAGGGAAATAAGAATAGTGTGGCATCAACTTCTGGAATTATACTAAAAGTTACCTTTTTATGCTCTGGATATACGGAACCAAGCCCCGGCGTATCAACAATCTCTGTCTCCTCGCGATGGAGAAAATCGGCATTGCACCAAATTTCAACTTCCTTAACTTGTGCAGCAACCGAACTTTTACCGTTCAGTAAAGCATGGGCATCATCACTCGTAAATTTTTCAATTTTCTCAGCTAGACGCTCTGTCTCCCTAAATGAACTCTTTGAACCGTCGGTGTAGGTCACGCGGAAAGCATCCTTATCACCATAACGTAGAACAGTTTTAGCCGCCGTTCTAGGATGAATGTCTGTAGATAAAAGTTTACGCCCTACCAAAGTATTAATCAGGGTACTCTTGCCACTATTGAATTCCCCGACGACCGCCACACGGAAAGCCTCCTTAGCCAAGACGTTACGAGAGCGCTCATTGAGCATTTCCGCCAGCGGCCGGTGAAAATCGCCGCTAACATCAGCAATTTTGGCGGCAGCACTCTGGTTATCAACAATCAGATCGCCACGCTTTTCTGCGATCTCGGCAAGCTGCTTGAGAATGATGCCAAGGTTATTGCGTACACGCCGAAAATTTTCAATCGAGGCATGACTTTCTGACATAATCTATTCCTCCTTGAATCTTCTAATTAATCATCCCTTTGAGTTCATCAGTAATGCTGACAAGTTCCTCATGCATGGCGTTATAGTTTTGGTTGGATAATGCAGGTGATGAGGGTTGTGCGCTGGCGATCGCTTCACTAAAGGCTCGTTCGACTAAGGCGGAGAGGCGGTCTGTGTTGTGACGCACATTGCGTTGGAATTGCGGCATTACTGCACTGGTAAGGTCGGGAAGTTGTACCTCATGCTTACTAGGTGTTGACAGATTATCAGAAAGCAGCCAAGCCAATAGATAAACCATCCCTCCCGCCACCAGGGAGTTGGGTAAATTTCTCGTGATGGCTAGCACGACCATTGTTGTTGCTCCTCCTGCGCCGAAACTGATGAGATATCTGACTTCTTTGGGGAAAGGCTTCGTGGCAGAAGGAACATTTAGCTCTCGAAAAGCATTGACGCTAATTTCATCTAGTTCCACGTTCAAAGTATAAGCTTTGTCAACTGCATAGTTAGTATCGTCTAAAATACTCTGAAAGTGACGCTCTAAGCGCTCCTGCACCCGCCGACATTCCCGATTCAACCACCTTTCCAGGCTGTATTTGATGGATTGAGGCTCTTTGTGCCTGGCACGAATGTCGCTTTCGAGTTGGAATGTTTCGGCTTCCAGGCTATTACGAACCGTCTGAAGAATATCGCGTTCCTGGTCATCAATGACTTCCTCAATCAACTGCTTTGTTCGCTGTAGTTCAGCAATCTTCTTGGCGCTGCTATCATCGGTTGAAGTTGTCCCTCTGCTAAATCGCTTAGTCTGCAGTGCTGAAAGCAAGTTCTCGGCAACATTGAGCAACTGAGCAGCTTGAGTGCTGATCGTCTTGGTGTCATCATCGCTCGTCTTGGTGGAGACTTGAACTAGGGTAGCTAGTTTTGCTTTAAACTCAGGCCAGGCATAGCTTTCAGCATCATTGAAGACTGCTTCTATAGATATTTTGAACACATCCACCTGTACATCTAAGGCTAGAGCATCAATCTGCTCGAATATCCGATTCACAAGAGCTGGGCGCATCTCTGGGTCAACCAGATCGATTTTATTGGCAACAACAATGAGATGCTGAATGTTTATTGGTAAAGACTTGAGAAACTCAATCTCCTGAGGACTTAAATCCAAGTTGGCATCAACTACTAGAATTACACTACTAACTCGATCGAGAATTGACTGAGTTCGGACACCAAAATCAACCATGCCAATACTCGGAGTCTCGATCAACTGTAGTCCCTCTGGAAAATTAGGGAAGGGTGCCTGGATTTCAAGAAAATCAAGTTCGGAACCCCATGTTTCTAACTGAGCTTTATCAATAGCTGTTGTTTCTTCTACATCTTCGGTAACTCCCCCTGAAAAATGCACTTTGATAAACAGCGGTCTCCCGTTCGTCACTGATATGTGGTAACTATTCAATAAGGCAAGATTAGTAGGAATATCAACAGGCAGTAGATTCCTCGTGAGGACTGCATTGATAAGAGAAGACTTCCCACACCTTAATATTCCGCACACAGCCACTGCATTCTGGCGCAAGTTGACAGGCGCTACTGTAGTTTCTAGGAACTCGACGGGCTGTTCGAGTTTTGCGGCGATAGGGAGTAAACGATTCTGGATAGACAATAATTGTTGTGAGGACATATTCAACCTTTCCCTCCGTGTCAAGTTAAAATACTTAAAGGCTAGCTGTCGCTCTACTTTCAAGGCTGCTGTGTATGTGACTCGGCGACTGACTCCCTCTCCTACTCCCCACACTAAAACTTGTTAGAACTCAGCGCTAGTCTTTACACTATATATTATCTCTCTTTCACAGTTAACTTTCTAGGTTATGTAAAGAAAAATTTTGTTAAGAATTTCTTAAAAAAATAGGTCTAACGAAGAATTTAAGTGTCCGATTTTTGACACGGAGTGTCAGCCGATAGATTAAGTCAACTACCCCCTAAAGCTTGCTTAAAGTCAGTAGAAAAGTTATGTGGGGGTACGCCAACCATCAGTGCGGAATCATCCCTGATGTGGATTTCTACATCCCGTTGACGTTCTGTAAACAAACTTGCTTCTGGTAAATGTCGTGGGGTAAGGAAGTGAACAACCTGATTAGAGGAACCCCGCCAGCCTTTGTTATCATTCAGTTCCGGAATATATTGCCCGTCGATGAGAACATCTATAAGAGCAAGAACTCGATGGATGGCTGGTTCTGACTTGGTTTGCAGCTGTTCAATAGTGAATCCGGTAAAGCAGATAATAGAGAGATCGCGGTGTTGGCGCAGATAGGTAAACAGTTCGCTTAAGGCAGTTGCTTGTAGCATTGGCTCTCCACCAGAGACGGTCAATCCCTCAGTCCCAGGAACCGAGAGGATATAATCCGCCAGTTTCTGGGGCTCGACTAAGGTCGCTGGCTTTCGGGGAATCCAATCTGGTGAGATGCAACCAGGACAGTTAAAGCAGCATCCTTGTACCCAAATGACAAAGCGTTGACCAGGACCGAGGGTGCGGGTCGCAGGGCAGATTTCAGCAAGATTGAGCGAAGTCATGGTTAGAAAGTATAAGGGGGGTCAGGTTTTTGATGGTGTTGCTCGTGCTGGCGTTGAGCAGCGGTCAGTTCTCGTTCTAGTTCGCCTAGACTTTCCTGGATATTCTGAGTCAGAGCCTCTACCTTTTGTCGATCGACTGGCAATAAATCAACCAACTCCCGATCAGATTGAAATTGAGCATTTAGTTGAGTTTTAATCTCTTCGATCTGAGTTTGGTAATAACTATTCACTGGTTGCATGACTTCCTGTAACCCTAGTTTCAGGTCAGCTACCTGAGTTGAAAGAGACTGTCTCAGACGTTCTAGGTCAATCGCTTTCAGGTCGGCTTGTATCTGTTGGAGAGCTTTTTCTTTCTCCTTGAGAACCGATAATTCTTCGGCTTCTTGTCGCAACTGCTGTTCTTGTTGGAGGAGAGGGGTTAATTCTTCAAAGAGTCGAGATTTTTCCTGGGCAAGTTGGCTAAATTTCTGGATGCGAGCCTCAATTTTCTGCTTTAATAAGGGGGGAACTGGTAGCGTTCCTAAAGAAGACTGCCAACGGTTAAGCAAATCTAGTTGGTTTTGGAGGGTTTGACTCAGGGCGATCGCCCAAGCATCTAGGGTGTCTGGATCGCTCTGAGCAAGTTGTTGGAGACTTTCGGGAGAATAGAGAGACTCCCAAAGCCGAATCCCTGCTTCTACCAGTTGGAACGGCAGTTCAACAGTTTCAAACTCAAGCAGATTTTGAGCTTGCAGGATTTGATGCATTCGCTGCTGAAGTTGGGCTAGAGTCTGGGATAGATGGGAAGGCATAATTAAGCAATTCAAACTTCAAAATTAGAGACAGAATCAGAATCGGCTTCTTCAGGCAAGACAAAACCTGAAAACAGTTTGGAAATAATATTTCCTAGTTCGTATTCTACACGCTCATTGCTGTGGATTTCCTCAATGACTAAGTAGGCGACTTGGGAAGGATTTACCCACATTCCCACTTTATATTCAGCCGAGGAAGAGTAATTCGGTAATTTAATGAGTTCCTGAAGCTGTTTCCGGTAGCGTTTGCCTTTCGATTGAGGCTCTATCCACAGCACAAG
>JAAUYA010410394.1_pt1 | contig 28565 bp, 26 predicted proteins | sample 7278161 | NCBI WGS metagenome assembly JAAUYA01 (sample SAMN14350120, study PRJNA611818) | marine sediment metagenome | isolation source: surface marine sediment (3m) | place: French Polynesia: Moorea | collected 2018-08
GATACACCATACTGTTTTTTTTTCGCCATGTTAGAGACTTCCCTGCAACTACCCGTCACGGTAATTACAGGCTTTCTCGGTAGCGGGAAAACCACCTTAGTCAATCAAATCGGACATTCACATGAATAAACTCAATTTCTTATCCAAATTGGCGCTCGCTGGTGTTGCTAGTGTTGCTGCTCTTACATTTCCTATAAAGGCAGAAGCATCAAGTTTTATCATTGATGACTTTAATCGAGCTCCTGACAGTCCCACCATTCCCAGTGCTGGGCCTCCTGCAGTAGACAGTACAGCTAATGGCGAAGGGGTATCAAGCCCCTCTACAATTGATCTAGGTAATACTGTCATGAATATTCTTGGCGGTGGTGATTGGTCTCGAGAATTCTATGCAGATCTATTATCTGGTGACGAAATACAAACATTCATTTGCTATGGTTGTCAGGAAGGCCATGCCCTCTCAACTACAGAGTCTTCTAATGGTATCTTTGAATGGAGATACGATGGTAATGGTAGTACTTTAGACGCTTCAGAATTTGACTACTTCATGATTGATTATCTTGATCTAGCTGGACAACCAATTGAACCTGGTGGAGTTGTCGAACTTTACTTTGACAATGAACTTGCTGCTCAGAGTGACCCACTTCCAGGAGAAGAGCAGCCCTCTCTTATGTTACCTTTGCTAATTTCTGATAACAGCGTAAGCAATGTAACTATCCGAATCGATGGTGTTGAGGGATTAAATGCTAGCCCTGATAACGCTAAGCTAGTAACAACACCTGAACCTGGGACTATTCTTGGACTGCTTGCAGTTGGTGGTTTAGGCTTAGGACTAAAGAGAAAAAACAAGGTTAAAAAATCTTCCTAAATCATAATGAAATTAATCAATATTCAAACACTGCTAGGAAAACTGGCAGTGTTTGAATATTGAGGTATTGAGAATTCTCCTTCTCAATAGTAGTACTAAAGTAACTATAGCAATCCTAAATAGGTTGTAGCCAAAAACGTTCCTGTACCTCTGACTGTGACTAGAAGACTTTGCTACTCAAGGGCCTAATACTGCCAGGGCATCGACCCGCGTTACTCCCCAACGGAAATGCTTTGATACTCATAGTTAAAGATAAATGTTCTCTGTTTATATACTCACCTATAACGAAGAGATAGATATTGCTGCTTGTATTGAATCTGCTCTAATGTCAGACGATCTTATTTTAGTTGACTCTTTTAGTACAGATCGCACAGTAGAAATTGCTTCCAATTATCCCATCCGTATCTTTCAGCATAAATTTGAGACTCATGGAAAACAACGCAACTGGATGTTAGAAAATATTGAGACTAAGCATGAATGGGTTTATTTTCTCGAAGCAGATGAGAGAATGACGACTGAGTTAGGCCAAGAATGTCTAGAAGCCATCAAAAATGAGAATTTAGTGGGTTATTATGTGGCAGAAAGAATGATATTTATGGGAAAATGGATTCGTTATAGTAGCCAATATCCTCGCCATCAAATGCGATTATTTAAAAAGGACAAAGTGCATTTTACTGATTATGGTCACACCGAAAGAGAAGTTTGTCACGGAGCTACAGGTTATCTGAAAAATACTTATCCTCACTATACTTGTAGTAAAGGGTTAACTCGTTGGCTCGAAAAACATAACCGTTATTCTAGTGATGAAGCAGCAGAAACTCTGCGTCAATTACAACAAGGTAAAGTTAATTGGTGGGATTTATTTTTTGGCGACACAGAAGTTAAAAAAAGACGTGCCTTGAAAGATTTATCTTTGCGTATGCCCTTTCGCCCTCTAGTACGTTGGTTTTATATGTACTTGATTTTGGGAGGGATTCTAGATGGACGAGCTGGTTTTGCCTGGTGTACTTTACAAGCTTTTTATGAATATTTGATTTTACTAAAAGTAGAGGAATTGAAACAAAGGGAGTAGGAAAATTATTCCTACTATTTTTAGTAAAAGCCTGCCATTTGTCCTTGAAAGTTTTGTAAGTAAATATGCTTGTTTTGACGGCATGGCATACTACATACTAATGTTTTCATTTCCTAAACTACCAGTCTGCTGTTTCAAGTATCAAGAAGCCGGCGTCAAATTAAAGGAAAAGCTTGCCATTGCGGCAAACTTTTCCTTTAAGTCACACAGGCAGAAAGCCAGTCTGGTTCTGGGTTCGGCAACCTTATGCTTAAAAAAACGGCAATCTTTTGGTTAAAGTCACACATGTGGTTATTTTATGATGGAATTTTTGGTCATTTTATGCCGGAAGTCACAGTTAGCGAGATCTGTTCGCATCGCGAACTTTTTTGTTTCGTTTGAGTTGGCGGGAGCGCAAGCGCTGCTGCAAGCAGTACGCAATTGAGTCAAGCTGATCGATCATCTAAACCCCAGTTCTGACCATCCTACAGAATTTTTGGTGAAAGCCGATTCATTCGTTAAGAAATATTTCGCCACCAGTATCACTTTTGGTAAAGATACTTGCAGCGAGGATGGAGACTTTTAACAGTGCTAGCCGCGCTTGGTAAGCTTCTTCCGAACTCAGTTGCCAGTTGGCTAGGGCGGTTTGGGCGGCTGAGGGTTGAAATTGGAATTGTTGGTCGATTTTTAAGTGATTTTCTGCTTTCATTGAACTCAGACATTGAAACACGGATGCAGTCAATCGATTTTGGATTTTGGATTTTGGAAAAACGATTTTAGATTAGAGGATACTCCCCAAATACCTATGCCACTAATTATTCTCTTATGGAGAGGGGTTAAACCGTTTCATCATCGATTGAGCCCGTTTCCGATTGGCAATTTCCAGGCGATAGTCGGCTCTTTTTTTGGCTTCACTCAGGATCTGCTGCCATGCTTCTACATCTGCTTGATAATATTGAAACAGTGCTTCAATGAAGACCTCTCGACTAATACCATTGTCTTTACAGAGTTGAGAAAGGCGATCGCTAATGCCGATTTCTAATCTTAAAGTACTCTGTTTAGTTTTGAGGTAATTTTCCCCTTTTCCCGAAGTCGAGATATCTAGACTACTAGATATCTGCATGGCAAGAGCAGACTGAGATTCTCCTTCGGCAGCTGAACTTCTCCTTTCCAGCTGCTCGGAGTCTTCCTTGTCTAGGTATCTAGGTATCGAGATATCTAGACTACTAGAAGTCAAAGAAGCATCTCTAGTTTTGACAGTGGGACGTTGGCGGTTTTTCAACCGTTCAAGGGCATCATTGCTCATGGGTAAGGGCCTCGATAATTTTTTCAAAGGGATACTGCAAGTCTGGATATTTTAGTTGCGATAAGAGTTTTCCATTACGAATCGCACGTTTAAACTGTTCTGACTCTAGAATGGAGGGGAAAATAGCTGTTTCTCCAGCAAAATCTTTCATGGCCGCTATATTTTCTTTACTTTCTTTGGTTTGGGTCCTGCCTACCCACCTATCCCGAAAAGGAATAATCCCTAAAACTTTACCCGTAAATGCCATTAGACTCGCTTGTTCTTGGAGAAATTCTAAAGTATCAATCAGGGAATTAACTCCTTTAGTGGCAGCTTCCACCGGAATCAGAATGTAATCCGATGCCCCCACCGCAGACAGACAAATTTGGGAACGGGAGGGCTGGACATCAATTAAAACATAATCAAATAGGTCTAATACAGCTTTCAGGCGCAGTTTAAGAATGAATGCCCCCGTGCCACTGCTGCTGAGATATTCTCCTACTTTAAAGAGACTTTGGTCGGCGGGAATGAGAAATAGATTCTCATGTTCAGTGGGATAAATTCCATCTTCAGTTTTGACTGTCCCAGTTAGGACTTCTAGAAGTGTGGGCTGATTTGAGGCAACTTCATGACTCAGATAAAAAGTTAAGTTGGCTTGGGGGTCACAATCAATGGCCAATACTTTTTTCCCCTGAGATGCTAGTAACAGGGAGAGAAAAAAAGAGGTGGTTGTCTTACCTTGACCACCAGAAAGAGAAACACAGGCGCAAGTGTCCATGAGTCTTTCGGAGCTGAATATGATTCACTATAGGTTTATATAAGATACTCTAACACATATCACGATATCTAGCTATCGAGAATACTTGAAGTTTAGATATCTAGACATCTAGCTATCTAAACTGTTGAGGAGGTCAGTCTAACGACTGTTTTGGAGTGAACAATCAAACACAACTCCGAAACCCAAATGACCACAACACCTTTAAAGCATCGCCTCAACGCCATTGAGCAAGAGATTAACCACCTCGAGAATCTCCTGGAAAATAAACAAGCCACAGCCAGCCAAATCCAGGAGCTATTCGGTCAAGCCTCCACCGTCCTTGATAGCCTCTCCGATGCGATAGCGGCTCTGCCACCAAAGTTGGTCAGTCCTCTTAAGGACGAAGTAGAGCGGCTTTTCGACACCATCCCCATCCCACCGCCATCAGTCCCGTTCAAGCGTCCTCATAGCGAAAGTCTCTGGGAGGCTGCCCAGCACATCCTCTCTCTTTTGGAGCCAGAAGAGCCCATAAGCGCGAAGCAACTGCAAATCCTGATGACAGAGATCTTTGGTGGCTCGGACGCTGAAGGATTCTGGCAGTGGAAGGATGCCTATGAAGCTCTGGAAATAGCAAGTGTGCTGTATCTTCGCCGGCAGCCACCCCTCTCTCTTGAGGAGATCCTGAGCCTCGAACAGCGCTATCCCACCCATACCAGACGCACCGAAGAAAGCCTCGCCTTCCAGCAATTCTCCACCCCTCTGCCCTTGGGATTTATTGCGGCGCAAGCAGCCGGGCTTACCAAAGAAGACACGGTGCTGGAATCCTCGGCTGGCAATGGACTCCTAGCCATCTGGGCCGAGAAAGCCGGAGCCCTTCTAATTCTCAACGAACTGGCCCAATCAAGGCGCACTGCTCTTGCCCAACTATTCCCGAACCTTCCACTCTTCGCACATAACGGCGAACAGATTCATGATTATCTGCCGCAAGATTCCCAGCCGACAGTCGCCCTTCTCAATCCGCCGTTTTCTGCCTCCGTGAACATGGTCAAACGCCATGCCGAAGCTACCTTCCATCACTTATATTCTGCCCTGCAACGGCTGCCCGACCGAGGAAGGCTAGTAGCCCTCACCGCCAACTGGTTTGCGCCCCATAACCCCAAATGGAAAGAGGCTTTTGCCAAACTCGAACAGCTCGGACAAGTCGTCTTTAGCGTCGGCATTGACGGAAAACTGTACTACAAACAAGGCACCACCACCTATACCCGCCTGACGGTTATTGATAAGGGCGTTCAAGATTTACCTTCTTTCATTACAATCCCCTGCTGTGATGATGCCCACGAATTGCTAAAGCTCGTGCGGGAGAACGTTCCGCCCCGCAGGCAGAATGGTGGGGTTACTTCCGTGGTGCCGCCAGCACGTCCCACACCCGTCAAAGTTACCAGGGGGAAACCATCCACCAAAACAGCACAATCCACACCACTAGTCTGTCAGGAAACCACCCCAGAAGTTAACTGGCAACAGGTGGGTAAACTAACATACGCCAAAGGCACCACTCAAACCGAAGCCCTCTCCGATGCCCTCTATCAAGCCTACAGGCCGCAAAGTATTGTCATTGAAAGCGCACAAGACCATCCCACCCCCTTAGTCCAAAGTGCAGCCATGGCCTCTGTCGTGCCGCCAGTGCCCTCTTATCAGCCCACCTTGCCCGCAGAACTGGTCAGAGACGGCATTCTCTCCGCTCCCCAACTAGAGAGCGTCATCTATGCCGGTGAAGCTCATAACCAATTCCTCTCTGGCTATTTTCTCGTAGATGATACCCTAGAGAAAGTCAAAGCTGCATCACCGGATGCCGAGGGTGCAGTCCACTTCCGCCGTGGTTGGCTCTTAGGGGATGGTACCGGCGCCGGCAAAGGCCGACAAGCAGCCGGGATCATCCTCGATAATTGGCTGCAAGGGCGGACCAAAGCTCTCTGGGTATCCAAATCCGATAAACTGATTGAAGATGCCAGAAGAGACTGGACTGCCCTCGGCGGCGACCAAAGCCAAATTATCCCCTTGCAGAAATTCCGCCAGGGGCAGCCCCTCGAACTCCCACAAGGCATCCTCTTTGCCACCTACGCCCTCTTACGGGTTAAAGGCAAACAAGGGAAAATCTCCCGCGTGGAACAACTCATCAACTGGCTTGGCACCGACTTTGATGGCGTGATAATCTTTGATGAATGCCACGCCATGGGTTCAGCCCTTGCCTCCGTTGGCAGTCGCGGTGTCACCAAACCCTCCCAGCAAGGATTAGCTGGCCTCAGACTGCAATATGGGCTGCCTGCCGCCAGAGTGGTGTATGTCTCTGCCACCGGCGCTACCAAAGTCTCCAACCTCGCCTACGCCACCCGCCTGGGCTTATGGCAGTCGGCTGACTTTCCCTTTGCCAGCCCTATGGATTTTATCGGCAGCGTCGAACAAGGCGGGCTGGCGGCCATGGAAGTGGTCTGCCGCGACCTCAAATCCCTCGGGCTCTACGCCTCCCGCTCCTTAAGCTACCAAGGGGTAGAATATGATATCTTGGAGCATCAATTAACACCGGAACAGATTAAAATTTATGATGCCTATGCCGAAGCCTACAAAGTCATTCACCAGAATCTCAATCAAGCTCTAGAGGCCACCAATATTGTCTCCATGGGGGGCACAACCCGCAACTCCCAGGCAAAATCGGCGGCGCGTTCGGCCTTTGAAAGCGCCAAACAGCGGTTCTTCAATCACCTGCTCACGGCCATGAAAATGCCGACCCTGCTGAGGGCGATGGAAACAGATTTGGAAGCTGGTAACGCCGTGATCATCCAGATTGTCTCCACCAATGAAGCCCTGCTCGACCGCCGCTTAGCTGAGATTCCCACCAGCGAATGGGATGACATCAACGTGGATATAACCCCACGGGAGTACATCTTTGACTACCTCCACCACGCCTTCCCGGTACAGCTCCATGAAGTCTACACCGACGAAGAGGGCCATGAATTCAGCCGCCCCGCCGTTGATGAGGACGGCAACCCGATTCTCAGCCAATCAGCCCTGCAAAAGCGGGAGGAGATGATAGAATCTCTCGCCCTCCTGCCGCCCATTCCAGGAGCCCTCGACCAAATCATCCACTACTTCGGTTATGAAAACGTCGCCGAAGTCACCGGGCGTAGCAAGCGCATTGTCCGCCACACCAAAGATGGCCGGGATGCGCTCAAAGTCGTCACCCGCCCCGCGAGTGCCAACCTCGCCGAAGTCAGGGCGTTTATGGATGACCGCAAACAGATTCTCATCTTCTCAGAAGCGGGCGGCACTGGTGCCAGCTATCATGCGGCCCTCACTGCCAAGAATCAGCGCCAGAGAGTTCACTACATGTTGGAAGCAGGCTGGCGGGCCGATAGTGCCCTTCAGGGTTTGGGACGCTCCCACCGCAGCCACCAGAAACAGCCGCCCCTGTTTCGCCCCGTCACCACCAATGTCAAGGGCGAGAAGCGGTTCCTCTCCACCATTGCCCGGCGATTGGACTCCCTGGGCGCACTCACCAAAGGACAGCGAGAGACTGGTTCTATTGGCATCTTCCGCGAAGAAGATAACCTGGAGTCCCTCTATGCCAGGACAGCCCTCAATCAGCTCTACTATGCTCTCTATCAAGGTCAACTGCCCTGCTGCACCCTGGAGGAGTTTGAGCAGATGACGGGGTTAGAACTGCGTTCCCGAGAGCATGGCAGCCTCAAACAACAATTACCGCCCATGAGCCAGTTCTTAAACCGACTCCTCGCCCTGCCCGTCGCCCTACAAAACGAGCTGTTTGATGCCTTTGAGCTGCGCCTCGCCCATCAAATCGAAACCGCCAGAGCCGCTGGCACCTATGAAGTGGGCGTGGAAACCTTGAAAGCGGCAAGCCTGCAGATTATCGACAGCCAGGTTATCTATACCCATGCTACCGGGGCAGAAACCCGCTGCTATCAGATTGCCCGCCAGGACCAAACCGAGATTCTCAGCCTGGAGCAAGCCTTAGCTCTCGCCCATCAGCATCAGGGGCGGCTGCTGCACAATCAGCGCTCCGGAAGGGTTGCTGTGGAAATTCCCACCAACAGCGTTTTGGAAGAAGATGGTTCAGTCAGTCCGCGGGTCAATCTCATGCGCCCGCAGGGCAATGAGAAAGTCCGTCAATCCCAGATGGACACTTCTCACTGGCGGGTTATTAATGAATCTGACTTGAGCCGCCTCTGGCAGGAAGAAATCGCCCAGATTCCGCCGTACACTGACTCCACCTTCTATCTGGTCACCGGACTGCTGCTGCCCATCTGGAACCGGATCGACACCGGCAATATGCGGGTGTGGCGGCTGCGTACCGATGACGGGCAAAATCTCCTGGGCAGAGTGATTCAGCCAGAACACATCGGTCACCTGTATGGCAATCTGGGCATCTCGGCCCCAAAACTATCCCCCGAAGATGTCTATCAAGCGGTCTCTGAACACAAACAGGCAATCAATCTGGGACGCTGGGAGCTGCGGTCATCACAAGTCAGCGGCCATCGTCGCCTGGAAGTGGTCGGCTTTAATGGCAAAGCAGAAGCTGAACTCCTAAAAGCCTATGGTTGCTTTAGCGAAATCATTCAATGGCGACTGCGGTTGTTTGTTCCGGCCAATGAGCATGCGATTCCTGTGATTGAAAAGCTGATGCAAGCAGCGTAGGAAGAGCGGGGGATGAGGTGTTTTCTTTCCCTTTTCCCCTTCCCCTTCCCTCCCTCTGGACAAGCTAACGCTTGTTTCATGGTGCAGGATGAGCAGCTATCGTCAAATGGCGGCCATTCCTACATCAAAACTCTATCACTCACATTCAAGGAGACTAAACCCATGTTAGATATCTTTGCTGACTATCTCAATTCCCTACAAACCGAAATTGCCCAATATGAAGAGAAACTTCAGCAAAAGAAACGGGAAGCCGAACGCCTCAATAGCCTACAATCCCAAGTAGAGCAGGCTTTAGAGACGCTCTTAACGGTGGGAAACGCCATCAGGGGCGTCGATGAGCAAGCCATGATAATGCTTCAAGAAGCAGCTCTGTCTCTGTTTGAACCAACCCTGTCAGAGATAGAGGATGCCCCTATCAAAACCTCGTCTCAAGAAGAATCAGAACCGCTGCTAGCAGAAAATCAGAGCAACGGCGACATAGAACAGAACCTTTCCGCGCCAGTCGTGTCTGAACCACAATCGCAGACAGTAGTGCCTAAGAAAACGCCTCAAAAGGGTTTTCGACGCAAACAGAGAGTTAAAGTTATCAGCGCACAAGTAAAAGAACTTGCCGGTCAAATCGGCGAAATCGTCAGCATGGACAACGACGATAGTTCCTACGTCCAGTTTGAAAATGGCATCACTAAGTTCTTCTGGAATAACCAGCTGCAACCGACCTGAAGCCAATGGAGCTGCCGCCAGCTAAGGGGATTCTTACTTACATCGAAAAGTTTTCCTGCGTTCATTAGACCCGCATTCGCTACTTGAAGGATAGAGAGATGCTCCCCACGAAAAATATCTCTCAATACACCACAATTTAATTGGAGAAAAAACCATGACTTTTCTTAATGATTTATTATTAGCTTCAATCTTATTTATCGTTTATTTCAGTTTTGCCATCATCCTATTTGATAGCTGTTTGACCAATTCTGATAAACAAGAAACAACTCAACAACCACAATTAACCTTGCCAGATTTAGCTTTAGCTTTTGCTGATGTTGATGAACAAACTGATTTACCAGAGCCAGAGCCACAACCTGAACCACCACAATCCCAACCTGAAGAAACAAAAATCGCTACTCAAAAGGAAGCAACTGAAAATTCCCCACAAAAATTAAGCTTATTCGTCAAAAATCTCAAACAAGCTCAACTTCGTAAGTTATGCCGACCTCTGGGCATTCAGCAAAAACGCAATGGCGTTAACCTTTCGACACAACTTTTGCGTGCTGAGGTCTTGCGAAAAGTACACCAAGAGCCCCAAACTGTTATGGCAGTAATCAGCGCTCGCCTGGGAAGAGAAATTTCTGCCTCTGTTCAAGAAATTGTCGCTTAAGCATAACTATAGCTCGGGAATGACTTTATTTCTGAGCTATAGTTATTTTTTGATTGGTCGCTCAGGGACTGAGTTGCCCTGTGGAAACAGTTGGCTCAGGTCTTGGATAGTTTCAGGTGGAATTGACCCACCTACAGGGGAGCAGTAGTACAGATTCATCACTGCTTGAAAAGCCCATTCCTCTGGGGAGATGTCGACGAAGGGAATCCGCAGAGTATCAGCTCTGTCAGTGGCACAAGCTTGTCTAATGTGTTCAGAATCGAGTTCGGCCCGCTTAGGAGTTTGTGCCTGAAGAGAACCACCAAACCCAGAACTGATTAATGCTACAGCCACGAGGGCGAATATTTGTTTCATAGAACCTCACCTTCCCGGAAGCTAAGTTAGGTTAAAAAGCACCAAAGTAAGTGCTCTACTTATATTTTAAAGTGAGTTCGGATTAATCAGACTTTTCTCTCGAATCGGCCACCGATACAGCCCCAGAACTACAAGCAAGTCTGTTCGAGAATCTCGCCACCAAGATTAGCAAAAAAAGAAATTGATGACTCTTATCCTTAATCGACTGGTTAGGGATAAGAGCGGCATAAGATGCTCTCGCATCCCTTTGCAAAGAAAAGAATTTTTTTTAGCCAAAACTATGATAGCCGAATTCCAAAATAACAACCACCAAGAGCCCCAAGCTCCCCAATTATTTCCGATTAAGAAATGCCTTCGGCTCTGGGGACATTTCACTACAGAACAAATCCACCTAATCGCCAAAATCTTGTCTTGGGATATGCAAATGCCTATTGCTCCCCAAGATTTAGAATATGTAGTTCAAGTAGAGCAATTTTTCCGCTTCTACTTGAAGAATCAAGGTTGCATTCCCATTCATGCCGAAAGTTTCCAAACCATAAAAGACCAGATTCTCGCCGAAGCCCAATTAAATGCCAAAGAGATTGAGCTACAACAGGCTCATGAGAAAATTTCTCCTTCAGCTGAAAAACTTAACTGTTCGGTTTATTCCTTACCAGTAAACAAAACCATCTGGTATCAGTACAAATACGATTCTCCTTTCAACCACCAAAGAATAGCCTTAGAACGCCTTGCTGTTTGCAATGCTATTTCTCATGAGTTGATGGTGGATATGTGCCAGCGAAATAATTGGTCTGTCACTTGTGATGAGCTAGGGTGGACTGTGGAAGGTATCGCCGTATCGACTTGGAACAGGCACCTTGAAGAATATATTCAGCAACGACTTGAGCAGAAAAAGGCATAAGTAGATAGATGCTAGAATATGATGAACAAATTGGCTCTAATTAATCATGAAATTTGTACCAAAGAAGCTCCGATGACTAGATTTATTTATGACCAATTTACGAAGGAATATTTGCCAGAATTATTGCAGCAATATGGAACGGCCAAAGCCTCGGAAAAAGTCAGAGCCGAAATTAAAGAAATAGATGTCCTGTTTTATCCCAGTAGTGAAGTCCCCTCGACTCCAGATACGTTAGGATTATTGGGAAAAATCGCCCAGAAAGCTTGTTTGATTGAGGTATTTCGCAACCCGGTAACTAGGCTCCAAATTCGCAGTTGTCTGGGCAAATTAGTTGATGTCCACAGTAGTGAAATTCGAGAATTAAATCGACAAAATCAGTCAATCAACGAAGATAATCTAGCCCATTTATGGATTTTGTCCCCCACAGTATCAGAGAGAATTTTAACGGAGTTTTGGGCGAGGGAGCCGGAAAACTGGTTAAAGGGGGTGTATTTTCTCGCACCAGCCTTGAAAACTGGTATAGTTGCCATTCATCAACTACCAGTAAATAGGGAAACCTTGTGGTTAAGAATCTTAGGTCGGGGAAAATTACAACAACAAGCGCTCGAAGAGTTACAAAACTTACCCTCAAATCATCCTTTTCGAGAGACTATACTAGAATTAATCAGCAATCTAATCGCCATGTTAGAACAGTCGAAACAGGAAGCAGGAAAATTAGAACCAGAGGATGAACAATTAATTATGAAATTATCACCTATTTATCAACAAAGACTAGAGGAAGCCACACAAAAAGGGATTGAGCAAGGCTTAGAACAAGGCTTAGAACAAGGAAAGGAATCAGAAAGGCGTGGGATGATTGAGAGTATTATCTTAACTCGCTTTGGTCAGATTGATGCTCAACTAAATGAGATTATTCCAGAAATAAGTAAGTTACCAATTTCAGAATTAACACCTCTTCTATTACTCTTATCCCGTGAAGAATTATTAGCTAGATTTCGTACATGAGTCCTCATCTAGTTAATTGCCCTTCTTCTCTTTTCACCTCGTCGAGTAGGTGGCTGACATAATTTTGGGCTCGTTCAACCTGAGCCTTTTTAGCGGGCAGCCAATCCAAGCTCTCTCGAGGGGGTAATCCTTCTCGACTCTTGCTGACCACTTCTCCTTGAGCCAAGAGTTTCACCACCTCTTCGCTGCTTTTGGTCTGCCGATAAACCAAAGACGCTACAGCTTTATCGACCTGCTCTGGGGTAGCGTCTTGGAATCGGGGCTCTTGTGCTCTTAAATGTTTGACGATGTTCACAAATATCTGGCGAGAATTAGTTCGCTCTGCCTCAGCGGCGGCATCTTTTTGCCGCTGTTTTTCTCTTTCCTTCCACGGATAGACTACCGAAGATGGCTCGATGGTAGCGGTGACCGCAGAATGAAGCGAGCGTACCTGTGGAGATTTAAACTGGAGAGGAGGGGAAGCTTGATTAAGCTTGTACCCCACATCCTTGAAAAATTGGATGGATTCCTGGTTCAGATTCCCCAATGGCTTTCGAGCATCGCCAATCAAAACTCGATAGAGGTCGGCTTTTTGGGAATCAACCAGAATCGTTATGGGAACATCCTGAGCCTCAAATCCCTTGCTGCCCTTAAAGGCGTATTGGTTGACCCCTGTAACTGTCAGCTCATTGCCTCTAGGAGTTTTGATTTTTGCCTGAGTTGCCAGATGAGATTGAAGGGTAGCTTGACATTTTGTGCCCACAGGCAATTCTGCGCCATCTTTCGGGAAGTAACCCATTAATTTACCATTGGCGAAAATAGCCGGTTTTTTGACAACCATCTGACCATCAGGGAACTCCATTTCCTTGATTTCGAGGTTCGCTTTTTCTCCCTGCCAACTACTCAGGTAATACTCACTCTTACACAGATGTGTCCCCAATATTTTTATTTCCTTGAATTGTAATTCCCTCAGTTTTTTCTCGATGATTTTCGGGAAAATCTTCAAGGCTGGATTACCTTTGAGATAACGTTTGGCTTCCTCCTCTTGGCGAGGAAAACAACTCCACCACAAAGCCCCCGCCAGGATTTCTTGTTTCGCGGGCTCGCCGTACTGTTGCTTGATTTGCCTTGCATACTCATCTGCTTGGCGATAAAGGGATTTTATCTGCGCCTCAGTAATCGGTGGATATAGCCCGACTACCGTATCGTTAATTTTTGTTCCTGCTTTTAGTTGGGGATATTTTTTTAAGCTGGAAATCGCTACCGCCCCCAAAGTAATATCTCTTTTCCGAGTGCGCTCATAATTAGTTGGGAAGGAGTGAGGGGGTGAGGGGGTGAGAGGGTGAGGGGGCGAGAGGATGAGAGGGTGAGAGGGTGAGGGGGTGAGGGGGTGAATGCCACTCTCCCACTCTCCCTTGCTTCCACTCCCCCTTGCTCCCCTGCTCCCACTCTCCCACTCTCCCACTCTCCCACTCCCATCTCTTTCTTCGACGGTGGCCATGGCGATTAAGGGTTTCTCCTTCGGGTCGGGATTATTTTCTAAGCGAATGGGCATATTTTCTTGTTTAAAAACAGGATTGTTCAACCCAGCATACTTATCAATGTCCGTGAGGTAAATAGAGCGACCCGTTTTCAAAGAAGTCACCTCCAGATAAGTTTGTCCTAATTCGGGATGCTCTTGCTTTAAAGCCTTTTGTTGTGTGGCGGCGACGACAAAGCTGTTATATTTCTCTTTGATTTCTTGAGCTTTGGCTATAGCTTTCTTGTCAGTGGGCTGGGGAAAAAACTCTCGGAATTTGTGAGAAGCTTTGGCCTCAAGGGGAGATTGACGGTAAATTTCGTTGACTTTCCTGGTTAAATTGCTAATAGCATCATAAGCATTAGGTTGAGGGAGTTTTTGGTCATAAATATTAAGCTCTTTTTTTTCGGCTATCCAACTGACTTTCTGGTGAGGAATTTGGGCGCAAAATTGGTAGATTTCTTCGTTAGGACGGCGGGCTGATTTGGGTCCGTCAGCGGCCACTTGCAACTCATTCTGGAGCAGCCCGACATTTAAGTACATCATGCGGTCGAATCTTTGCGTCAATTCTTGCCTTTGCTCAGAATTCAGTTTGTCCGGCAGGGAGGCAATCGCCTTTACATGAGTAGTTAGTTCTGAAACTGCTTTTTGATAAAACTCACCATCAGGGCTATCCATGCGATTCTTTAAGGAGTCAGGAATGTGTAGTTGATTATCTCGATGGAGAAGTTTTTGGCAGTTTTTTCTAATGCTTTTAAATTCCCGGTCAAATTCTCGTTCGGGAAGATGATGAATGCTGGTTCTCAGAGCTACATAGTTTTGGAGCTGGTTAGCATATTTCCCAATATCCTGTTTAATTCTAGCTGCACTTACGGCAATTTCAGCTAGGGTTCCCTGATAAGGAATTTTGGCCAGCTTGAGCACTTCAGGATAGCGATTTTCTGGTTTGAGAGCTTCTTTGATTTCTGCGGTGAGAAGGGGATATTTCGAGGCCAATTCATATGCCAGTCTGTCTCCATCAAAGTCTCCCTGTAGGTTTGTTGCTGCTGTCTCTGGATGAATGTGGACACAGCCAAAGAGGTTTTTTAATTGAGGTAAGTGTTTGTTCTTGAGAACGATGACCCCATTACTGTTGATTAGAGGAGAACGAGTCACGATAACTTCTTCGCCATCAGGAATTATGGGAATACAAACCTCATCTTTTTTCAGGTCAAGGCTTGGTTGAGCTAATCCTGATTGAAACTTGATAGAACGACCTTCGCGAAAATCACGCCAGCTATTTTTGGTGAATTTCTTGAGCCTGTCCATGAAGAAAGGCATCTCTATTAACTGAGAATGATTCTCTAAATCTGTTTTCATCAGTTGCATGGCAATTTCATCTCTTTGAAGAGATTCCTTGGCGTCAAGAAAATTGCCAAAAACTTCATCGATAAGGATCTCATCCTCATCAACAGAAGCCTTTAATCGCTCCTTTTCTTCATGGTTTTTGACACAGGCTCTTGCCACTTCAGCAGGTTCTGTTTGGTATTCAGCAAGGAGCGTCGCCTTCTTCTTGATGTGAGCGGGAAAAATTTCCTGTTCCACAGCTAAGGGATAGTTGACCAATACCTGGGTCCCTAGACTGTGCGGACCATAGGAAGCTATACTTTTTACTCCCAAGCCAATTGTTAGATTGTATTCTCCGGGCTGAATTTTATCGGCACCGCTTCTTCCTTTAAAGTTAGCTGTGGGTAGAACTAGATCGTAGCCAGTTTTATAACCAAGGGAGTCTTTTACCACTTTGCTAGTAAGATGGGAGAGTCGGCCATCTGGAGCGAGAGTCCCTTTTCCGATTCGATAAACCTTGCTATCTTGTTGCGGTTTAATTCCCATTCGATACTGGAATGGAGTTCGGCGGTCGCCGATTAAATCGGAGCAAATTAGAGGAGAAATTTTGCCGGCCCCGTCTCCGACCAACTTTTGGGCTCGTTTATTGGTGATTATACCCCCATTCTCTCCCGTTTCATGATCTACAATGAGAACACGAAGATTTTTCAATTCATGAAAAGAGCGGTTTCCAGTAAAGGGTAATCCCCCGTATTTGACTCGGTCTGAAACTTCTGGATAGAGTTTTTCAGCCAAATCGCTATCAGAAAAAAACATTCTCTGGCTGCTGGCAAAACTCAATTTCATCCCTCTATACTCTCTTAAATCTTGAAGCTTGATTTTTTTTTCGTCAATATCGCCAACAAGAAACTTGGCTTGAGGAGATAAATATTCTGCGACAGTATTAGGGATTTTTTCAAGATAGTTAAGCTCCGTTCTGAATAAGGTGTGAAAATGTCCAAGCTCCATGTTTTACTTCCAAATTAATATAATTGAGTAAGTTAAAGGAGAATTATTATGTCTATTCTTGAGGAAGAACTAGAAAAATTTGGCTATTATCCCGATGGCACAATGAGAGAACATCATCAGAAATTTCTCTTGAGCATTGGGGAAACAGAAGAAACTATTGCTATGTTTGAGCAAATTCAAAAAGAAGAAATTGCCGAAAGAGAAATGTATAGGCAATCCAATTATTCAAAAACTCTTCCGCATTTTGACTGGACAGAATGGGAAGATGCTATCTACGAAGACTAGCCTCTAATCTTTATAGATAGTCATTTTTTTTCCATCAAGCCTGAACCAGTAGCAAGGAGAGAAGCTACGCTCGCACAAGACTCCGGAAGGGAGGAGATTTAGTCCCACATAAATCCCCAAAGCAAAAGAGCCGACCACGAGCAAAAAACCAAAGGACCAATGGTTAAAAGATTCCATTAGTTCTTTGTTTTTCTTTTTGTTTCTTCTCTCTTTCTCCTTTTCCAGTGCCTGTCTCTCCTGCTCTGTTCGGACGAATTGAGCTTCTTCTTCAATCTTCAATTCCATTCTGGCTTTAATCAGTCCGTCCAAGAAATGGGTCAAGTCGTCTTCTGTTAAGACTTTCTTGGCTTCAATTTCTTGGACTTTTTCCTCTTGTTGTTGCTGATGGGGAAGATAAAGAACAAACCGCTCCAGGAAGAAGTTTTTCAATCTTTGGGAGATTTTCTGATGAAAAATTCCGCTGTTAAAGCCATCCTCCAATCTTTTAGCCACAATATTGCCGATGATTTCCATTAATTGGTCGGCTTGGAAGATGCCAGATTTGACCGCTTCATCCAACATTTGCCGAGAAATCCCTGGGGGAACATTCTGAGAAAACTCAGAATGTTCTTTATTGGAGCTATCTCTCTTTTTCATGAAAATTTCGTTTCTTCAGGAGAATCTTCAGCTATTTCCTCCCCTGATGGAGAAGAATCGAATGGAGCATTATCTTCTGCCGAACACTCTCTGTTGAGCGAAGAATTATCATCAAATTCTCCTTCAATTATTTTCGGTTCATTAGCTCTGGCATAACTATGGTCGAGCATCTTTTGCTCTTCCTCTGGGGCCAAAACTTGGGTTTGTGGATCGTAAGCCGCAAATTTCATTTCCTCAAAACGCTTGTTGGCGTAGGCTCGCATTTGGGCTGCTAGATCGTTCTGGCGAAAAGCCGATTTCAGACGCCTGGTCAAATCTTGATGGAACTCCCCACTCTCCATGATTTCGACAACTTTTCTCTCAACCGCTTGTTTGACTAGTTCGACGTAAGTCTCGGCTACATATTCTCCTTCTGTTAGAGCTAGTTGGCTTTCGGATACCGCCCCATTTTTCGCCGAGCCCTTCCCTTCTTCTGGTGTAGGAGAAGTTGAAAAACCATTGCCCATAGTATCGGTTAGGGGATAATTGGCGGCATTGTTGGCAAAAAAGGTGCTGATTTCTTCATGAGAATTAACTCTCTGTTCATTCAACAATTGTTGAGCTTTATCGAGACGATTGAACTCAAATTCGTTGAGTTGTGTCTTTTCCGGGTTAATCCCACAGCTGGTAGCCATTTTGTTCCATTCAGCCTCATCGAGTCCCCAAAGCTCTTGTAATTCTTGTCGATTTAGCATTTTCATTTTTTTCTCCACTAAAAATATATTTGTTCGTCTCTGAAAGTAGGAAAAGTATTTACAGAGAAGATAAAAAAGATTCTTCTTCGTCCGAGAAATCGGTTCGTCGTTCAAAATCAGAAGATGATGGGGACCTGGGCTCAACTATTTTGGCTCTCACTGATTGATTAGATATAGGCTCTAACCCGTCTCTTAGTTGAGTCGGAGCATAACCAGCTCTAACTGGCTCAGGTAGTTCGAAAGCTTCCCGAAGATATTGGATATGTAACTGAAGTTTGTTAATGGAAGACAAAGCTAATTGTCTTACTTTTTCCTCCTCATAACCTGCCCATTGCCCCGCAAAAGGCAACCAATATGCTGAAACCGCTTGCATGACTTTGACTTTCTTATCGAACATTTTTTCGGAGAAGTTGTTCAAATACAAAACTAAAGTGGCTTCTAAACTTTCTTTCCGGGGATAAAAATTAAAAGAAAATTTAATTTGTTTCATTTTTTCTCCTATGGTAATGGTTGATTCAAGGCATAATAAAAAAGTCCGTAAACATCACACAATCGACGTTCCAGACTATATTGGTCTATTTGTTTAGCAAAAGTATGTCTCACCCTTTCTTCTATGGCTTCGGTCCAAGTTATGGTAGCCCAGGGAAATTTTGATAGATAACTTGTTAGTTCTTTCTTGAGGTAGTTAGCTGTTCCTCCACCCACGACAAATTCATCCACTTGTTTAAATGGCTTTAACTTTACCGATAAAAAGTCGCTGACTACGTCAAAATATTCGGCCCTTGCCTCTTTTACTGCTCGCTCTAGCTTTTCTACTTCTTTGATTCTTATGCTCGCGTCTCGGCATTCAGCTACTTGATAAAAGGCTCTTCTTCCTCGACCTTTTCGAGCTTGACAAATAGCTTCCACTAGAGATTGCTCATTGGTTACTGGTACTCGCTCTTTGAGGGCAACCATCATCTGAGCGAATCCCTGCATAGTGGTCTCAAAAAGCCTGATAGTTCCTCTGTCTATTACCATTAGAGAGATATTTCGATAGCCAATCATGATTACTGCTATGGTGATCTCTTTTGGGTTAGGTAAAAGTTCCCCTTTTCTTGCCGCCCTTCCTCTCAGATATAATCCTGAGCCTTCTGGCAGACAGATAAATTTATTTAATTTAACCGAAAAATCTTGCCCTCGAAAAGTAAAATTCAGCAGCGATTTTCTCAGTTGTTCTTCAAATTCTTCTTTGTACTTAAATTCATCGTAGGGAAGTAAAATCGCCAGATTTAACCCATGGGGCGATAACTTGTTTCTTTGCAGGATACTTCCGATTATCCCTAAAGATTGGCAGATGGCTTTGTTATATTTGGGCTCATCAACGTATGGTTTGACTCGAAAGCGGTACTTGGCGAGCTCTCCTAGCACGTAGTATTTCTGTCCCACCTTTACCCATGCTGAATCTTCCGGATAACTAGCACTCAGCTTCAGACTTTTTTCATAAGTCTCGATGCTCGATTTTGATAGACAAATGAGTTCTGGAGCCAGCAGAACCAACTCTGGCTGATTTGAGCCATTAGCGTACATGGCTCGACCCAGACTAGCGCCAAAATCGGCAGCTACTGTTAAATTGGTCATTTTTTCTTCTCAGTTTATTTTTCACAAATCAGCAATTAAGGAGTTAAGGCAGCGATTTGTCAAAAATTTAGGTGAAGAAAAATGATTCTTAATGGTCATACTCTAACTTATCCTAATCTTACATCTTTTTTTGATTTTGACAAGGTTTTTGACGCAATTTTCCCCAGCACTACTTCCATCATTGGTAGTATTTGAGATGTTTGGTTGAGTTACCATTGTGTATTGTACTAGATTGCATTTATGTTTCAAAAAACGGACAAATGTACTAGACTACCAAACAACTACCCAACGACTACTGGGCCGTTTATTGCTTCTGATTCCCAAGAAAAAGTAGTCGTAAGGGAGTAACTCAGTAGTCGTTTAGGAGTCACCTGGTAGTCCTTCGGTAGTACAAAAAGGGGTATTTCCCGTAACGCAGGGTAAGGAGCCAGCCATGTCGCCATATATATGTTATTCTTGTCTTTAGAAAAGGTCTGATGTATTACTGATTTCATCGATGAACACTACACAGTAATACTAAATCACTTAAACAGTATTACAAACTAGAGAGAATGAGTCGGACATCTCAAACCAAAAAGAAAGAGCCGCGAAAAATTTTTCCCCTGCTTCTATCTCCCAGCGAGAGAGTCGAACTAGAAAGAAGAGCCGCCGAAGCCGGAATGAAACTGAGCGAGTACCTCAGAAGGGCAGGACTGAAAAGAAAAAGGCGAGCTAGAGTCCCAGACATCAATCGGCAAACTTACATCGAACTGGGACGCATCGGCAACAACCTCAACCAAATAGCCAAAGCCTGTCACCTCAACCCTTCAGTCGGAGGCTGTCACCTCGACCCCAACCTCCTCCAATCCCTCTGCGATCAGCTCGACCAAGTAAGGCTGGAACTGCTCGGAGTTGACCCCTACTCGGAGGAAGAAGAGGATGATTGGCAAACAGATTAAGGGAACTAGCTTTCGAGGGCTATTAAACTACCTACAGGGCAAAGAAGGCTCTCGATTGATTGGGGGGAACATGGCTGGGAAGAACCCCCGAACCCTGGCCGCCGAATTTGGTTTAGCACGACAACTCAATGCCAACCTGCAAAAAGCTGTCTATCACGCCAGCTTATCCCTGCCCCAAACCGAAAGCCTGGAGGATGAAAAGTGGAAAGCGATCGCCGCTGACTATCTCAGGGGCATGGAATTTGAAGGCAGCCAGTATGTAATCTACCGCCACTGTGATAGAGAACACGACCACATCCACATCGTCGCCAGCCGCATCCGGGTCAGCGATGGTTCTACCGTGAGCGACTCTTGGGACTACCGCCGCAGTGAGAAGCTCATCCGTGAGTTGGAGCAGAAATACCAACTAACTCCCACCCCCTCTTCTTTTGAGAGTCTCAGAAGGGGAAAGACCACCGGAGAGGTGAGGCAGCTTCGGCGCACGGGAAAAAAGAGCGTGAAGGTCAAACTCCAAGGGCTACTCGATGGGGCGACGGCAGCATCAGTGACCGTGCCGGAATTGATTGGCCGCCTCCAAGAAGGCGGCATCGAGGTCAGAGTTAGCTACAACCGTACAGGCAAGGTGAAGGGCATCAGTTACCAATTAGAGGGTATTGCTTTCAGCGGCACCCATTTGGGCAAGGCTTACACCTTCCCTGGCCTCCAAAAGTATAAAAACGTTGATTATCAACCAAGTCAGGACGAACTGATTAGATTAGCTTGTGCCCGCCCTCCACTTACCAAAAAAACTTTTTCAGCAGGGAAACAGAAATTCTCCAGAGAGGCTAAACAATGTCAGGAGAAGGAAAGAGAAAAAAATGAGATTGAGCTGTAAAAAACAGCCTTATGAAAATACCAACTAGAGTTCGAGAAGAGCTTGAGCAAAATCCCAATTTTGAAGAGAGAAACCAGCATTAGACATAATTCTTTCCAGCCAAACTGCCATTTGCAGAGATCCCACACCACCCGGTACGGGAGTAAGATTTTGCGGAATCTGATACGCAGAGCGTTTAACGTCTCCTAAGATAGAACCTTCGAGGGGAATAAAGCCAGAATCTACCACCAGCTTATGCTCTTCTTTTAGATGTCTTTCATCTAGTAATTCTGGTACGCCAGTGGCTGAAACCACCAGCTCGCCTTTGAGAGTTTGAGTGAGCTCGTCTCCATAATCCAAGCTCAAACAATTAATCTTAGATTCAGATAGTAACTTAATTGCGCCTTCGCCGACAAAACCCTTGCCGCCAACTACGACAACTAAGTCATTTTCAGTAGCAAAAGATTTGACTAAGCGGGCAATTGCTTCGCTGGTAGCTGAAGCCTTAAATCGGGGATGGTTTTTCCTGACACCATCAAGATCTAGAGTTGAAGGGATTATTTTTAGCTTACTTTTCAATTTGCGAGGCATAGTATTTTGAACAATTATGCCGATGAGATTAGGAGTATTGATGTTTTTTTTGAGTAAAGATTCAAATTCCCCAGGAGTAGTAAGTGATGATAAATAGGGACAATCAACAGAACAACCTAAAAATTTAAAAGTTTTGGCTTTTTGCTCAGTCGATATTGTCGCAGCTTTAAAGAAAGCTTTTTTAACAGGAGATTCTAGATTAGCTGGTGGTGCAAAGCTAATCAGAGAAACTTTTTTATTCAGGAAATAATCTCTGTAAGGCTCACATCGAGATTTTACTATTTTGGCAATTTGACCTCCATATATTTCCTTCATTTTTATTGCTGATTATCATGGCCCAATTCTTGCAAAATATCATCAATAGATTCAGGTTCTGGGAATTTAAGATTATGGTCTTGAAAAATTTCTCTTACTTGCTCAGGGGTTAAAACCATAGTTTCACCTACTACTAGTTGATGGGAAGGAGTGGATTTTAATTTTTTTTGGCAATATTCTTCTTCCACATAAAAAGTGGTATAGGAGCTAACTTCTGAAAACTTTCCATAATGGGTCAACCAAATAGTATTTTCCTGAGAAAAATAAGGAATTATTTCAGGAATTTGTTGGCAAATATTCTTAGCTAAAGAGATAAATCCTTCCTCAATATCGAGAGAATTTCTATTACTGTATAGTTCCGACAAGACAATTATTGCTACTTCTTTCGAATCGTTGATATATATTCTTAATAAACAATGAGATTCTGGAGAGCTTTGTTCAGCTTCAACTCGCTCGTCACAGTACCAGTTAAAAATTGTTTTTATGGTTCTTATCTTGTCGATACCTGGTAATTTTACTGAGGTCATAATCTTTCCCTCCTAGATTTTCTGAGTTAAGCCTTAAAGGCCGGAATGGCTTGATTTTTATGAGCCCGAGCTTGATAGGTTTCTAACTTAAGTTTAAGTAACTGATGAACAGAAGAATTAATTATCTGATATTTTTGGCGATTTTGAAGAATTAAATTTAATTCCCTCACCCAGTCAAGATAACTGGATTGCCCGATAACCCCTTCACTACTTTGAAGATAATTAACCAAAACTTTTGATAATAATCGGATCCTATCTTGACCCCAAACTTGAACGCATTGCAACAAATATTCGTAATCGCAAAAAATCCTATATTCTGGATTCCATCGGGGAGCATTTTCTTTAACATGAACGAATCCATTACTATCAAATAATTCTTTTTGTTCGATTAAGGAGAACACATTACTATTGACATTTGGCGAAATAAATGGCTTTCCTGCTTTGACAATAACCCCATTAGAGACAATATTGCGACAGCGATACTGCCTGGGAAAACAGCATTTTACCCCAGGATTATGGGCAAAAGTCTGTGAAATAGACTTGATAAAATCAGGATAAAGGGAATTATCGTCGTCGAGATATGCGATCAAGTCTCCAGATGCCGCTGCTAGTCCCCAATTTCGGGCATGACATAATCCAAAGCCTTTGCTCTGGTGAGGCATTTCCCGATAAATCATCTTAAATGGGTAGGAGCTTGCTTGGATAAGTTCTCTAGTTCTTGAACATTTCCCATCGTTAACGACAATCCATTCAAAATTAGTACTAGTTTGCTGTAAAACAGAAGGAAGAGCCATTTTAGATAACTTAATAGCTCGAAAATGCGTAGCGGTGATTAAGGAAATTATAAACTGACTAAACTCCGTCTCAATACTAACAAGATCCATTGTGCCATATTTAGCCAAAATGGCGGAGAAAACTGTCTGGCTCATCTTCCTTTTGGGGCTCGGGAAACATTTTTTGAGCCTCATCATAACGAGCTTTGAGCTCCCGCTCAGTTATTCCTTTTTTCGGGCTGCGTTGTTTTAATCTGTCCCTGAGTTTTGGCCAACATTGTCGTGACCATGTAATGATAGTTTGATAATCATTAGTGAGCTTAATTGACTCAAGCAGGGGAATATAAGCATCTTTTCCTTTAGAAAAATGGGGATTGAGCATGATACAACGCCCGGTGGGAAGCTGGAGAAACTCGGAAGCTTCAAATAAAGGTCTAGTTTGGGTGTGTTCGGCCAGATTGGTACTGGTTTTACCACCACTTCTGCCCTTACTTTTTTGTTTGAAAGTAACCTCCTTGCCGCCGAGATAATCAGAAAACATCTTGGCCGTTTCGGGATCTTGAGGATTGAAAATTATCTTCGTGCCACAACCACCAACAATGGCTCGTGAGAGTTCCTTGCCGTAAATTTTCTCCATCTGCACGATATTCTGGAAGCCGAGCACGGTACACAACCCATCTTCCCGATTCTCGTTCAACCAGTGGTGCAGTGAGGGCAGGTAGAGGGTGGGGACTTCATCAGCGATCAGGAAAAGTGGCTCTTTTCTGCCCATAACATTTTTATTGATCAGGAGATGGAGAATCGTCGCAATCAGAGGGGCGAGAACGTCTCTTTTTTCCCGATCTATCCCCAAAATTAATAATTGCTTTCCTTCTAATCTGGTGGGGATGGTACTCTTGCCTACGAAAGCAGGGACTAACTCAGGTTTCATAAATCTGGTCAGATTATTAGCCGCAGTAGCGAGAATACTACTTACCGTTTTCTCACTATCAGCCGAAGCGATGAGCTGGCCGAAGCTCGCCACAATCCAAGGATTTAGTTGGTCTTTCTTGGCAAGCAACTGTTTGGCTAAATTGGTTCTGGATACCAAAGCTTGAGCCATGATCAAGTCGGGATAGCTGCTACCTTTAGAGAGCATCAAAATTCCCTCGGTAACTTGGTCCCCCGCAGGGCCGAAAAAACCGTCTTCTGTAGCGTGACCGATTTTCTTGAAATTGGCGTTCATTACTTCTGCTAGTTGTCTCGCCATCAGAGAATCAGTCTCGTCGCTGAGGAAATCTAGGGGATTGCAGCATTCGGATTCGGGAAATCCGGGCGCAAATACCCGTACATCGTAGCCGCATTTAGCCGCATAGGGAGCTAACCTGGAAGTTTGGGTCGGATATTTGAAATCCCAGAGGATGAGGGGAAAGCCTTGCTCTAATACTGATAGAGTCACTTGGTCGATAACCGAAACAGTTTTACCAGTACCGGGGGCTCCCAAAACCGCCATGCCTCTTTGAGCATCGGGCAGGTAGATGGGCTGGGAGCGGCTCAAAGGGTTTTGGGTGGGAGTACCAATCCAAACGGACACCGCATTCTTTTCTCTAGCACGGAGCTGCTTCAAGGCAAATCTTTTGGCTCTGGCTTTCTCGGCACTGCCACCAAACCTCCCTTTAGCTAACTTTCCTTTTTTGCTACTTTTTGAGAGGAGGAAGGACAAGACTAATAGCAACAGCACGAGACTACCGAAGATGACACCTTGAGAGCCATTGAGCAATAGCGGTAATGGCGTCTCGGTTATAGCGTCCATCAATGGGGTTGCTTGTGTGGAAGTATTTTCGCTCTTGTTTTCAGACATAAGTATCTGTGCAAAATTAATGTAACATTTCTCCTCAACCTATTTCTACTTGTTTTTCAGCTCGTTCAACACTCTGACTACTTTGGCGATGGGCATTCTCCATGCTTTGAAAGTTTTGTAGATCTTTCTCGTTGGCACTACAGACAAAGTAACCTTTCATCGCTTCCAATACGGTGCGGCCATCTCTACCAGTCACGGTGAGCTGTTTTTCCCCTTTTTCACTCTCAGCTTGAATGGTGTAGTCCTTGAGCTCGAGAATTCTCTTGTCCCCTCGCTCCTGCCCATACCTCTGCACGATGTCATGAGCAGTTTGAGCCACCATCAAAGCCCTTTGAGCATCTTCGGGTAAGGTGTTGAGCTCTTGGTTCTGAAAAGAGCGCATCAGAAAGGCGGCCTTATCTTTGATGGCCCTAACGAAGTTTTTGACTTTATCGACCACCCCTGACAATCGCTGGAACATCCCCGCCGATTTGGGGGGGTTTTTGCCTCCTGGCTCAAAAACCATTTGCAGTTTGACCGCCATGGGAACCTTCTCCTTATCTGTAAGAGCTTTTGGGGACGGAGATGGAGATGTTTGCTCTCTGGAGGCTTGATGAGAATTAGTTTTCTCCAGATTATTCCCTCTTAAACTACCCATCAACTTGATTAAAGTTTGTGTTTGTTCCGGAGAAAGATTCACCTCTTTGTCTCCATCCACTAACACCTCAATCTGCGGAGGGAATTTTTTCCCCGAATTACTAACTCCAGCTCTGGGAAGGAGAGCTGGTTGACTCTGTTGTCTCCCTTTAGGGGGTTGGCGCTCATTCTGGCTGAACTTGGAGAACGCCTGATTGAGCTGTTCCAATTCCTGATGGGAAAACTTATTGGTTTTTAACTCTAATTTTTCCTGATTGAGACTTGCCTGAAAGACAGTTTTTCCATCGACTTTGATCTCAACCTCCCCCAAGTTATCTTGTTTGAAGCCTTTCAAAATCTTTTTCATCAAGGCGACGGCTAGATAGGCACTAGCCTTGAGGGTATCGTTCTGAAAACGCTGGATGTTCTTGCCGCTATCCTTTTGATGTTTTTCCTCGAAAATCATTAGAGCATACCCTCCCTAATTTTTCCCCACTCCTCAAGTTCAGCGACATCGAACACTAAAACTTCTGCTTCAGTATTTCTACTCCTGCCGAATGCGGAATGGGGAATGCCTTGTCGCTCAAAAGGATAAAAATCGCTCCCTAATGGCATCCTATCCAGGATTATCTCTTTCTCGCCATCTTCTTCCACTAACAGTAATGCCACCATCTGTCCGTCGAAATTGAATTCGATTAATTTAGGCCAATAATTTTTCTCCACTTCCAGCTCAAAAGTTTTCTTATCGTCCACCGACTGCAATCCTAGCTGTCCGTCACAGTAAATGCTGACGATGCGGGGATAATATCCATCGGATAATCTGGGCTGATAATAAACCAATGCCAGTTGTTGCAAACTTTGAGGATAGTCTCTCAACCTAGCTCTAATCTCTTTGGGCAAGTCATAAACGGCTGCGGGAAATTCGGTCATAATTTTACTCCTGTTTTGAATGGTGTAGTTAGTAGCCGATAATGAGCGGCTCTTTTTCCGTAACACTGAAGAAAGGAAAAGGCCCGATTACATAGGGACTGCACTCACAAAAAGGAACGCAGAAACGGAAATACAGGGAAAAATCTGCTCTCGGTTCGGCTTCATCGACACCAGTCAAAACAACTTTGAACCTACTGCCAAAAGGATGGCGCCCAGTGGGTTCTTTTCCGACCAAACAACCGCTACCACCTTTTACTTCCTGGGATTTACCGACCCATCTCTTGCCGCCGTAACCATTCCAAAGCCCAATCCCATCGCTTAACTCTATGTGGAAGCAATCATCTTGATGACAAGCCACCCCGAAACCCTCTGCATAACTACCAGAGATAGTATTGCCGATGTAACCTTCTGTTTCATTCAAAATTAAATCGACCTTAGCTACTGGCAATCCTTCCGTGAGTAAATTCATGAAAGTCCCCCAGGGGAGCTCGGTTAGTCCCGGAATTTGATGCAAGGATTGAGAAGCCCAATGGGGAAAGGATTGTAAGGGGGTATTGAGAAGATGGGGAATCTGAGTTAGAGAATAATGAGAAAGATTCAAATCTCCCAAAGATAAGTCTCCCAAAAAAGGAGCCTCAATAATTTCGCCGATTTCAGAGGTAGCCAGAGCGATTAATTCGCTACTGCTGACCGCAGTAGCTACCAAATCATAAAGTGGCTTGACCTCAGCCAACTCTAAATTCTCTAAAGAGGGAATCGCACTTACCAGTTCTGATAGAGATAGTTCTGATAGCAAAGGAAAATCAGCAAGCAACACTCCCGCAGTCCCGGTCAATGAACCATTGAGAATATCCCTTAGATTCAGTCCCGGTAAATCGGTATCGAGAAGATCTCCTAATTGCAAAATGTCCTCAATCCTATCTCCTACCTTCCAAAACCTCTCAGTAAATCCGTTTTCTGAACTAGAAGATTCAATGGGCTGAATATCCCCGAAGGTAAGCTCATCTAGCTCCGTTGGGATTTGAGCAGAGGCGGCGGAGGCTATAACAGCTATAACCGCCGTAGTTGTAGTCATCAAAGAAGCCAGATTCAGGCCGCATTCGTGAAAAAATCTTCCTGCTCTAATTATCATCTTTACCTCCTCGTGCGTTAGCGAATTGCTCTAATTGGCGAATTACGGACAGGGAAACATTGACTCTCCGTGCCGCCTCTTCTACGCTCAGTCCCGAACGCACGAAAGCAATCAAAGTTTTGACCCGGCTAAACACCTGCTCATTTTTAGCCGACTGGTTGTGAGACTGAGCCAGGGCTAATCCTGTTTCTATCCTCTCAAGCCGTTGGCGCAGTCTTTGATGTCGGCGTTGCTGTCGTTGCAATTGGGGGCGAATGTCAGGATTGACATTGACCGAACTATAGCTCGGCGTACCAGAACCATAGCCAATCTCAAATTGGTAGAGCTTTTTCTCTCCAAGCTGACCTTGCGTTACTACGGTGAGGACGGTAGTAGGAGTGGAAGGAAGTCGGTGAAAATCCAACCCTTGAATGCGTCGGAGGTGGACGATGGATGCTCCTCCTCCATCCAGAGGCGCATCAAAATCGACGGTCAGGCGGGAAGGATCGTCCAGCCATACCTTGGTAATTTTTTCCCCGGTAGCGACAAAATTAATGTTTAGGGGTTTAAGTAGCAACCGTGCAGAAAGTGACGCTAAGAACTTTTAGCCGAGTCAAGTTAACGAATTTAGTAGGGTTTCAGCCTTTAAGTTCTTATTCGGATTTCAA